>Ga0184640_10000230_pt1 | contig 13889 bp, 16 predicted proteins | sample PLM31_200_b2_FD_133161 | JGI IMG/M metagenome (GOLD analysis project Ga0184640, IMG submission 133161) | Groundwater sediment microbial communities from an aquifer in East River, Colorado, USA - PLM3-1_200_b2 | ecosystem: Environmental > Terrestrial > Soil > Riparian zone | place: USA: East...
ACTACGGAATCCGGCAAACCACGTACGAGCCCGACCTCACACTGACCGGTCTGAGACCGCTCTACACTTACTTCTTCATGCCCGCCGGCTTCATCAGGATTCAGATCAACCCTCACGTGGTCGGTCACGCGCAGAAGTATCAGTCCTGGTATGTGCCCATCGACGACACCCACACGAAGAGGTTCCAGGTGGGATTCACTCCGCCCGGCGAAGACGGCAAGCCCTACCGGCGACCGGGCAGAGATGGGAATTCCGAGGCGCCGTTTATCCAGCCCGGCCCGGAAAACGATTATTTCAGAAACTACGACGAGGTGGATACCATCTCAGGGATCCCCACCGACGCGCCGGGAACCGCCGTGAAGGGCTTCCTGGTCCAGGACAATATGGTCAACGAATCGCAGGGCCCCATCGCCGACCGCACCGGCGAGCACCTGGGCGCCCATGATAAGGTCCTGGCCGCTATGCGGATCATGATTCTCCTGGCCGCCGAAGATATCCGTAAAGGCCGGGATCCAAAACATATCATCAGGGATCAAAGCCGGAACGGCATTATCACCTTTCGCGACGCCGAAGATGCCGAAAAGGCCGGGCCGCTTCCCTGATTGCTCTGGCCGCTCGCAGCAGTGAAGTTTAGAAGAAATCTATTTGGCTGATTTCAGAAATTGAAGGTTACGGCATGGAAAAGATAACCCGCGTCGGCTTCATCGGTCTGGGCAACATGGGAAAACCATTGGCCGCGAACCTGCTCCAGGCGGGCTTTGACCTCATGGTTTATGACGTTCGCGAAGGGCCGGTTAAGGATCTGGCGGCCAAAGGGGCCAAGGTGGGCGCTTCTCCGGCGGAAATCGGTAGACATGGAGAAGTCATCGAGCTGGCGGTCGTGGATGATGCCCAGGTGGAGTCCGTGGTGCTGGGAAAAAATGGCGTGCTTGAGGGCGCCGAGGCGGGAGCCGTGGTGATCGTACACAGCACGATACATCCTCGAACGATCAGAAACGTCGTGGAAAAAGCCACAGCCAAAAAGGTCGGCGTGTTGGATGCGCAGATGAGCGGCGGCGCGAGGGGCGTCAGGGCGCGGACTCTCTGTTTCATGGTGGGTGGAGATCAAGCGGTATTGGAAAAATGCCGGCCCGTTCTCGCGGCGTCCGGCAAGGATATCTTCCACGTCGGCGAAGTCGGGATGGGCGCGGTGGCCAAAGCCGCGCAGCAGGCGATGATCTGCCTCAACCGGCTCTCGGCTTACGAAGGGCTCCTGCTGGCGGAAAAAGCGGGCTTGGATCCTCGGATCCTCCAGCAGATTGCCCACGTCACAAGCGCCCAGAGCCGCATCGTGGATCAATGGTTCGAGCAATATAAGGAATTGAGGGGGACGGATCCTCAGGAGGCCAAGAGACAGCTCCATCTCTTTTACAAGGGCCTCTGCCCGGCGCTGGAGCTTGCCCACGACGTGGGTATTTCCCTTCCCGGCGTGGCGCTGGTGCAGCAGCTCTTCGAGCGGGTGTTGGGTTTCAAGAAACCGGAAGACCAGTAACGATCGGCCAGGAAAGCGAAGCTTCCGTTACTTTACTACATGGCCCTTCCCGATTCGGGCAGCTTCTCCGGGATGGTCCACTTTTTAAGCGGGACGCCGTCGGCGAGCGACTTGAGCTCGCGCTCCCAGAGTTTTCTCAGCAAGAAGAGCCCCACGTCGATGCGGCCGAGCCGGTCATTGGACCGATCCGGGATCGCTCCCTGCCCGACCTGAGTGACGTAATCCTCCAGACTCGTCAGGTTCTTCAGGTTCGATTGATTTTTGATATCGCCGATGAGCAGCTTGCCCGCGAGGATATCTTCGGCCAGCTCCGTGTGGGAGCCGACGGTGGCCAGACGGGCTTGCTGCCGCCGCTCCTGGTATTCTTTGGCCGCCTCGCCGGTTAAATGGGCAAAGTCGATCGGAAAGCTGACACAGCGCTCGTCATCCACCGGAATGCGCCAGAGGAGACGATCCAGGATGCCGCCCCCGGCGCCGCGAAGCGGATCCCTGAGCGCGACGGTGGTTCTGAAGTGATTCGTGTTCGGCATATGAAAGTGAAGCGCCCCGGTGATCTTTCCGCCGCGCATGAGAGTCGTCCGGACCCCGTACTCTGTCTCCTCAGCGGACACGGCGGGGACTTCGGGGCGGTAGTTGATGGCGGCTCGAGAATCCTGGTGGGTGAACGCGATGTGAGCCGCGTCACAGGCATTATCGATCCGGTTAAAATAATTACACGGCCAATATTCCGGGGGATACACTTCCAGCACGCCCGGACCTTCGAGTTCATGATAGCGCCGAAGCGGCGGCGGTTCGCCATCTCCTAAATACGCAAAGATGAGCCCTAAATACTCCTTCGTGGGATAACTCTTTATCCTTACCTTATTGGCGAATCCCTCCTCTTCTCCCGGCTGCTCCACGCACTGTCCGCTCCCGTCATACCTCCACCCGTGATACCGGCAGCGCAGGCTGTCTCCCTCCACCCAGCCGGTGGAGAGCTGTGTGCCCCGATGGGCGCATCGAAACACCGTCACGTGGGGGCTCCCCTCTTGACCCCGATACAAGGTAAAATCCTCGCCCATGATCCGAATCGGCGCCGCCCGGCCCGCCGCCAAGTCCTGTGCCCGGTAGACCGGCTGCCAGAAGGTCCTCAAGTAGCGACCGGCCAGCGTGCCGGGTCCGGTTCGAACAAAATCTATCGTTTCTGGAATCGCCATGAGAGTCCTCCTCAGATGTTTCGTAGTTGAGTCCGTTCCGGGACCGGCTTCCGGCTACTTATCCAGCCAGGCATAGTTCACTCCCCCTCCCCAGGGCCGAAGCGCCCCCTTGCCGTCGGTGGTAAAACCCTTGACGTGATCCGCGACGGCAAAGAATCGCGGGACAAAACCGACCGGCAGCTCGGGCACGTCTTCGGCGAGTTTGGTCACAATTTGTTTAAAGAGGGCCCTTCGCTTGGCGGGCTCCAGCTCCGACTCGGCCCTCTTGATCAGGGCCTCCATTTCTTTGTCGCAATAACCGGAGTCATTGGCGGTCCGCTTCTTGAGATCCAGCTCGCACATGAGATTCGCCCCGTACGCGCCCGAGGGGTCGAGATAGTCGCCACTTCCCATAAAATCAAAGGTGAACTCGCCCCTGCGCTGGAGCGCGGTGTACGCGCCATAGTCCAGGATTTTGACATTCACATTGATCCCGATCTTCCTCAACTGCGCCTGGAGCGTCGTGGGCTCGACATCTTCGCCCTGCTGGGTCACGAACTCGATGGTCTCCCCCTTGTAGCCGGACTCTTTCAGGAGCGCCCTGGCCTTGTTCAGATCCTGCGCAGGCGAAGAGATCCCGTCAATGTACCAGGCGTGGCCCTTGGGATAGATCTGATCGGCGGGCTCGCCAAAACCGAAATAGGCGGCGTGCAGGATCTCTTTCTTGTCGATGGCATGGGCCACCGCCTGGCGCAGCTTCTTGTTGTTAAAAGGCGCCGCCGGCACGTTGAACACCAAACGGCGATAGCCCGCATAAGGAGCCGAGATGAAGCTGATTCCCTTGAGCTTGCCTTCGACGATCTGCTTCACCCACTCGTAGGGGGTCCGCTCGATCATGTCGATATCGCCCGCCCTGAGGGCGCTGAACCGCACCGTGGCATTCGCCACCGGCCGGAGGACCAGCCGATCCACAAAGGCCTTTTGTCCCCAGTAATCATCGTGCCGCTCAAAGACCACCCGTTGCTGCGGCTGCCATTCGACGAACCTGAAAGGACCTGTCCCGGGAGGAAACTTCGGAGGATTGTCCATGCCCTCCGGGAGCGAGCCTTTGGGAATCACCGAGAAGGTTCCGATCTCGACGAGCGAGAGGAGAAACGCGGGACTGGGCCTCTTCAGATAGATCTTCACCCCATACCGGTCAGCCGCCTCGACCCGATCGACGATCGCCAGTGTCTGAAAGCCATAAGCGTTGTTCCTGGGATTCATGGAGTAATCGATCGCGAACTTGACGTCCTCCGCCGTCATCTCCTGGCCGTTGTGGAACTTGACTCCGCGGCGGAGATTGAACGTATAAAACCTGCCGTCTCCCGACGCCGTCCAGCTCTCGGCGAGATTGGGTTGTAGGTTGCCCTTGAAGTCAAGGCCCAGGAGCGGCTCATACATGAGCTCGCGGATGATTCTCTCGGTCGACCTCGTGCGCACCAATGGATTCATCAAGGTGAGATCCCGCTGAAGGGCGACGGTCAATGTTCCGCCCCGTTTGGGTTTATCGGAGGCCGCTTCCGCAGGAAGCGCCAATCCCAGTAAACACCCAGCGACGCATAGAGCTAGCAAACATCGTTTCATGGCTCTCCTCCTTTTTACATCCTGAGATCCGCGTGGGACTGCTTCCTCGTCCTCCCGTCTTGCAATGAGCCCCTCGGCCACCCGTAGCGAGGCTTCCTAAGCCCGGCGGGGCTCTTATTGCAACCTCATACTCGAGGCAAGGAGATTGTTGTCCGTTCGGGCGGAGCGAAAGGGAGCCCAAAAGGGAGCACGACGTGTCTCACTTCTTGCGCGCCTCGGCCAGCGCCTCCTCAAAGATCTTAAGGATGGGCCTCATATCCGTGAATTCAGCCTGGGCCACCAGAAGATAATTCGCGTCCTCTCTGCGACGATAGGCGGGGGCAACCGCGTCTTTGGGGATATCCATCCTGAGCGAATCCGGCCCGGCGCCTCCCCTGGCCATCTCATGTTGGAGAGTGGTCTGGCCGTTACGGGAAAGGAGCCAGTTGATGAAAACTTTGGCTGCATTGGCATGGGGGGCCCGGTTCATGAACACCAGCGTTCCAAAGCCCACGCCCAGCGGGGCCCCTTCCCTAAACCGGTGCGGGTCCAGATGATCGACGGGCAGCCCTTGCCCCTTGGCCCTCTCCACGCCCGTCCCGGAACAAAAAAGGCAGAAGGGGAACTTCCCCTGCGCCAACCAGTCCACTCCTTGACGGCTGTCCCGGGTGAGAGTGATCTCCTGCTCGCTGAAGAGCCGCTTGATAAATTTGGCTCCCAATTCAGGGCGGTGATAAAAAAACCGCATGGCGTCGCCGCCACTGCCGGCTCCCCGGATATCTTGAGCCAGGATTTTACCTTTCCACCGGGGGTCGAGAAAATCCCAGTAGGATTTGAACTCGGCAGGCTTGACCTGAGTGGTGTTATAGCTGGCAACCCGGGCCACATTACCGAGGTAGACAAAGACGTATTCACGCTCCGGATCCAGGTACCAGTGTCCGCCCTGCCACCACTTGGATCCGTCCAGGACCTCGGGCAACAGCAACATGGGCTTGATGGGATCCAGAATCCTGGCGGCGTGGAATACCTGATAGTTGGGGTTGGCGCCGGTCGTCACGACGTCCGCTATGTATTTCCCGGCCCTCCGCTCGGCCATAACCCGCTGTCCGAGATCGGCTGGCGCGATATTTATGGTGACCAGCTTGATCTCCGGGAACTCTTTTTGAAACGGCTCCGCCCGGAGCTCCGCCCCGGTGGTGGACGTGTAGACGGTGACCTGCCCTTCTCTCTTGGCCGCTTGAACCGTTTTCTCCCATTCGTTTTGCCAGCCCGGGTTCACCTCACCCGCCGTGCCTATCTTGGCAGCGCAGACGGTGAGCAAGAGAAACCAGACGGCCCCGAGCAACATCGATCTTGCGAACTCGTGTCTAGTGGTCATTGCTTGGCTCCTCCGTTCAGTAAGGCGTTCCATCCTTCCGCGTAAACCGCCGCTTGCCGTCAGCATCGACGGCGAACTGAATATCGTCGTCGGGATATACGACCGAGTCGCCGGCGGTACGGTCGCCGATTTCGAGATAAGCCACGTCGCTTTTAGTACGGTTGACCAGATGATGCCCGTCGCCCGTGCCCGCCTTGAATCCGGCGCACATCCCCGGCTTGAGCGGAGTCTCCCCCGAGTCGGTGATGAGCGTCGGCTGCCCTTCTACCACGTAGATGAACTCGTCCTGGCGCGCGTGGGCATGCCGGAGCGCCGACATCCCGCCGGATGCGAGCCGGGTCAGGTTCACGCCGTAGTTCGTGAGGCCGAAGAGGTCGCCGAGGGCCCGCTTCTCCCGTCCTCCCACGCGCGACGCGAACGGTTCGGGGTAAAATGAAGATTTAGGCCTGGGCGGCGCCTCGGCTGCTGAGACTGCCTTCGGATATTTTGCTTGTTCCATCGTGGCTCCTCCAAGGAATCTTGAGCTTGTGCAAGAACCGCTGTCAAGTCTTAACGCTACGCTTGACCCGCCGAGGGACGCGCCAGCGTCCCCGAGGGCGGCTCGAAGCGGTTGTTAGACCATTCAAGCCTTCCGAATTTCGAACGAACCATCATCCCTCATATGAAGAGTCTCGAAATCGACATCTCCGTCTCGGATGGTTTTGTCAATAGACTTAACAATCGCCTCTTGCGTCTTGCTAGCAGGCGATCTGCTAATGAACTCCACAAGATCAACTCCGTCTTCGGAATTGAGGCCGTGAAAAATTAAGTATTCAACCGGATCAAAGACGACTTTGACGTCTTGTGGATCAATGTCCTTAGCCGAAAATGTTGGATCAATCTTTTTCAATTTTTTCTTGGCCTCTCTCCTGCCTTGTTCGATTAATTGCTGTCTCTGCTCTCCTAGCTTTTCCTCGAATCTTTCCTCGGCAGATGCTAAGCGATCCTCCTCATTAGAAAGCTTTCCCTTAAAGGCAATCAGCTCCAGATACTCGCATGTCTTGGGGCGTTTTTGAGGAAAGATAAACTTCCCCTCCACCAATCTAAAAATTTCCCCGCAGCAAGGACAAATAGCTAAGACTTCCTGAATGCCATCAATCGTCTGAACTAAGACATTCATCAACCGATCACCTTATGTTTGATTTTTCCATCGACGACGCGATCACGAATTTGCCGTTGTTCCTTGGTGAGACGACCGCCACCAGTCTTTACGTCAACAAACTTGATAGCCTCAACGCGGCCTTTCCCCGAAAGGCCAGTGAAAATGATATAGTCAATTGGCTCGAATAGCGGTCGGCACTCGTTCTGCTTATATGGGAAGGTAAGAAAGGCCGGCACGATCTGCTCGGCTATTTTTCCAAAGTTACTCGCTTGAGCCGAGCGAGTGATCTTTTCAGGTTTTTTCTTTTTATTTTGGGTCAACTGCTTCTTTCGTTCTTTCAATTCCGCATTCAATTCGTTTGCGGATTCAAAACTCTTCCGAATGATCTTCTGCACCGCGAGTGGATATGTGTCATACATACCAAAGAGCTTGGCCCTCTTGATCGGGAACTCCCCAGTGCAATGAGGACATTCAATCTTGAGTCCCGGGATCGACACCAACTGTTGGATAATTTTGTGAGCCATAGTTCGATGAGCCTCGAAAGGTCTAACTCTTGTTCAGGCCGACCTGCCTAAACCGCCATGGCGGCCGGCCTAACGGTCGCAGTCAGCGGCCGAAGGGCGAGCAACGCGAGCCCCCGGTCCGCTGCATTGCGCGGTTATGCAGCCGCTCCAAAATCATTCGTCTCTATACGCTCGCCGGCCGGGCCAATCACCCCTGCTCCTTACGGTCAATCCAGGCCTCTGGATGCGGGAACGCCTGCTTTGGATATTTCCCCAGGGTTGCTCCGCGTAGATCAAGAGACTCTCGACGTCCGCCAAGAGCTGCTCGGTGAGGCGCCGCTGAGAAGGCAACTCAAGCAAACCCACCACAGCGTTATGGTCGAAGATGTGGCGCTCTCGCTCGAGTGCGTTCCAAAAGGCTGGCTTGGCGGAACGGGTCCACCGCCCTCGTACGGACACGCCCCAGGACTTGCCGATATAGAGGATCTCGCCGCCTCGCGCCAAGTAGGCATAGAGGCAGTGGCGCAGGTCCCACGCGTCCTCGACCTCATCGGCAGGATACCAATCAACGGTGACCGTCATCGCCATGCACTCCGACGCCTGCCTGCATATTAAGCGAGCCGTTTAGGCGGCGCTGTTCTTGACGGCCTATCCCGAACAGCCCGATAATCCATTTACGACCAAAACTGCATGCAATATCCCTCATTCGCGAAAATCCTGTCAAGCACTGTTTTGCGGTGAAACACTGCCGCCCCGGCAGCCTATCTTTTCACTTTTACTTTAAAATCCCAGAGCGAAGAGTAGGTTCGGTCGCATCTGTTGCATCTTGCCGGCGCTCAGCGCTGTGATCAGCGGGCCGATTTTTGCTTTCGAGACGGTTTGAAGATGGTCAAGGTTGACGGCGCAATCTCTGGGCATGCCGTCTGCGTCCGTGAGCAAAACTTCGGACGGAATATCGCGAATGGTTGACGTGATCGGGGCAACGGTCACTTCCCCTAGGAATTCCAGCGCCGAATCTCTGGTCAGAATCAGAACCGGCCGTTTCTTGTCAGGGCGGCCAAACACATACCATCTGACCTCACCTCGTTTCATCAATCACCCCAGATCTGTTCAGATTCCCAGTCACTGAACTCGCCGCGCTTGACCGGCTTACGCTTGTAGCCTTCTCGATGCTTCAGCTCTAAGTCCCTTACGCGAGTTTCTCTAAGGGCAGAACGCAGAGCTTCCCTTGTAAAGGCGGATCGGGTCGTTCCTAACTTTTTCGCGGCACCGTCTACGGCCTTTACAAGGTTTTCATCCAAGGTCATTTGTACCGTCTTCATCAGAGCCCCCCTGTTCATAGCTATCGGTATAGCTATAATAGTCCGCATCACATGCCAACTCAAGTCCTAGAAAGACAAGCCAGGGGGATGATCCATAGAATTCTCGGTGAGCCAACTGTCCCGGGTATGGAAGTGGCCTTTCGGGCTAAATCTCGGAGATTTGCTTTACCCTGATCTTCTTCCGCTTAACCTGTTCCAGGACGTAACGGCTGACGGCCAGGTCTTCGTCGGCGATAAAAGGAACCAAAAGGGGTCCGCTTTTAGCTCTTATTTGCACCAGTTGGCACAAGTGATACGAATCCTTGAAGCAACAACGCTTTCTTGATCACCCCGCCCGCATCTTGAGCAGCTTCGGAATATCCATTGTTCCCTGATACAGACGCAGTTTTCTTTCTTTGCTCTGGGCGCCGAGCATGGCCATGCGGTCGGCGAGTTCGTTGCCTTCGGTGCCGACGTGGGCGGCGACGTGGGTGAGGGTCAGTTCTTCTTCAATGCGCCGGTAGATCGCGTAACAGTCCTGGATAATTTCCAGGTTCTTGATCTCGCCGCCGGGTTTTTTCCAGCCTTGCTTTTCCCATTTCGGCGCCCAACTGCGGACGCAGTTGAGGGAGTACGCCGAGTCGCTGCACAGCTCGACGGCGTTGCCGGACTTGATTTCCGCTTCGGCCATGCGCAACGCGTGATAGAGCGCGTTCAGTTCGGCGGTGTTGTTGGTTCCCCTGGGGTTGTAGAGACCAAACCACAATTCAGCGAGTTTGCCGGCCCGATACACCGCGATGCCGGAGCCGGCATGGCCAGGGTTGGGTTCACAGGCGCCGTCGCAATAAATGCTGACATCGAACCGATGAGCGGTGTGCGTGGTACTGCGTTCGCTGCCCGGGGTGCCGGCTTTTCGCCCGCTGCGCGTTTTGGGCGGAACGCTGGCGGAGCCGCCGCGATCGAATGCTTGCTCGGCTTCCGCACGGGTCGGGAAGGATTTGAAGCGCGCTCCGGCATACTTGTCCACGGCCCGCTGAGTGGTCGCCCAATCCGTGAATACACCGGTCTGCCGTCCGGACCATACGACGTAAAATCTTTTCGCCATGCTGATTCGGCGTGCCTCCTGTAGAAATTAAACGCGCGAGCATCTCATGGGTAGCAAACAGAAAGTGTTTTTTGCTTGCGCAGTTGATGGAATTTTTTTGCGTCGCCCGGACGCGTTACTCAGGTGCCTCAGAAGGTTTGGTAGCGCCCTTGCCCTTCCGGTGCAGGTTGGGCAAAGGCGGCAAACTCCGGCTGATCGTCGAAAGGGCGCGATACGACATTCAGCAACGTCGTGAAGGGCGTGTAATCGCCGCGTTCCACCGCGGCGCTCAAGGCTTCCTCGACGCGATGATTGCGCGGAATGAACGCGGGATTGGCACGCCGCATCGTTTGCGCCCGCGCCAAAGGCGCCACCGCCTCGCGCGCGAGCCGGGCCCGCCAGTGGCCGCTCCAGAAATCATAGGCCGACGCATCGGCAAACAGGGCGCGAATCGGCTCCTCCTGGCCCAAGGCCGCATCAGCGAGGCAACGGAAAGCCAGCGTATAGTCGACTTTCTTGCCCTCCATCGCGGTGAGAAATCCCTGGGCGAGGTTGAGATCGGCCTCGTCCTCACTGACCAGTCCGAGTTTGGCGCGCATGCCTTTTAGCCAGTGCCGTTCGTATTGTTCCGAAAAGGCATTGACCACCTCAGTGGCGCGTGCGATAGCGCGCTTCTCATCAGCGTCGATCAGAGGTACCAGCGTCTCCGCCAGCCGCGCCAGGTTCCACTGCGCGATCCTCGGCTGGTTGGAGTAGGCATAGCGGCCCTGGGTGTCGATCGAGCTGAACACCGTTGCCGGATCATAATGATCCATGAAGGCACATGGGCCGTAGTCGATCGTTTCGCCGGAGATCGCCATATTGTCGGTGTTCATCACACCATGGATAAAGCCCACATGCATCCAGCTGGCAATGAGCGCCGCTTGTCTGTCGCACACGCGCTCAATCAATCCGAGGTAGGGGTTCGCGTGGTCCTTCAGCTCCCGGTAGTGGCGATCGATCACGTAATCGGCCAAACGACGCACCTTGGCCTGCTCACCGCGGGCGGCGAACCATTGGAAGGTGCCGACACGGATGTGGCTGGCGGCGACGCGCGTTAAAACCGCGCCCGGCAACTCAGTCTCGCGATAGACGGGCTCCCCCGTAACCACTGCGGCAAGCGCGCGGGTCGTCGGGATACCAAGCACGTGCATCGCTTCGCCGATCAGATATTCACGCAACACGGGCCCGAGCGCCGCACGGCCGTCGCCGGCGCGCGAAAAGGGAGTGGGACCCGAGCCTTTGAGCTGAATGTCGCGGCGACGTCCGTTGCGGTCGATCACCTCGCCCAGGAGCAGCGCCCGCCCGTCGCCAAGTTGGGGCGAGAAGCCGCCGAACTGGTGGCCGGCGTAGGCTTGGGCCAACGGCATCGCTCCCTCGGGTGTCTCATTCCCCGCAAAGATCCTCGCCCCTTCCTCGGAATCGAGAGCACCACCATCCAGCCCCAATTCTTCAGCCAAGGCACGATTGAACTGAACCAACGTAGGGCGCGCCACTTGCGCCGCCTTCCAGGTTACGTAGAAGCCCTCAAGTTCGCGCGCATACGTATTTTCGAAGGCGAATCGCGCGGCGATAGGATTGTTAGGGATTTCCAAATTTTTACTGACCATACTGTTGTTTAGATTTGAACTCTTACAATGTTTCCGGGAGAAGTCTGTTCTAAAGCTTCACGCACTTGGGGCATCAATGGGCGAAGGTCATCGATATCGTTGCTCTTCGCCGCCATCACAATCACTATCAGATTTAACGGCAGTAAATTCTGCTGATACTCGAGGCCTTGGCCTACGGTGAGAAACGCGTCGAACTCCGGAGAGGCACGACGTAGAAGTGGTCCATTCTTAATGCCCGACCAGCCCATTTCCGTAACTGTCCGGACATCATGTCCAGGTAGCTCGCGTTTGAGCTGCCGTGGCACACACTCATCCAGCAGCACGCGCACCAGACACCAGGATCTGCTTTGCTTCCTCTAAGACCGTCACAGCCTGCTCCCGCGTGACGCTTGGAAAATCGTCAAGAAACTCATCCAGCGAGCGCGCGGCTTTTAGATAGTCGATCAACGCCTGAACAGGTACACGAGTGCCTACAAAAACGGGGGTGCCGCCAAGGATTTCGGAGTCGCTATGAATAACCTTAGCTCGGACTGACATAACCTTTTCTCTAATCAGCTAAAATAGCACTACCGAGGGAACAAATCCAACTATTAAATAAACTGGTTAGTTCTAAATTTCAGAGATTTTCTTCACTCTGATCTTCTTCCGGTTAACCTGTTCCAGGACGTAACGGCTGACGGCCAGATCTTCATCGGCGATGCCGTTGGACTGAAAGAGGATACGACGAGGGCAAGGCGTGAGCGTACCTTCGGTAACGAATTTTTCCAGCGGCACAACTTTGTCCCACTGGATCACCCCGGCATTCTCGGCGGCTATCAAATCGCCGCTGCCGGTCTTGGCGGTGGGAAGATCGTCTGTGACGACGAGGTCCATCCGCCGGATGAGATCGCTTGAGACTTCGTGCCGTGTGGGCGCGTTCGCGCCCATGGTGACGACCAGGACTTCATCCTTGAGATGGGCGCCGCTGATGACGGGAGTAGTGGAGTTGGTCGCCAGAACCACAATATCGGATTCCGCTTCGATCTCTTCTAGAGAAGACGCCTCCTTCCAATCCACGGAGACCTTGCGTCTCATCTCGCGGATAAACGCCCTTCTCTTCTTGGGGTCGCGGCCAAAGACAAGCACCTGACGAACAGACGTAGACTCCGCGATCGCTTCCACTTGAAAAGTCCCCTGCCAACCCGGACCGATGAGCCCCAGGACTTCGCTCTTCGGCGGCGCGAGGTATTTGGCCGCCACGCCGCTCGCGGCGCCGGTGCGCAGGCTGCTCAGATAGCCCATGTTGACGAGGGCCGCGATTTTTCCGGTTCGCCCTTCATACAAAGTCACGGTATTCGCCCTGCCCACATAAGCCCGCAGGCAAAAAAGATCCCAGCCCGCGTGCCACGCCTCCATGACGTTGAGCTGTCTTTGATTTCCTTTGAGTCTTCTCCGCGGTAGAGCCCGCACCCTGCCGGCAGCGCGATCACGAAAGATAGCCTCGACCGCCTTCAAGGCCTGCGGCATATCGATGAGCTTTCTCGTGGTCTCTTCGCCGATAACAAGTGCCATGTCGCTCCCTCGAAAATCGTGGCTCGTGTTCGTCTCCAGTCCTCCCCGCGAGCACGAGAAACGAGCACGAGCACGGAAATTCACCGGCCTGCTAACTGAAATACCCTTTCCAGCGAGACTCTACTTTGGCCATCAGCTCCCGGCTCACCCGATTCACCTGCGGAAAGCCGCCCTTGCTCTTCATCGTGGCGTCGATGATGACGCTCGAGGCCATGTCGTAGATCTCCTCCATGGGCTCATGGCGGACCGGGAGGTCCCGTGGCCCGATCTTCATGTCTTTATCGGGCATGACCGACATGACCATCCTCCACATCACATCCTCCCAATCCCGGACGTCGCAATCGTCGTCCACGATGATCGCCCAGCGTGGTTTGAAGAGTCCCCGTGCCTCGCCGGGAGTCTCCTCGATCGCCCGGACAATTCTTTCCACGTCGGCGGGCGAATTCGCGCGCGCGGCGATGACCACGATCCGGCACCTTCCCCCGCTCAGGTCGGGCTCGTAAACGTCCTTGACGCCCTCCACGGCCATCAGTCTTGTCTGGAGCCCCGAATACTTGACGAACTTGGGATAATCCTCGCGGCAGCCGCAGACGAGGCCGTAGTGAATGGGATCCTTCCGGTGCGTCACGCAGCGGACCTTGGCGACGAAGGCCGCGTCGTTCCAGCCGTAAAAACCCTGCGATTCGCCGTGCAGCCCCTCGCGGGCGCGCAGGCCCGGGATCACCTCCGCCTCCAGGATGATCTCCGCGCGCGCCGGCACCAGGAGATCCAGAGTTTTCGCCCGGGTCAATTCGACCGGTTTTCCTTTGATTGCGCCGGCAAAGGCGTACTCCGCGTAGAGCGATTCCGGGTAGTTCACGGACTGGGCCGCCACGAAGGTCAGGGCCGGGCCCATACCGATGGCAATGGCCACCGGCGCGGGCTTTCCCTTCGCTTCATGTTTCAGAATGTGCGTGGCGCCGCCGCCGCCG
>Ga0184640_10000231_pt1 | contig 13870 bp, 6 predicted proteins | sample PLM31_200_b2_FD_133161 | JGI IMG/M metagenome (GOLD analysis project Ga0184640, IMG submission 133161) | Groundwater sediment microbial communities from an aquifer in East River, Colorado, USA - PLM3-1_200_b2 | ecosystem: Environmental > Terrestrial > Soil > Riparian zone | place: USA: East...
CCCAGATGTTCCTCTTCGCGGTCCTGAATCGGACCCGCGCTCTGCACCATGGCGCCGTCCTGCGGCAGATTGTTCGTTCCCATGCCGCAGATATTCCAGGTCTTCATCGACTCCCGGTCTTGACGGTATTTATTGCGCGCGTTGCTCACCAGACGGTAATCGGGCGTCATCTCTTCTTTCACCGAGTTGATGTTTTTCCAATCGCGCGCTTCAAGCGCGCCGCTGCGGCGAAATATGACGACAAATTTCCAATGATTGGTATCGTCGATCGGCACGTGCCAGTTGACATCATAACCGTCGCCCGCCATAGGGCCGATGATCGTGCTGACGTTCGGAAAGATCGAATTGGTGACGCGCAGATAAACCTTGTCGCCTCCCCCCTGGCGCATGGAGTAGATGCGCACGCCGAAGTCGGTGTCCTCGACTTCGATGCGCGGCGCCGCATCCGCCCGATAGAGAGTCATGGGTTGAAGCCCGTCGGAACCCTGGATCGACCGTTGCCTCCATGACGGCTGGCGCAGGCGTCTGTGCAGGTACGATAGATGGGCTGGATCGATCTCGCCCTCGTGCGCCTGAAGCCAGTTGCATTCGTGCAAAACCTTATAGGCGAAGCGATGGTTCTCCGGCGCGACCAGCGGCTCGTAATTCGGCAGTTCCGGCGGTTCGCCCTTGCCCATGTAAGCGAAGATCAGCCCGCCCAATTCCCGGCAGGGATAGGCGCGCTGGCGGAATTTGTTTTTGAAATCGCTGCCGCTCGGTTCCGCCGGCTGCTCCAGGCAGCGCCCTTGGATATCGTAAAGCCAGCCATGATACAGGCAGCGCAGGCCGCCGTCCTCGATCCTTCCCAGACTCAAATCGGCGCCGCGATGGGCACAGTGCAGACCGAGCAGTCCGACCATACCCTGCTCGTCTCGAAACAAAACCAGTTCCTCTCCCAAAATCTTCCGGCTCAACGGCTCGCCGCCCTCGGGCAACTCTTCCGAAAGACCGACGGGTTGCCAGTAGCAGCGCATGAACTCGCCGCCGGGCGTGGCGCGGTTGGTGTGGATCAAAAGATCGTTTTCTTCTGTGGAAAGCATAGGTCCCTCCGGTTATTTTTGTCTATCACCTAAAGCATTCTTGATCAGATCGATAATCGGCTTTCGATTGGCAATCAGCTCATAGCGGTTGGTAACGAAATATTTTACTCCCGCCAGCCGGCGCGCCTTCGGGTTGCGCTTCTCGTCGGGGATGTCTTCTCTCAGGGAATCCTGATCGTCTCCGGCTTTCTTCACATATTCGAGCCAAGCCATCTGCCCTTCCCGGGTGAGAAACCAGTTGGCGGCAAGCTTTGCGGCGCTCGGATGAGGCGCCCGATTCATGAGACTGATGGTAAGGCCCGTGGGGCTGATAAACGCCCCCTCCTTAAAATGGCCCGGCCGGATTTGGCGGAGCGGAAGACCGGCCCTTTCCGCCGTGGCCACTTCGGTGCCCCGAGGGAACAAGCCGAGGGTGTATTTTTTCTGCGCCACCCAATCGATGAGCCGCTCGTCCTCACGGATGACTTTGACGTCCATTTCGCCGAACAGACGGCGCAAAAATTCGGGACCCAGTTCGGGGCTGTGATAATAAAAAACCACCGTCTGGCTCGCGGGACCCGCAACTGCGGGGTCCATGGAAACGATTTTCCCTTTGAACTTGGGATCGAGAAGATTCCAATAGGATCTGATCTGTTCTGGATTCACGAGCTCGGTATTATATAAAACGTCCCCGCCAGGACTGCCTTCGAACATGAAGATATGCTCGCCCTCGGCATCCACGTAGTGATGCTTGCCCTGCCACCACTTTGATTGATCGACAATCTCGGGATGAAAGAGAACGGGACGAATCGGATCCAAAGCTTTGGCGGGATAAAGAGCAGTCGTCGGCGTCGTAGATCCCTGGATAAAAATATCGGCAATGAATTTTCCTGCCCTTCTCTCGTTGAGCACTCGCTGTCCAAGTTGAAAACCCCTCCCGGTGACCGTGGTCACTTTTATGTTGGGAAATTTTTTCTGAAAGACTTCCCGGAAAACGGGGTCGGGAGTGCTGCTCGTGTAAACGACGATTTCACCCTCTTTCTCTGCAGCCTTGAGTGTATCTTCCCAATCCGCCTGCCAGGATTTTCCCTGGGCGCCGGCAAAGGAAGAGAAAAGAAGACAATAGCCAACGGTTAGTAGACAAAAGATGAGCGTTCCCCATTGGACTCCTTTTATCTGTTGCCGCATACCTATTGCCTCCTGGCCGATTTGTCGCGCTTATACAACGCTTGAGCGTTTTCCCGCTTAATAGCGGAAACCGACTGTTCTTGCAAAGCCGAACTTTTTAGGGATGCGCATCAGCGTCCCGGCAGAGCGCGTGTTTGACTTCCGCTTGATAGGCGAGGTTTATAAAGAACTCAAAGCGGCCAATTGGAAACCGGCATCGCCAAGTAAGCCGGCGGCGAAATAACATCGTTGCCGCAGGCTGCCGAGAGAAAAACCTGAAAGGATCGAAATTGCGATCAGCTACCAGTTAGACGACATGGGTCCAAGGAGTTAAAAATTTCATCGAGGCGGCCGGGATTCAAGAGGACGACAAAGTCTCATTTCTCGCCGATACGCCGCTTGAGCACGTTGAAGCGAAGCGTTGGGGTCGGCCTGGCCCTCAATCCACTTAAGCTCGTGCGCGTTCTCTTTCCGGCCGGTGAAAAAATTGTCTGAAGTTCATGTCTATTTGGGATACAGGATGTCTTTAAGTTTCCGCAGCATGTCGGGACTGGCCTGGAAAAGTCCGGCGACGATTTTTTCCGTCTCTTCACCGGACAATGGATTAACGGCGAGTTTAGCCTTTTGCGCTTCCGCAAGAAACTCAGTGTCCTTCAGCGTCCGCATGAAAGCCTGGCGCAGCAGTGCGACCCGCTCTTTCGGCGTCCCAGGAGGCAGGGAAAACGGACGGGTGATCGCTGCCTGGTTATGGATACCGACCTGGATCAGATTCCGAGCCTCTTCGGTCTTGGCGTAGTCAATCGCGTTGGGAACCTGGGGGAGGTCGGGATGTTTTTTGGGTAGGGCCTGGATGATGGCGATAACGTCGCCGGTCTGCAAACCCTTCGCCCACGTTGGCTTGATCGACTCCCAGGCCCAGCAGCCGCCTGCAAGTTCGCCGCTTTCCGCCGCCAGGCGAATCTCGGCGGTTCCCTTGTAGCCATCAACAACCTGGACAGGCAAACTCAGAGCTGCTTTCAACACTCTCGGAATATCATCGGTGTTGCCTCCCGGAACCGTGCCGCCAAGCTTCACCGGTTCCCTGACAGCGAACCATTTTTCTAAATTCGTGATACCGCTCGTCTTGGTCAAAACGCATACGGGGCTATCTTGGACAGGAACGCCAAGCCACTCGAACTTCCGCCCATCGAAGGAGATTTCTTTCTGGTCTCCCATGGCCTGGCGCATGATCAGGCCGCCTATCCAGTGTCCAACCGTGAGCCCGTCTGGCTTCGCCTGCGCGTACAGATAGTTCGCTGAGACCAGCGAGCCCGCGCCGGGCATGTTCTCCACGATTGTAGTCGGGTTTCCCGGGATCTTGTTGCCGATATGCCGCGCGATGGCGCGCGCGTACGCGTCCAGCCCTCCCCCGGGCGAAGCGCCCACGACAAAACGCAGGGTCTTCCCTTTATAAAATTCCTCCGCCCCAACCGCAGCGCTGGCGGAGAACACCACGACAAGAAGCCAGGTAGCTTCGGGTAACCAGGTGAATTTCCGTCCCATGTCATTCTCCTTTTGATGTTGTGTCCTGCCAGTCTAAATCAGTGACAACACAGCCGTCGCTTCTTTTGCCTTTTACCCTTCCCTGCGGCCAGACACACCATCTCGTCCCCGCAAGCCACGACTTGCGGTCAACTGTTCGAGAATGGTGAAAGTATCATGTTAGCGAGAGAGACCCCGAAACCAGCCGCTTTTCTCCAGTTCCTGCAAGAGACTGTTATCGACAAAATCTGCCGGCCTCGCGTCCTTTGCTTCCTTCGATTCCATGCCTTTTAGAATCGTATCGACGCCTTCCGGGCGGACATAAGGAATGCGATCGCCGCTGTATTTGACACCGTAGACCTGATACAGCTCGCCGAGAATCGCGGGATCTCCCACTTTGGTATACTTGGACAGGACCTTGAGGCTAAAGTCTTTTTCGGTTCGCAAGCGATGGAGTCCTCGGCTAAAAGCTCGCAAGAAGCGCAGAGCCAGGTCGCGGTTGCTCCGGATCAGGGATCGGGTTGTCGACACAGGGCCATTCAGATAGACGATTCCCAGTTGGCCGATATCGACCATCTCCCGCATCCCGAGATGGACCGCGCGGATATTGCTTGGGGGCGACAAAACAGCAGCCTCCAAAGCGCCTGAACTCAAAGCCGCCACACTCTCCGGCATGCCGCCAGTTTGCAGCAGCGTTACATCGCGGCCCTTTTGCAGACCCCATTTTTTCAATACGACATCAAGGGCTACCTCCGTCGAACCGCCAAGGCGCGTTATCCCAACCTTTTTACCTTTGAGATCCGCCGGTCTCCTGATATCCGGCCGTACGACGATTGAGAAAATCATTGTATTTGCAGTGTTCGCAATAAGCACCAGGTCCGAACCTCGTAGCGAAGCGTTGATAACCGGAATGGACGGCCCAAAGGAAAACTGCACATCGCCGCCGAGCATTGCCTGGATGAGCACCGAACCACCAGGAATGTAGAGGAGCTCCACCTCAAGCCCCTCGCCTTTGAAAAATTCGCCTTCCTGAGTTACCCACAGCGGCGTCATCGCGCCGCCGATCGCACTGTAGCCCACGCGAATGGGAGCGGCGTGCACCCCATGGGTTTCAACCCACATTCCGACAGCTACCACGAAAATCGATTTCAAAAGTTTGCCAATCATGTTCAAGTTTTTGGGGGTCCTTTCGTTCGAATGCCTGTGAAAGAATCGATTTGGATTATCTGATCCGCTTGATCAGGAAGTACCATTCCCTTCGGTACTCGACCATCCTGAACCGCTTGAATCGCGTTGAGGATAATCTTTCGGATCAGTATCACGCCCTTGTCGGAGGTGGCAAGTTGCTCCTCGCGCTCGCCGATCAGTCCCTGCGTCGTCTGGCACATGATGTCTTCAGTGCGCACGTTGCCGCGATACGGCGAATATTTACGACCGTCGTATTCTTTCTTTTCCACGGGCGCGGCTATGCGGCGGCTCGGGGCGAGCTTTTGAAAAAACTGCGGATCAGAACCCGTGTAGTGATTGACGGTGAAAAGCGTGAAGCTGTCGTCGTCGTTGGGCGTCACGAACATGAAGTGTTCGTTGTGCGAACCCGACGCCAGATCCTGTCGCTTTTTTTTAAAGTGCGTGAACTCGGTGTCGCCGATCTTCAGGATGCTCGGCAAAGCAAAACTTTTTTCGTCTACGTACTCCGTATCGGCGGTCGGGCCAGGTTTACGCGAGATCACCTTCATGCCATAGGAAGTTTCCACCGCGTCGAACGGCGGAACATCTTTGAAATTGAAAAACCAGCTTCTCCAGGTGCCGTCGTTTGGATCTGCCCGATGCAAGATCGAGAAGTGCACCGGATCGGCGCCGTTCTCGATGAAGTTGAACCAGTTGTAATCGTAAACGCGAGTACTCTCCAATGACCGCTGCCCGTTTGTATCCGACAACGCTCTGTATCTTGGAAGAGGCGGCGGATCATCACGGTCTGGCCCAAGATACGCGAAGATCAGCCCGCCCAATTCCCGCACCGGATACGAGAGATGTTTAACCTTGTGGGGAAACTTGCGGTCCTTCGGCTCCGCCGGCATCTCCAAGCACTGCCCGTGAACGTCGAATAACCAGCCGTGATAAGGACAGCGTATGCCGCCGTCTTCGATGTCGCCATACTCAAGGGAAGTCCCCCGGTGCGGGCAGTGAAGACCCAGTAACCCGATCTTCCCTTCCGGATCCCGGAACAAGACGAGATCTTCACCGAGGATTTGGACCGCCTGCGGAATATCATACAGGTCGCGCGTTGTTCCCACGACGATCCAGTAGCGGCGAAGCCACTGTCCGGCCGCCGTTCCCGGGCCGACGTGGCCCAAGTCGCTCAAGCCGATTTTAGATGACTTCTTCATCGTGCCCTTAATCAAACCCGGTTACTAAGTTTCCTAACGATTTAGTATTCCCCTGAAGTCATGTCAATCTTGAAGTATTTACCAGCCGTAAGTTATTTTTGGCTCTTCCGGGTTTACCGTGAATGCGTATTCACCGCAGAGACACAGGTCATGAGAAAAAATTCAAAAACCATCAAAATTGCAAATTTGGCCTCAACGAAATCAAATACTTACAACTGTTGATTTTCGCGAAAAGGGATTTTTTCTCACGACCCGCGCCTCCGTGGTTAGCCACACGGAAGCCTGTAACATCGGCATTCGCATCATTCAGATCCAGAACACATTTCAGAAATGCGCTTTTCCTTACAAGACGATTTCTCTCAGTGTTACGTAGCGCAGTGCTTCTTCCGTGAATCAAGCGAAGGAAAAAACTTCCCACAGAAAAGGCAGCGCCGCATCATGCGCAGACGATAAACCAGAAGTGTTCAGCTATGGAGCACAAACCACTGCTCCAGAAACACCTTATGAACTACCGCCCTGAACTTTGATCTCGGCGCCGATGTGCGCCGGGCCGCAACTAACTGACTCAGTCTGTAGAAATTCTAAGGGAAACGAAGAAAGAGAAACCGAGAAAAGTAACACAGTCTCATGCCTGTGTAGCCGGGAGATCACCTTGAAAGTTTCGTGGCAAGGAAAAGTAGAAAGTACTGCCCTTGCCTTCCTCACTTTCCAGCCAGATCTTCCCGCCGTGGGCCTCGACAATTTTCTTACAAACCACCAAGCCCAGGCCAGTTCCTTTGTGTTCGGAGATCTTGCCGCTCGTGAGCTGGCGGTACTTTTCGAAGAGACTACCAATTTCCTCAGATGCGATGCCTACCCCGTTGTCTGTCACCCATATCCTGATCTCTGTGCCATTCATGTGGTCGGCGCCGACCTCTATTTGTCCCCCATCGCCTGTGAATTTTACAGCGTTGCTCAGGAGGTTGCTCAGCACCTGATTCAGGCGCCGGGGGTCGGCTTTGATCGTGGAAAAGGCTGGATGAACGTTGCGTGCAATGGAAATTTTTCTATCTCGGACCAGAGGTAGATAATTCTCAATGCTATTCTGGATCAGTTGCCGTAGATCCACCTCCTCTTTGGTGATTTCGATACGTCCGGCCTCAACCTTGGAAAGATCTAGATAGTCACTGACGAGATCTACCAGACTATGGCCGTTTGCCAGGACCTTGAGAAGCCACTTTTTCTGCTCCTCGTTGACCGGTCCGAACACACTGTCTGCCATCAATTCGGCGGTTCCCATCATATTCATAATAGGTGAACGTAGATCATGGATGATCATCGCCGTGAAGTCCGCCTGCATCTTGCTGGCCTGCTCCAGCTCAGTAGCCTGTTTCTTGGTCTGTTCCAAAAGGCGGGCATTTTCGAGAGCAATGGCCGCGCCGTTAGCCATCTGCTGTAAGAGATCCACTTCCTCTGCGCCAAAAGCTTTTGGCTGATAGGTTAAAGCCCTGAGCACCCCTATGACCTCGCCAGCTCTTGAGAAAAGGGGAACTCCAAGGTAACCGTGGAACCCTAAACTTTTGAGCGTGGTGCCAGTAGTAAGATCCGTCCTCGTGATATCCTGGATCATGAGAGGCCGGCGATGTTCCAAGGCCCATTGGCTTAGGCCCCGGATCATCTCACTGCCAGGCGGGCTGAGGAGATGAGATTCTATACCGGAGACCCCAATGACCCGCCACATACCGTCCTCCACTACCCTGATATCGGAGACATCAACCTGGAAGATTTCTGTTACCTTTTTTGTGAGCTTCTTGAGCAGGCTATCCATATCCAAAGAGGTGATATCTTGGCTGAGTTCCTTAAGAAGCTTTTGGATTTCCTCTTGTCTCTTCAGATCCTTGTTTGCCTGCTCCAGCTCCAGGGCTTGATTTTTCGTCCGTTCAAAGAGAGTCGCGTTCTCGATGGCGACTCCCACAGGGTCTGTCATAGACATGATCAACCGGATCTCGTCGCGCGTCAGGCTTCGGGGCTTCTCACCAATACAACCGATCGTCCCGACAACCCTTTGTCTAGTCTTTATGGGAAACACCGCAAGGAAGCTAAAGTTGCCTTTATGCGTTGCCCTGGTCTCACTCAACTCATGATATCGGGGATCGCTCTGAACGTTTTCGAAGATCATAGCTTCACCGCTTTCCGCTACCCTCCCATTAATCCCTACCCCTATTCGAAACACCCTGCGAAGGCCAAAAATTCCCGGTCTTGCCTCAAAATAATCTTTCAGCTCTAGCTCGCCTGAATCAGGGTTCAAAAGAAAAATTCTGGTCGCGTCAAAATGGAAAATCTCAGTGATCTGTTTAATGACCGCTTGGAGCACCACGTCCAAGTTCAAGGTTTCATTGGCAGTAGATGCGATAGTATAAAGGGCGGAGAGCGCATGCGTTCGCTGTCTCACTTGTTCATAGAGCTGGGAGTTGTGAATCGCAATTGAGGCTTGGCTCGCGAGCGTGGAGAGAAATTGGATCTCTTCATCGGTAAATTGATGCTCTTCTCTCGTGAGAAAAACCAAAACACCCAAGACTTCATCTTTAACCAGCAATGGCACTCCGAGATAAGAGACCAGGCCATTTCTGCGGTAGAACTCAGGGTCCAGCGTTCGCGGGTCTGTCTGAACGTTAGCGGCCACCACAGGCGTCTTATTATCAATCGCCGCCTGAACCAAGGAAGGTGTGACTTTGAGTTTTCTTCTCTTCCATTCCACTTCGTCAAGATTCCAGCAGGCTACGCGTTCTAATAGCCCGTTATCGTAGTTCACCAACCATACCATTACGGCGGTATAGGGCAGAAGGACATCGATTTTTTCCATCAATACATTCAACACGCCACGGAGATCCAAAGTCGAGATCGCAGCTAGGTTAATCTCGTGCAGGGTCGCCAGACGTGCCTCAGCGGCGGAGTGCTCAGCCACCCGCTTCGCCAACTCCGCAGAGGTTCGACGCAACCTTCCGATTACAAGGGCCAGAGCAGACAACCCCAAGACACCCATGATCGCTAGTAGACTGAACGTTTCTTTCAGGCCCGCCCGGGTCTGTGCGACGACGTCATCCAACGGGCGGATGATCTCCAGAACCCCTCTCACATCTCCTACTTTCCAGTCGGTCTTGGGACTCTCAGGGTGACTGTTGTGGCAGGCGACGCAATTAACACGCATTCGATCCGCCGTGGCGTAGCGCAAGGATGGCCGCCCCTCGAAATCTTCAAAACGGAAAAAGGGCCGGTCAGGGTCTCTCCTCAACTCGCGCAGGGCTTCCCTTTCAAAGTCATCTCTCGGGCCACCGCCCTTCCGCCAGGAAAATGGGTAGTCACTGTAAAGCCAGACCTGAATCCCGGAGCCTCTCTCACCAATGCGCTTTCCGAGTTCCATGCTAAACGTCACCGGAAGTGGGATGGCTCCCTCTTTAGTTCTATAGTCATGGGTAACCTCGATCCCCTGCGATCGAACTCGCTCTACAACCTCCGAAGTATAGATTGTGCGAAGCTCCTCGAGCGTTTCGGATTGCACGGACGTGCCTTGCAAGGCAGCCGATTCAATGAGTCTCGATGAAAGACGGGAGAAATGCCACACAGTAGTTGCCACTCCTCCACAGAACATAATCGTCAGCACTAGGATGGTCCGCTCATGAAGCAAGCGGACGAACAGGGCGCAAACTTTCCTCACCACCCGTCGAACCGCATAACCGATTTTGAAGAGTCCCTTGAATTCCATCTTAAAGCGCCAGCCTCACAGACAACTTAGTCCCTTTCAGGCCGAAGGTTTGAAGTAGTAGGCGAAGGGGCGATGAACTCCTGCTCGTCCCTCACCGCTCGTTGCCCTTGGTTTTCCTGACCGCTAATCATTGAGGAAAAATTCTCGCAGGCAATGGTAACTGTAAAAGTCGAACCCTGGCCCGGCTTGCTCTCAACCTCCACCGTTCCTCCTAGTAGCTCGGTATACTTCTTGACAATATAAAGCCCCAAACCAACACCTTCATGGAGCCTCGTCTCCGAGCTATCTATCTGGTGAAACATTTCGAAAATCATCGGAATTTTCTCTTCGAGAATTCCTATCCCCGTGTCTGCCACCTTGAATTCCACTCTCTCCGCCCCTTGAACGTACCGGGCGGAAACCGTTACATGCCCGTTGTCGGTAAATTTGATCGCATTATGAACAAGATTTTGAAGGATATATTTGAGCTTCTCTCTGTCGGTCGTAACAACCGGCAGGTCGGAGGGATAGTCCCAATGGAGGGTAATCTCTTTATCCGGGAATACGTCGAAGCTCGACCTGATTTCCCCGAGAAGATCACCTAATTCGACCTCCGAACACTCCGCTCTGGCCGTCCCAGCCTCCATCTGGGTTACCTGCAGTATGCTGGTGATCATGGCCAATTGATCACGGGCTCGGTTCATAACCTTTTGCAACGCCTTTTCCTGCTCCGGATTAATTTCTCCTAAGATTCCGTCCTTGACCATCGTTGTATATCCCATGACAACATTCAGCGGTGTCCTGAGTTCGTGTGACATGACGCTCAGAAACTCGTCCTTGATTTTGACGGCTTTTGCCAGCTCATCTCTGGAGGCCCTGAGACTGTCGTAGTGCTCCCTGTTCTCCAACGCGATTCCCATTTGCCGGGCAATCGCCATGAGCTGTTCTTTTTGACCTTCATTGAAGTAACCCAATTGTCGGCTCGCCAGATGAAGAATGCCGCGCGGTTCATTTCCAATCTTCAGCGGCAGCATAGCGCAGGAGTGAAGGCCCGCTTGCAACTGAACCTTGCCCTTTAGTCGCGGGTCCGAAGCGATGTCGGGAGCTAGGACAGGCTCGCCCGTGTTGAAAACCCATTCTAGAGCCGAGTCGGGCGGCGGTGTTCCCGCCGCTTTCAGGTAGTCATCCGGGAAGCCCCGCTGGGTCGCCCAGTCGAAACCTCCCTCCTTATTCTGCAACCGAATCAGAGCCGCATCGGCCCCGGTCGCCTCCATGAGCCTTTCAATGATCGCATCCATCAACTGGTTGACAGACTCTGCCGGCGCCAGGGGGCTAAGGGCTGTATAAAAACCAGAGAGTTCTTTCAGGGTTTTTTCAAGGCGCTGATTTGTTGATTCCAGTTCGCTCTTCGAGCTTTTAATTTCCTCGTAGAGCTGGGCGTTGTGGATCGCTATTGCCGCTTGCCCAGCCAGTGTGACAAGCAATTCAATCTCTTCGTTGGTAAACTCATGTTCCTCTTTGGTGTAGAAGGAGAGAATTCCCAGACGCTGTTCTTTAGCGATCAGGGGAACTACCAGACGAGAGACCAGGCTATGTTTGCGGGCGAACTGGGTGTCCCGCGTTTGTGCGTCCACTTGAACATCCGGGATGAATACGGGCTTCTTAGTTTCAAACGCTCTCTTGGCAGGCCCACTCCCAGGGCCTACCCTCTCGGCGCTCCATTCGTGTTCGTCGATGTTCCGACAGGCTGCCGGCTCCAACCTCCCACTTTCCCTGCTCAATAACCTGACGGTGGTTACAGCGCCTAACGGAAGAAGCTGGTCAATTTTTTCCAGCAGCACATCCAGGACGGCGCGGAGATCTAAAGTCGAGGAGATGGCCAGGTCGATCTCGTGCAATGCCCGGATGCGCTCCAGATGACGCTGAATCCGCTCTTCAACTTGCTTCCGTTCAGTGATGTTTCGCAAAATGACGGTGAAGAGAGTTTGCCCATCCTGGTCAAACTTGGAGATGGAAGCCTCGGCGGGAAATTCCGTGCCATCTCGGCGCCGGCCGAATATTTCACGGCGCTCACCCATGCGTCGGGAAGACTCCGGTGCCTCCGCAAATGCGTGAATATGCCTGCGGTGCGCCTCAACGAAACGTACTGGCAGAAGCAAATCAAGTGGCTGGCCCAAAACTTCTTCGGCACAATAGCCAAAGTTTTGTTCGGCTCCTTTGTTGAAGAGAACGATGCGCTGGCTCTCGTTTATAGCGATGATAGCATCAGCGGCGATGTCCACGATGTTCGCAAAGCGAGTCTCGGCAGCTCGCTCGGCGGCCGCTCGTGTCTGCAGGGCATCGGCCATCTCGTCAAAGGCAGAGGCCAATGAGCTGAATTCCCCATGGCCATTAGGAAGCCCTGTGCGCGCACTCAGATCGCCGGCCGATAGCCGCTTTGCCGTGCTGACCAGAACGTTCACCGGTTGTAAAACGAACAGGTTTCCCGCCACCCAAGCGGCTACTATCGCCAGCAAGCCGACGATCGCTAGGCCGATAAGATTCCGGACCAGAATTCGATCGACGTCGGCAAATACAGTCTTTGCAGGGATACCGACGCTGACGTATAGGGATGGGGTTTGCGGCGCAGTCCCCAGGCGCATGAATGCATACAAGCGCGGGATGCCGTCCGTGCCGGTGACCTTGGCTGTACCCTCGCCTCGTTGGGTCAAAACGGCCTCGGCTACGGGCGCCTCTGGCACGGACTTACCAATCCATTTCTCCGGCTCGGGGTGACGGGCTAAGATCGTGCCCTTGTGGTCGATCACAGTCAACGTTGCCCCAAGGGGCAACTGTGCTTCGGCCAATAGTTCGTTGAGCCACGCCAAATCCAGCGCAGCATAGATTACCGCGCGGACCTGTCCCGCGTCGTCGACGATGGGATAGCCGAAGTTGATCGAAGGCCTGCCGGTGGCGCGGCCAATCTGGTAATCGCCGATAGCGAAGTTGCGCGTTTTAATGGCCCGTTGAAAATAGGCTCGATCAGCCGCGTTGAGAGGGCGGCGGGTTGGCAAAGCGCTACAGAAAAGATCGCCGTTGGGTTTGATCGCGCCGAAGTTTGCGTAGAGCGAATGTTGTTTGAGCAGCTCCGCGAAGAGACGGCTGCACGCGGAGGATTCACCGCCCTGCACTTCAGGGAGTCGGGCCACGGTGACGAGGAGTTGGCGCGCTCCCTCTATCAATCGCTCTTCATTACTAGAGATAATCTGTGTCAGCCGCAGCGCCTGTTCCGGCACTTGAGCGACGGCCAGTCGCCACTGTTCCAAGGCTGTGTAGAGGATGAGCCCTAACGCGGGCACGACGGAGAGCAGGACGAGAAGCAACAAGCGAGGGCGTAGACTTGAAAAGGAATAGCGCCTCATAGATCTCTTCTCAGCTTCGTTCTTTGTCTAACTCAGACACATCCATTTTCCTTATCTTGGAGCCGTCTTCTGAATTGGCTCTCTCGAATGTACTATTGGCCGCCGACCTTGAAGGCTTAAATCACAGTGTCAGGCTCGGGGACGTGAAGGGTTGTCGGAGCGTCCGAAAGGGTTAACCTCTTTAGCTCTTTATGGGCACTCATAGCACTAAGAGAAAAGGAATCAGCATGACTTAAACAAAACTCATGCCAGCGGTTTACCAAGACATAAGTGCTTGTTTTTAAAAGGACGCTGTTTTCGTAGGAGTGAGAGAGGGACAAAAAGATGACAAAGGATGAAAGGAAGTTACAAAAACCGTAGCCTGTCCGGCAGACCTAGAAATGGGGGAGAAAAACGTTGCCGAAGCAAAATGATCGTAGGAATAGTTACTGAACCCCCTGATCACTGTGGAGCAGTTTCCGTCCTCACCCAGTAACCAGGTTTCACGATCACGAGTTCTCTGTGTGCCGGAATCATGATTCCGTTTACCACGCGCCCAGGCATATCGACTTCGCTTATCAGCGGAGGCATCCAGACGTAGGGTTGGTTCAATTCCGACCTGGTCCGAAACTCGGC
>Ga0184640_10000232_pt1 | contig 13861 bp, 12 predicted proteins | sample PLM31_200_b2_FD_133161 | JGI IMG/M metagenome (GOLD analysis project Ga0184640, IMG submission 133161) | Groundwater sediment microbial communities from an aquifer in East River, Colorado, USA - PLM3-1_200_b2 | ecosystem: Environmental > Terrestrial > Soil > Riparian zone | place: USA: East...
GTCTCGGGCCATGGAAGCTCGGCAGCATCTACACCCGTTCCCGAATTGACGTGACTTGCGCGCTCAAATGCGATATCTACTTTCACTTGGGAGCCCTCCGCTTATGGGGTTGCGTTGGTGTCTTGCAACTCTTCGTATACCTCGTTTCGGAGGGCTTTTCCCGTTCTCAGCCTATTTCAGCATTTTTTTCTGTCCGCTAGGCGCTTATTTGAGGGCTAGGCATCCCCTACTTTCTCTTTTCCAAGGGGCTGGAAAAGATCTCCCTTCAGGAAGCGTCCCTGGTCGTCCTGATCGAGCCGGTATTGAATCCCATCTGGGTGGCCCTGGTGGTCGGCGAGATCCCGTCCCTGGCGACCTTCCTGGGCGGCGCCATAATCCTCTTGAGCTTGACGGGGCGCTACTTGGCGTTATCGGGAAGGCAGCGCGGAACCGATGGAGAGGCCTGAATCCCCTAATGGATCGGCTTGCGCCAGGGCCGGGTGGCTACGATCAGGGCGGCGATGAAGGTTAAGATAAGCCAGTCCCGTCCGATGAGAATCAGGGCGATCCAGGGGTAGCCCCCATAGGGTTGGCTGATGTCGTTGATGAGATCGTGCACCAGCAGCACAACCAAGACGACGGGAATGAGGTACTTAATAGAAAAGTCAAAGAGCCGCCCGACCCTGAAGAGGGAGACGGCATTGACCTGCTCTCGCAGACGGGAGGAGCCGTAGATCCAGCCTACCAAGACAGACTGCAGGATGCACACCAGGAACAGGCCATAATGGCTTAAGAAGTGGTCGACGATATCCAGCCAGGCCAGGCCGCCGCCGGTGGTGAAGATGATCCCCCCAAGGAACCCTATCATAGAAAGCGCGGTCACCACGGCCCTGCGCGGGTAGTGGAATTTATCGGTCACCGCGGCGGTGAACGCCTCGAGGATCGAGATCGACGAGGCAATGCCTGCCACCGTGAGGGTCAAGAAGAAGAGCAGCCCAAAGAGATAGGGAAGGCTGGGCAGGAGGCTGATGGCCTGGGGATAAACGACAAAGGCGAGCCCAATCCCGTGTTGCACGATCTCGTGGAAGGGCTTGCCAGTCTGCGCCGCCATGTAGCCCAGTGTGCCGAAGACCGCCAGGCCGGCGACCAGGGAGACGAGGGTATCCACCAGGCTCGTCATGCAGGCATTGAAGTTGATGTCGGCCCGGCGCGGCAGGTAAGAGGCATAGGTCACCATGATGCCGAAGCCCAGGCTCAGAGTGAAGAAGATCTGCGAGTAGGCGTCGATCCATACCTTGGGATCGCTGAGGCGAGAAAAATCGGGTTTGAGATAGAGGAGGATTCCCTCCTTGGCCCCGGGCAGGGTCGCCGTCCAGCCGACCAGGGTGAGGATCAAGAGGAAGAGCAGGGGCATGAATATCTTGTTTGCCCTTTCGATCCCGTGCTCCACGCCGAAAAAGACAATGAGCCAGTTGGCCAACCAGACGAAGATCAAAGAGAGCAAAATGGGGCTGCGGATGTCTCCGATGATGTGGGGGCCTTGGGTAGCGCCCAGGAACTGCTGGAAGAAAAATGAGTTGGGGTCGTTGCCCCAGGCGAGGCTGAGCGAGAACCAGAGGTAAGAGACGCACCAGGCGATGACCACGGCGTAGTAGAGGACGATGCCGAACATTACGAAGATCACTGTCCACCAGCCCAACCACTCCCAATGGCGGTCGATCTTGGCGAACGACATCGGCGCCGAGCCGCGCATCTGCTGGCCGATGCCATACTCCAGGATCATGAGGGGGATTCCCGCGGTCACCAGGGCGACGAAATAAGGGATGAGATAAGCCCCGCCGCCATTGAGGTAGACGACGTAGGGAAAGCGCCAGATGCTGCCCAGGCCAATAGCCGAGCCGGCCGCGGCTAGGAGAAAGCCCCATTGGCTTTTCCACTGGGCCCGATGCGGCTCCATGGCTGAAGTGGTCTCTGCCATATCTCCTCCGGACTAAAAGTGAATAGCGAAAAAATTATCCGCTGAATGGGAGCTGGTGTCAATCATAAAAGATCAGCTGCGCTGGAGCGCGATGGACCGGTAGACGATCAGACCCAAGCCGATCCCGCTGATGCTGATGAGCTTGGTAAGGTTATTGGCCAGCGCCATGCTTACCAAACAAAGCGCGACCGGCGGCGCGCTGAGGGCGATGGCGCCGGCCTTGCCGAGCGGCACGCGGTAGGGGCGCGCCATCTCTGGCGCCTTGAAGCGGAGCCACACGAGCGCCGCGAACTCAAGAACGAGCGCCAGGGCGTAGAGAAACATGTCCACCTGCACGAGGTCCTGGAACGAGAAGGGGATGAGAAGGGCGACGCCGGCGCTGTTTACGAGGATGGCGACCCAGGGCGTCGCGTGGCGCGGGTGCAGCTTCTTGAACAGTGCCGGCAAGGTGCCGCGCGCCGACATGGCGTAGGGCACGCGGGCCGAGGTGCAGAGCAGTGCGCTGAACAGGCCGACGGCGCTCACCAGCCCGGTCACGGTGAGCCATGTGCCCAGCCATGGGCCGCCAATCTGGGCGGCGACCTTGGGAAAATAGCCCTCCTGCCAGAGGTTCCACTCCGCGTCCACGCCTACGCCCACCGCCGTGGGGAGCAGGTAGACCAGGGTGACCAGGACGACCGTTGAGGCCATCGCGCGCGGGTAAGTCCGGTGCGGCCTCTGGACCTCTCCGGCGCAGCATCCCGCGTTGTCCCAGCCGCAGGTGTTCCAGAGGAGGACGCTGAGAAAGAGCGCCCATTCAAGCTGGCCGCTTTGCGCCAGCCATCTCGACGGATCGACCTGCGGGGTGCCGAGGAAGACCAGAACCGCAAAGGGCGCGAGGACGAGGAGTCCGAAGATCACCGAGCTCGCCCCCACCAGTTGAATGCCGCGAATGTTGAGCCAGGTGATGGCCGCAGTGAAGGTGACGCCAATGAGCCAGCGGTCTGCGGGATGGAGATCGCCGCTCAGGTAGGCGAGATAATCGACGAACATGACCGGATAGAGGGCATTATCGGCGAAGCTCGTAAGCCAGCTCAACCAGCCTTCCTGAAAGCCCCAAAACCGGCCGAAGGCGCGCTCCACCCAGACCACATAGCCGCCCTCTTCGGGCATCGCCGAGGAGAGCTCCGCTGTCATCAGGGCCGTGGGGAAGCTCCATAGCCAGGGAAGGACCAGCAGGGCCAGCAGGGCGAACATCGGGCCGGCGGCGCCCACGGTGTCCTCGAGGCCATAGGGCCCGCCCGCGACGCAGAAAAAGGTGAGGGCGATGAGGCCGGGGAGGCCCAAGGTGCGGCGGGGATGCATCTCTTTGCGCCGAAGGATATTTCAGATTATCTAAAGAGAGACCGCGCTGTCAAACGGCATGCGGTGCTGGAGGGACAACCTTTGTGCCGCCCGGCTGAAGCTGGTAGACTTGGTCCAGATCTCAAAGAAATTCGCGGAGGCGATGAACACGGGATGGGCCGGATCCTGAATCGATGCGCGCGCAGCTTGAATCGCTTGAAGGGCCTGATCCTGGAAGAGGTCTGGGAAGAGGAGCCTTCCCGGCTCACCAGGCCGAGACGCCTGCTCTATTCCCTGCTCAGGCTCATCTACCTCATTGGGCACGGCTTTGTCGCACATCTGGTGCGACTCCAGGCATTGGCCCTGGCCTTTAAGCTGCTTCTCTCCATCGCGCCCTTCCTGGCCGTGGCCTTTTCCCTCCTCAAGGCCTTTGGGGTGCATAACCGGTTGAGGCCGGTCCTGAGCGAGCTCCTAGCCCCTCTCGGGCCTCAAGGGGAGGAGATCACGGGCCGTCTGATCGAGTTTGTGAACAACGTCCATGTCGGCGCCCTGGGCACGATCGGCCTCATGACCCTGCTCGTGACCGTGATGTCCCTTATGGGGGATATCGAGAGGGCCTTCAATCAGATATGGGGGGTCACGAGGGCCAGGGGGCTCTCCCGGAGATTCAGCGACTACTTGAGCGTCCTGCTGGTCGGGCCGGTGCTGGTCTTTTCTGCCCTGGGGGTTACCGCCTCGCTGCAAAGCTCCGCCCTGGTTCAGCGGCTGGTCGCCATCGAGCCCTTTGGCACGCTCATCGTCAGCCTGCTGAGGCTCTTGCCCTACCTTGCGCTCTGGGGCGCTTTTACCTTTCTCTACGTCTTCATACCCAACACCCGCGTGAAAGTAAGCTCCGCCCTGATCGGCGGCCTAGTGGCTGCGCTCCTGTGGGAGAGCGCCGGCTGGGGCTTTGCCGTATTTGTCGCCTCGGCGGCTAAAAAATATTATGCCATCTACTCCAGCTTCGCCATCCTGCTCCTCTTTCTCATCTGGCTCTACGTGGGCTGGGTCATCGTCTTGTTTGGTGCCGAGGTAGCCTTTGCCCATCAGAACCTCCGCGTCTACGGTCGCGAGAGGAAAGGGGCGACAACCGGCGCCGCGGCGCGGGAGATGATCGCCCTCAGCGCCATGGTTTTGATCGGACAGAACTTCTATTGGGGCAGGCCGCCGTGGAAGGTCGATGAGCTGGCAGGAGAGTTGCGGGTCTCCCCGGGGCTCATCGCGGAGCTGGTGGATCTCTTGCAGCGCAATCAACTGCTCGTCGGGACCGACGGAAGAGGCTATGTCCCGGCGCGGGATCTCGAGCAGATAGGCGTCAAGCAGATAGTGGACGCCGTAAGAGGCCACGTCGCGCCGCTCGTGGAAAAAGGCAAAGAGCCGGATGTGGTCGCTCAGGTCTTCCAAGAGATCGATCTCTCGCTCGCCGCCGCCTTGAAAGGGAAAAACCTGAAGGGCCTGGTCCTGAGCTAGAGCCGGGATGGGTCCGTTTGAGAGTGACCCCCATCCGAAATTTTTTGCCGCCTTCTTTTTGGTCCTCCCGCTCCCGACCTCTCTTTTTTCTTGACAAATATCGAGACTGCTGGATAGTTTTGTAGGCGAATGAATGGTAAGCTTTCCGAGCATGAGGAGCGATGTGCTATCCATCCTGCTATAGTTTACCAGGAGGAGATCAGGAATGAATAAGGCGCTACAGAAAAGAGCTGGGGCGTATCGGGACGCTTTCATCGTCCGCGAGCAGTTGGAGTTATATGCGACGAAGCGGGGCAAGAGAAAGTCTCCTGACGGTGTCACCACGAGTGAACTGCTCTGCAGCGCGCACGTTGGCATGAATGAGGATGTTTTCCCATCGGTTCTGGGTCTCCATGTGCCGGCCGGCTCTGTGATCGCCGACGTTACCTACGGCACTGGCATCTTTTGGAAGAACGTTCCGAAGGCAAGATATAAACTGCTAGCGACCGATATAAAGACGGGAGTGGATTGTCGTAAGTTGCCGTATGACGCCTCAACCATTGACTGTGTCGTCCTAGACCCACCGTATATGGAGGGGTTGTATAGAGGTACAACAAGTCAGATGGCTGGTTCAGGAACCTATACCGCTTTTAGGACAACCTACTCAAACGGAGAACGGACGGCGGAAGGGCCGAAGTACCACGATGCGGTGCTTGACCTTTACTTCAAAGCTGGCCGTGAGGCCTACCGAGTCTTACGGAAATACGGAGTCTTGATCGTTAAATGCCAGGACGAAGTGAGTGCGAACACGCAGCGGTTGACCCACGTGGAGATCATCAAAGAGTACGAGTCCATGGGTTTCTATACGAAGGATTTATTCGTCGTGGTAAGGTCCAACAAGCCCGCAGTGAGCCGCATCAAGAAGCAAGAACATGCCAGGAAAAACCATTCGTACTTTCTTGTATTCGTGAAGACAGGGGGCGGGAATCCGCGCGGGAAGGGATTGCATAATGGGCGCCCTTGAACGCTGGAAGCTCACTATCGACGAGCTTGATCAAATCGTCTCTGCCAACCCTAGCTTGTGCGGTTTCATGTTTGGTTACGTGGGCGAGTACAAGCTTAGGAAAACTTGGTTTTCTGACGAGCGGATCAACAACCTGGTAAAATACGACAACCACGACCGGACAAGGAAGGGTGACCTCAGTTTTATCTATAAAGGAGCGCCAGTGACCGTTGAAGTGAAATCTCTCCAAACACATTCCATCCGCAAGGTAGGCAGCGAATACACCGGCAAGTTTCAGTGTGATGCAAGTGATAGGCGACGAGTGACTCTGCCAAATCGACAGAAAATTGAGACGACATGCCTTGTCGTCGATGAGTTTGACCTTTTGGCCGTAAACTTGTTTGAGTTTGAACAGGAGTGGCGTTTCGCTTTCGCTAAGAACACGGATCTCCCCAGGTCCCGCTTTCCCAAATACACACCTCAGCAACGAAAATATCTTCTGGCGACTCTCATGGAGGCAACCTGGCCCCTCAAGCCTCCTTTCGAGCCTGAACCGTTTCGACTCCTAGACGCAATCGCCCTAGAAAAGACCAAAAGACCGAAGCCCTGAAGAGCAGGTTGAGTCCCAACTGCTGGGAAAAATAGCCAGCAGCCGCGGGGGTGAGTTTACCTTCTTTTCTTGAAGAGTTGGTCCAAGAGCTGGTCCGTGCCCTTTCTCAGCAGTTTGGCGGAGTCGAGGGTCACGGTTGGTCCCTTGACCGGGCCGGTAATCTTGAGCGGCACGACGATCCGTCCCTGGCTGTCCTTGAGGAAGGCCGCTCCCTTGCCGCCCTTGGCGCGGGCGGAGATCTGGGGAGCGAGCGCGGCCTCGAGGCCGAGATCCACTGTCGGTGCAGCGAGGGTCAGCTTGCCGCTGCCAGAGACCTCCATCAACGGGCTTTCCAGATGGAGTCGTTTGATCCGGGCCACTCCGCCGGCCAGAGTGAAGTCGGTCTCCAGCGTCTTGAAGGTCGTCGCGCCGCGGGCCTGCTCCTGAGGCACACCGGCAAGCCCGGTGAGCAGTTGAATCTGGGCTATGAGGTCCACGTTGGTCAAGGCGCCGTCCGTGATGGCGATCTTTCCGCTTCCCTCCAGTTGGCGGGCGGGCGCCTCGCCGCCTAAAGGGAGACTCAGATCGCTTTGCCCGACGATGGTCCCCTTGAAGGCGCGGCGATCGTTCACTTTGAGTCCCTTAAACTCGGCCCTGACTTGAGAGGTCAGCTTATGGGAGGGGCCCGTGACCGAGAGCTTGAGTCCCAGCGGCCCCGATACCTCTGTCTCCTTGGGCATAACTCTGAGGGTCGAGAGGAGCTCGAAGATCGGCCTGGTCTCGAACCGGCCATTGGCGAGGGTGAGGTTCAGCCGCGGCACGCCCGTGAGCTCGCTGACGCTTCCGTTGATGACAAAGTCCACGCCCTGAACCTTGAGATGGTTCTCTTTGAGGCTCAGGGCCGCCTTGGATTCATCGTAGCGCAGAGGCCCCTCCAGGGAGATGGGCTTGAGCCCCGCCAGCCTGAGCGTCACCCGATAGGGGAAGGGGTGGCGCGTGGAAAAGTCCTGAAGCGAGAGGTCGATTCCCTGGATCCTTAAAGGCTTCTGCCCGATGGTCCGGAAGCTGAGGTCCCCATCTGCGATGCGGAGCCGGGCGGGGATCAGCTCGGAAAGCCTGACTGGCTCCTTGCCCTGGGGTCGGGCCGCTTTTTTCGCTCCCCCCTTTTCTTTGCCAATGTCGGAAAAATTGAATGTGCCATCCGGCCTTTTGATCAGATTGACCGAAGGCTTTTCCAGCACGAGCTCCGCCACCTGGAGCTGTCCCTTAAGGAGGGGCCAGAAATGGAGCTGGAGCTTTAATTGCCGGGCAGCGAAGAAGGGCTCTTTCGAAAAGGCGGGGTGGTCGAAGACCTTCAGATCGGAGATCCGGATCGAGGGCCCCGGGATGATCCACAGGCGCACCTCGCCGACGTCCACCTTGCGCTGCAGGGCCTCTTCCACCAGGGGCAGGTAGCGGGCCTTGTAGGCGCCCAGGTTGATAAAAGGCGGCAGCAGCAGGACGGCCAGGATGACTGCCGCCAGGACGACGGCCACGATGAGCAGGGCCTTTTTCATCGAACCTCCCTCTTGAGAATATCTCAAAGTATCCAAAAGATAGATCGCGATGTCAAACAGACTGCTATTTGATGCTGGCCGGGGCCTCAGCAGACTGTGGCGCTGGTAAAGGGGATTTGTTAGCATAGCGCTCTCTGCTAGGGGAGGGACATGGGATGCCTAAGCGGATTGCCCTGCCGATCTTTTTCTGCGCGCTTCTTTTTAGCCCCGCGCCGATGGCCTGGGGTCAGAAAGGCGTTATCAAGATTGCCACCCAGACCCCTCTTTCAGGGGAACAGTCCGCCATCGGCGAACATATCAAGTTGGGGGCCCAGCTCGCCGTGGAACAGGCCGTGGCGCGATTTCGCAAGATGGGCTTTGAGCTTATTCTTGTCCCCTACGACGATCAGGCCAGGCCGGAGGTGGGCGTGGCCAATGCCAGGAGCATTGTGGCGGATCCAGATATCCTCCTCATCGTTGGCCACTGGAATTCCGGCGTGGCCCTTCCCTCTTCAGAGGTCTATAAGGACGCCATGTTGCCCATGATCTCTCCGGCAAACACCGCTGCCGAAATCACCGATCGCGGCTATCCCAATGTCAATCGGATCTGCGGCCGCGACGACATCCAGGGACCCGTAGGGGCCAGATTCGCCGCTCAGGATCTCCAGCTCAAGTCCGTCTCCATCGTTCACGACAAGACCCTCTACGGTCAGGGAATTGCAGATACTTTCCGCGCGGAGGCGCGCCGATCGGGGCTCAAGATTTTGGGCTATGAGGGGAGCGAGGAGCGCGCCAACTTTGCGCCCCTGATTATTCCCATCAGGGCGCGAAATCCCGATCTGGTCTATTTCGGCGGCACCTACCAGAAGGGCGGGCTCTTCCTCAGGCAGATCCGTGAGCGGGGGGTCAAGGCCGTCTTCATCGGTCCCGATGGCATCGACTCCTCGGAGATGGTCAAGATCGCCGGCCCGGCTATTGTCGGAGCTTACTATACCACGGTGGCCGGACCGATCGGCGCCTATGCGGCAACGGCGGCCTTCGCAAAAAGGTTTCAGCAGCGCTTCGGCAAGGAAGTAGAGTCTTTCGGGATGTATGGCTATGACGCCGCGGCGGTGGGCCTCAAGGCCGTGGAGCAGGCGATCCAGGAGCTCAAAGGGAAAAGGCCCACGCGGGCGCAACTGGCTACCGCCATCAGAAAGGTGAAAGACTTTAAAGGGATCACCGGATCGATCACCTTCGATGAAAAGGGCGACCCGGTCAAAGCCAAATATTTCGTCCTCAAGTTTGAAGAGAATCGCTATCCTGGAAAGGTAGTCAAGGTGGTGGAGCAAGAGGCCCCTAAGCTCAAGCGACCCTGACTTTAGATTTTTCAGCCTTGGATCTCGCCTTTGCCATATTGCCCCAGGTCCTCATGGATGGGATGGCCCTGGGCTTCATGTATGCCCTCATCGCCCTGGGCTACACCATGGTCTATGGCGTCCTGGGATTTATCAACTTCGCCCATAGCGAGATCTTTGTCATCGGCGCCTTCGTCGGAGCCGAGATTCTCCTCTTGCTCGAGGCCTCGGGGAGCCTGGCCGCATTCCATCCGGCCTTCGTCCTCCTCGTCCTCATTCTCGCCGGGATGGCGCTCAGCGGAATCGTGGCCGTGGGCTTGGAGCGCGTTGCCTATCGCCCCCTGCGGTCGGCGCCGCGCCTGGTGCCCCTGATCTCGGCCATCGGCGCCTCTTTTTTTCTCCAGGACCTGATCCGCCTTCTGGAGGGGCTGTGGCGCAACGCCTTTAACCTCACCTATCCGAGCCTGGATCTCCTGGAGCGGAGCGTGAAATTGGGGAGCGCCGTGGAATTGCCGTTCAAGTCCCTTCTCGTCATCGCCACCGCCCTCCTGATGCTCCTCGGCCTCTATCTCTTCGTTCACCGCACCAGGGTCGGGACCGCCATCCGCGCCGTGGCCCAGGATCCCGAGGCCGCGGCCCTCATGGGCATTCCCGTGAATCGGACCATCGCCCTCACTTTTTTTGTCGGCGGGGCGATGGGCGGTGCCGCCGGCGTCCTCTTTGGCCTCCACTACAGCCTCATCAACCCCTACACCGGATTCATTCCCGGGATTAAGTCCTTCACCGCGGCGGTCCTGGGTGGCGTCGGGAACATCCCCGGGGCGATGGTGGGAGGGATCGTCCTGGGCGTCCTGGAGGCCCTGGCCGCCTCCTATCTCTCGTTTCTCACAGGCGGGGCCGTGGGCGCGGAGTACACAGATTTCCTGGCCTTTGCCGTCTTGATTCTCATCCTCATCTTTCGGCCCAGGGGGATTTTAGGTGAGGAGGTGCGGGAGGAGGGGGCATGAGGACATCGATCTACGGTCTGGGACTGATCCTTTACCTGGGCCTGACTTCCCTCCTCGTCCTTTACTTTCCCCAATCCGTTTTAGCCTTTCTTCTTTTCGAGGCCTCGCTGCTCTTCATTTACTCCGCGCCCTTGCCGCGCGGGACCAGACTTGCCCTGGCCGCCGTGGCGCTGGTCGTCTTGATGCCGCTTTTGGGCATGATCAATGGCTACTATCTTGAGATCGCCACTCAGATCGGCATATTTGTCGCCCTGGCCCTGGGCTTGAACATCGTTGTGGGATTTGCCGGCCTCCTCAATCTTGGCTTCGTCGCCTTTTATGCGATCGGGGCCTATCTCTGGGCCATCTTCGGCTCCACCCAGGCCAACCAGTTCATCGCGGGAAACCTCTTCCCTCTGGCGCCCTCCTGGTTCTTTGTCTTTCTCGTCTTAGGAGCCCTTGCGGGCGCTCTCACCGGGCTCCTGCTTGGGCTCCCCCTCCTGCGGCTCAGGGGAGATTATCTGGCGATCGTGACCTTGGGCTTTGCCGAGGTGATCCGCGCCCTGGCCAACAACCTCGATAGGCCGATCAACTTCACCAACGGCCCCAGGGGGATTACCCCCATTCAGAAGCCGCCGCTCTTTTTTCAGCCGCTTCTGGAGTGGATGGGTCTCAGGCCGGAGCCCGCCGCCCTCTATCCGCTCTACTTCTATTTTCTCGTCCTCCTTTTGGTGGTTTTGATCATCATCGTGATCCGCAGGCTGGAGGGCTCTCCCGTCGGCAGGGCCTGGAAGGCGATCCGGGAAGATGAGGTCGCCGCGGCGGCGATGGGCATCCCGGTCGTGCGCATGAAGCTCCTTGCCTTCGCCCTCGGGGCCTCCTTCGCCTCGGCGATGGGGGTGCTTTTTGCCGCCAAGCAGGTCTTTATCAATCCGGAGAGCTTCACCTTTATGGAGTCGATCGGGGTCCTGGCCATGGTCATCCTGGGAGGCATGGGCTCCACAGCCGGGGCCATCCTTGGGGCCACGGTGGTGACCATCTTGAACCTCCAGCTCCTCAAGGGCCTTTCCCTCTGGCTCAACGGACTGCGGCAGTCCGGCATCATCCTCACCCTTCCTCTGCTCGGCAGCTATGACTTGAGCCAGCTCCCGGCTCAGTTCGAACCGGCCAAGTACGAGCGTCTGGTCTTTGGCCTCATTCTTATCGTGATGGTGATCTTTAGACCGCGGGGCATCCTCTCTCCTGGTCGCGGTGGAGGCAGGTCGGATGGCGCTGCTTGAAGTGCGCGACGCCAGCAAGAGATTCGGCGGACTGCTCGCGCTGCAAAGGGTGAGCCTCAACGTGGAAGAGGGGATGATCGCCTCTCTGATCGGTCCCAACGGCGCGGGCAAGACCACCCTCTTTCATATCCTGAGCGGGATCTATCGTGCGGACGAGGGCGAGGTCCGCTTTCGTGGCCGCTCTCTGAATGGGCTTAGGCCGGATCAGATCACCGCCGCAGGGATCGGCCGCACCTTTCAGAATATCCGCCTCTTCGCGCATATGACGGTCCTGGAGAATGTCCTGGTGGGCATGCACTGCCGCGTCAACCGGAGCCTGCTGGATATTCTCTTGCGCGCGCGCCGTTTTCGTAGGGATGAAAAAGAGGCCGAGAGGAGAGCCGAGGATCTGCTCAGGTTGGTAGGGCTTCAGGGAAGGGAGGAGGAATGGGCCGGCCATCTCCCCTATGGGGATCAGCGGCGCCTTGAGATCGCCCGCGCCCTGGCATCGCGGCCCCAGCTCCTCCTCCTCGATGAGCCCACGGCCGGGATGAATCCTCAAGAGGCCCGCTCCCTCATGGGCCTGCTCCAAAGACTCATGGGCGAGTTCGTCCAGGCGCTCCTCCTGGTCGAACACAACATGCGCGTGGTGATGGGGATCTCCGATCAGGTCACGGTCCTGGACTACGGAGAGAAGATCGCTGAAGGCAGCCCGGTCGAAGTGCGTGGTAATCCGCGCGTGATTGAGGCCTATCTCGGCCGGGGAAAGTGGGGCGGCGATGCTTAAGGCTCAGGGCCTCCACGTTTACTATGGCGTCATCCATGCCCTCAAAGGGATCTCCTTCTCCGTGGGTGAGGGCGAGATCGTTACCCTCCTCGGCGCCAACGGCGCCGGCAAGACGACCACTCTCAAGACGATCACCGGCCTGCTCCGGCTGCGCCGCGGATCGATCGAGATGGATGGTCGCCGCATCGAGGGGTTGGCGCCCCATGAGATCGTGAGATTGAGGGTGGCGCATGTGCCCGAAGGGAGAAGGATTTTTCCGCGCTTCACGGTCCTGGAGAATCTGAAAGTCGGAGCCTATGCGCGTCCGACCGGCCCCCTCGATATGGAGCTGGACTATGTCTTCACTCTCTTCCCACGGCTGAAGGAGCGCCGCCGCCAGATTGCCGGGACCCTTTCCGGCGGCGAGCAGCAGATGCTCGCCATCGGCCGCGGGCTCATGGCCCGGCCTAAACTGCTCTTGCTGGACGAGCCGTCCATGGGGCTGGCCCCCATCCTGGTCGAGCAGATCTTTGACACCATCCGCACCATCAATCGAGAGGGAGTCACCATCCTGCTCGTGGAGCAGAATGCGGCCATGGCCCTGGCCATCTCCCAGCGCGGTTATGTGTTGGAGACCGGAGGCGTGATCCTGGAGGGTAAAGCGAGCGACCTGGCCACGAACGACCTCGTGCGCCAGGCCTACCTGGGGAGATGAGTAGGGATCGAAGGGATTAAGGGTTAAAGGGTTGAAGGAAAAAGAGTCAAAACGATTACTTCTTTGGGCTGCTCGCCCGCCTTATGACGTAGCCCTCGGAGACGAATTGGACGGTGACAGGGTATTACATTGATGGAGTGAAAATTTGATTACCTTCTGCACCTTGACTTGCATATAAATCCAGATATATATTTGGTCATTAACTTTACAGTTGGAGGGATCGGATGGAGAAAATCGTCCCGATTTCGGACCTGCAGACACGAGCGAAGAAGATAGTCGAGAGCGTCAAGCAGACGCGGGACCCTGTGGTGATTACCCAGAGAGGCAGGCCGGCGGCCCTTTTGGTGAACTATGAAGACTACGAGGGAATGGTAGCAACGCTTGAGGAGATGAGCCAGCCGGACTGGAGGGAAAGGCTGGCAGAGGCTGAGCGCGACTCCAAGGCCGGCAAGGGTATTGGGCTAGAGGAGTTTAAAGCCAAAAGGGCCAGACGTGCCAGGAAAGGTTGAACTTCTTCCTCGGGCTCAAAGAGAACTGGAGGCCCTTCCGCTCGCGATCCAGGATCAAATTGTAGCCAAACTCGAGCTCCTCCGCGATTTTCCCGAGATGGGCCCAGCCATGTTCGATGCCTTCCAGGGTTATCGGGCACTTCTAGCTGCAAAAAATAGTTATCGCATCGTCTACCGGATCATTTCTGGCGATTTGGTCGAGGTGGCCTATATCCGCCATTGTGCCAGGCAAGCGCGCCTCCGCCTCATCAGAGGGAGAGAGTAGAAAATAAAGCTCCCCGCAGCAAGCTGCGGGGTATCCCGCGAAATTCTCCGAAGCCGCAACCCTCCTTCGCCAAGGCTACGGAGGGTTCTCCTCGCCTTCATCCCCGCAGCAGCCTACTCCGCCGAAGTA
>Ga0184640_10000233_pt1 | contig 13838 bp, 8 predicted proteins | sample PLM31_200_b2_FD_133161 | JGI IMG/M metagenome (GOLD analysis project Ga0184640, IMG submission 133161) | Groundwater sediment microbial communities from an aquifer in East River, Colorado, USA - PLM3-1_200_b2 | ecosystem: Environmental > Terrestrial > Soil > Riparian zone | place: USA: East...
CGCCGGTTGCGCCTGCAGGTAGATGACGAGGTCGGGACGGGGCGCCTGGGGCTTGAGCGAGTCGAAGATCTGCTGGTACAGGTGCAGCTCGTCGCCCGAGAGCGTCAGGCGCGCGAAAAGCGGGTCCTTTTCCAGCAGAAAATCGCACACGGTCAGCCGCTTGAACAGGTCCATCTGCGCGAGCTCGCGCAGCTGGCCGATCCGCTGAAACAGGAAAAACAGCTGCGTCGGCAGGGCGAAGCGCGCCATGTCCTGGTAGAAGCGCGGCAGGAACGGGTTCTGCTCGGGACGCTCCAGGACCAGGGTCGACCGCAGCCGAGCGGCGAGGCGCTTGGCGAGGCTGGTCTTGCCGACGCCGATCGGCCCTTCGACGACGATGTAGTGATATTTTGAAAGCGGCACGGCGGGGCTCGTGACAAGCGGCGCCCCATGATACACAACACGCGCCCGAGGTCGTGCGCGCGGACGACAATCCCCGGCCGGCTGAGCGTGTCCCGGCCCATCGAGCTCGCCAAGAACGTGCGCGGCGTCAGGAGCCTCCATTCGAAAGCCTCACGCTTTGACGCAGTAGATCCTTCAGCACGCGACGCGCGCAAATCCTCCCGCGTATGTATGCCACCGCACAGAGACTCTTGGGGCGGAAGGGGTACTACTTAAACAGTGAAGCTCGGCGCGAGAGCGATAGCGCAGAACGTCAGCGGGCGCACCGGCAAACGGTCGGTCGGTTACGTCGATGACTTTCTGGATCAGATCGAGAGGACAGCAAAATGAACAAATACGAAAGCTATTCCAGATGCCCGACGTGGTTCATGGTATTGCTGATGAGCGCTTTGGCTGCGGGATGCGGCCAAGATGGCATTACCGGATTCGCGCCCACGGTGACCGCCGTAGCCCCGCTCAATAATGCCGCCGGTGTGCCAATCAACGCAAAAATAATCACTGCCGCCTTCAGTAAGGCGATGAATCCCGACACGCTCACCCCAGGGAGCTTTACGCTGGCATGCCCTGCCGAAACGCCCGTAACGGGAGCGGTTACCTACCTGGCAGCAGGCAATGTGGCCACGCTGACCCTTCCGGCAGCAACCGATCTTCCGCCCAGTACCGTATGTACTGCCACGATCACCACGGGCGTCGAGGACGTGGCCGGCAATGCGATGGCCGGTGCCTTTAGCTGGACCTTTACGACCGGGGCGGTCCCGGACACCACCGCTCCCACCGTGAGCTCGACGGTCCCTCCGGCGAATGCCACCGGTGTGGCGTTCAACACGCTCATCACCGCCAGCTTCAGCGAGCCGATGAATCCGCTCACCGTCACCACCGCCACCTTCACGGTGGCATGTACTGCCGGCACGACCCAAACAGGCACCGTGGGCTACGCGGTGAACGGCAACGCGGCGACCTTTACACCGGCGAGCGATCTTCCTGCGGGCACCCTCTGTACGGCCACGATCACCCCGGGCGTCAGGGACGTGGCCGGCAATGCGATGGCCAGTGCCTTTAGCTGGACCTTTACGACCGGACTGGCCCCGGAAACCACTGCCCCCATCGTGAATTCCACTAACCCTGCTGATGTTGCCGTCGGTGTCTGTATCAACAAGACCATGAACGTCACATTCAGTGAGCCGATGGATCCGCTAACCATTACCACGGCCACCTTTATGCTGGCGGTAACCGCTGGCGCGTCCGTAACGGGGGTAGTGGACTACGATGCGCTGACGAACATCGCGACCTTCAACCCGGTAGCGAGTCTCAGGGGGGCTCCTGCGACCCACTATACCGCCACGATCAAAGGCGGCGCCAGCGGGGTCAAGGACCTTGCGGGTAATGCCCTTGCAGTCGACAAGGTCACGACCTTTACAACCAATGCATCGACCTGTACCACGGCACCAGCGCTTGGAGCGGCTGCGCCTTTCGGGGGTTTCGGAGGGAACGCCACATTGACCAACAGCGGGCTTGCCACCGTGATTAACGGGGATATCGGGGTCAACGCGGCTTCAACCACGATTACCGGATTGCACGATTCGGGAGGAAATGTCTATGCGGTAACGACGAATAATAACGGAGCGGTGAACGGGCTGATATACACCCTTACCGCCCCGCCGGGTTCCGTCGCGGGCGCGGCCGTAACGCAGGCCCGCGCCGACGCATTGGTCGCATTCAACTCCATATCTCCCGCAAGCCTTGCAGGGGGTATCGATGTGTCGAGTCTGGCACAGTGTCCGAGCTGCGGTGGATCCGGGGGCGGCCCCGACGAACTGGCTGGGCGCACCCTTCCCCCTGGCGTGTATCTGTCCACGGCGGGCACGTATGACATTGGTGGACCCGGGCGTACTGCTGCCAATCTCACTCTGGATGCCGGGGGCGACGCGAAGGCTGTCTGGGTGTTCCAGACCGCGGCGGGGACGGGCACTCTCAACGTGGGGGTCACGGGTCCGGCAACGCCGGCACTCCCGATCAAGGTTCTGCTCATAAACGGCGCGCAGCCCAAGAACGTCTTCTGGTACGTCCCGGCTGGCGCGACCATTGGCACGGGCTCAACGATGGTGGGCACCATGTTGTCCAGCGCTGCGATCGCGATGTCCACTTCCGGCGGCACCCCGCCAACGGCTGTAACAACGACCGTGAATGGCAGGGCGATTGCCCTGAGTGCAGGGGTTACCATGACGAACACCGTGATCAACGTGCCTGCCCCGTAAGATGAGTTGGTGAAGGTGGTTGAGGATTCGGAAGTCCGTGGCGTCTCAACCGGTGTTGTGGGTATTGGCGTCGGCAGATTTACCTTTGACAACTTCGCCATTTATTAGAAAAGGCTGAACAAGCAGCTCGTGTGCGGGTGCTTTCGCCAAGACACGCAATTCCTCCATGACCGGCCCCCTGGCTTCCAGTCGGGCAAAATCCATGAACGCCCGGGCCGTTGCCGATAGCTGCTTGCCCACCGGGTACGCGAAGTGCCAGTGGTTCTCTAGGGGAAAGCCCTCGACGTCCAGGCAAATCAGTCGCGAGGGTTCGGGTTCCAGTCCGAGCGTGAAGCGCGACATGATAGCCACGCCCAGGCCGGCCAGGATGGCTTCCTTGATCGCCTCGTCGGTGCTCAACTCCATTCTGATTCTCGGGGCAAGCCCGCGCTGCTCGAACAGTTTCGTCGCGAGCAGCCGTGTCCCGGACCCGGGTTCGCGCATGAGGAACGGCTCCGCGGCGATGCGTTCGAAGCTGATCTGCCGCGCGTTGGCGAGCGGATGGTCGTCGCGCGCGAAAACCACCAGCGGATTGGGTAGAAGCGCCTGGGTTACGACGTCGTCCCTGTCGAGCGGCGAGGCGAAGAGGTATAGATCGTCCTCGTTGTCCGCGAGCCGGTCGATCAGAATTTTCCGGTTGTGAATTTCCAGCGACGCTTCCACGCTCGGATAGCGCCGGATGAAGGCGCCGAGCATGCGCAGGGCGAAGTACTTGCTCGTCGAGCAAACGGCGAGCCGCAGATGCCCGCTCCCCGTGGCGCGCAGGCTGTTCAGTGTTTCCTCAAGCGCCGATAGCGCGTGGAATACGTTATGGCAGCCCGCGTAAACGTGCTGCCCCGCTTCCGTGAGGTAGACGCGCTTGCCGACCTGCTCGAACAACGGCAGGCCGATCGTCTCGCTGAGCTTCTTGATCTGCACCGAGGCCGTGGGCTGGGCGATGTGAAGTTCCTCTGCGGCGCGGGTAAGACTTCCCAGCCTCGCGCTTGCCTCGAAAACGCGAAGCTGGGGAAGAGTTCCGTGCTTGAGGTAGCGGCGGATTCCTGGCTGCAGCATGGCGGTCCTCCTCTAGTCGATTGCCATACCGCTGCGCCGTAAACGCACAGCGGCCTTCACCTCAGGATGAAGACCGCCGTCTGGAATACAGACCTTCACCCGATGGGCAAAGGTCTCGCTTGCACGCTGCGAACGATGCCGACGCGACCGGGGCTAAAAGCCCGTCTTGACGATCGCGTCACGGCAGCCACCGGCCGCCGAAGCTACTCCCCTTTGGAGGGGGCGCCCGGCTTTCGCCGGGACGCACGATTTCCTTATAGCAGGTCAGACATTGCTCATCAAGGTTTTCTCGCCCGACCGATTCATTACGAATCGTAATTCCAGCCATCAAGCAATGTTCGCTGCCATGCGATTCCTTAATGAAATGCATGACAAATATCAAATTTTCTTCCATGTCGCCGCCTCCCATACTCAGGTGGAACAAACCTGAAATGATCCACGCGGCAGGTCTCGCCTGTGGACCCCGGAGATCAAGAGGAGGCTGCAATGCAAGACAGAGACTCCCACGCCAAGCCGATCGAAGAACTTGTCAGCGGCTTACAGACGCACCTCGATCGAGGTCTGACCCGGCAGGAGGCGCAGGACCGCCTGCAGAACTTCGGCGCCAACGAATTAACCGAGCGCCCCCGACCGGGATTTTTCGCTTTGCTCTGGGACCAGTTCAACAATTACCTCGTGATCATCCTGATCATCGCAGCGCTGATTTCTCTGGCGCTCGGAGAGTACGTTGATTCCATCGCCATCATGTTCATCGTCGTGCTGAACGCCGTGGTCGGTGTCATCCAGGAATCAAAAGCGGAACAGGCCCTCGCGGCCCTGAAGAAGATGTCCGCCCCCAATGCCCAGGTCATACGCGACGGCCATCAGATCACGATTCAAGGTCGGGAGATCGTCGGCGGGGATATCGTGCTCCTGGAGGCAGGGAACTACGTCCCCGCGGATCTGCGCCTGGTCGAGAGCATCAATCTCAAGATCGAGGAGGCCTCGCTGACGGGGGAGTCGGTGCCGGTCGAGAAGAAGGCCGGAGTGGTGCTGGACAAGGAGATACCGCTGGGCGACCGCAAAAACACCGCGTTCATGGGCACCCTGATAACCTATGGGCGCGGCAAGGGACTCGTCACCGGCACGGGCATGAACACCCAGATCGGCCTCATCGCCGAGATGATCCAGTCGTTCGAGGCCGAGGACACGCCGCTGCAGAAGAAGCTCGAGCATCTGGGCAAGGTTCTCGGAACGGCGTGCCTCGCCATCTGCGCGCTCGTGTTCATCTACGGGCTGTTCCGCGATACGCACCTGACCGACGCGCTGAACACCGGCTTCCTCAACTACCTGGAGGCCGAGAAGAAGGACATCATCAATCTGTTCATGACCGCGGTGAGCCTCGCCATCGCCGCGGTTCCCGAAGGCCTCCCGGCCATCGTGACCATCTGCCTCGCTCTGGGGATGCAGCGGATGATCAAGCACCATGCCCTGATCCGCAAACTTCCCGCCGTCGAAACGCTGGGCTGCGCCACGGTCGTCTGCTCCGACAAGACGGGCACCCTGACGCAGAACCAGATGACCGTCGTTCAGGCCTGGGCCGGCGGCAAGCGCTTCCGCATCACGGGAGAAGGCTACAGCCCGAACGGGGAGTTCTTCGCGGGTACGGAGCCCTTCGATCCGCGAACCGATCCGGACGCGACGCGCCTCTTCCACGGGGCATTGGTCTGCAACGACGCGAAACTGGAGGAAAGAAGCGACGAAGAAGGCAAACGCTCGTGGCAGATCATCGGCGATCCCACGGAAGGCGCCATGGTCGTTGCCGCCGCGAAGAGCGGGTATCGGCGCGGCGATCTGGAAAAGGCGCTGCCCCGGATCCAGGAAATTCCCTTCGACTCGGACCGAAAGCGGATGAGCACGATCCACAGCCATGATGGCGGCGAGGCCCAGGCTTCGGTTTCCGGCTTCAGCTATCCGCCGGTTTTCGCCTTCGTCAAGGGAGCGCCCGACGTCATCCTCGATCTGTGCGGCCACGCTCTGGAGTCCGGTCAGTCGGTCGGCCTGACGGAGGAGCAGCGACTAGCGATACTCGAGCAGAACCGCGATATGGCGAGCAACGCGCTCCGGGTGCTCGCAGTGGCGTATCGCCCGCTCAAGGAAGTCCCGGCTGTCGTGAGCCCGGAAACCGTCGAGAAGGATCTCATCTTCATCGGGCTCCTCGGGATGATCGACCCGCCGCGGCCGGAGGTGGTCGAGGCGATCAAGGTAGCCAATGGGGCCGGACTGAAGAGCGTCATGGTGACCGGCGACTACAAGGACACCGCCGAGGCCATCGCCCGGGACATCGGTCTGCTGACCCCGGGCGGATTGGTGCTGACCGGTTCCGAGATAGAAAAGCTGAGCGACGAGGAACTGGCCGCGAAGACCGACAGGCTCGACGTATGCTGCCGCGTCTCGCCCCAGCACAAGACTAGGATCGTGGACGCGTTCAAGGCGCGCGGCCACGTCGTGGCGATGACCGGCGACGGCGTCAACGACGCGCCGGCCCTGAAGCGCGCGAATATCGGCGTCGCCATGGGCATCACCGGCACGGACGTGGCGAAGCAGACTGCGGACATGGTCCTCACCGATGACAACTTCGCCAGCATCGTCGCGGCCATCGAGCAGGGGCGGATCATCTATTCCAACATCCGCAAGTTCGTGTACTTCCTGCTCGCCTGCAACGTCGGGGAGATCCTCATCATCTTCGCGGCCATGCTGATGGGCCTGCCCATCCCCTTGCGGCCGGTTCAGCTGCTTTGGCTGAATCTGGTGAGCGACGGCGCGCCGGCGCTCGCCCTGGGGCTGGAGAAGGGCGATCCCGACATCATGAAACATCCGCCGAGGTCCCCGAAGGAGCCGATCATCAACCGGGACATGGCGATCGGCATCGGCGTTATCGGGGTTGTCGACGCCATTGCCATTCTTACGGTCTTCTATCTGGCCCTGCAGCGCTACCCCGGCCACCTGGAGGCGGCCCAGACCATGGCGTTCGTCGCCCTGTGCACGTCGGAGATGATCCGCGCCTTCACCGCCCGGTCCGAGTACCACAGCGTGTTCTCCATCGGCGTGTTTTCCAACCGCTGGATGGTCTGGGCGGTCGGGGTGTCGTTCCTGCTCGTCCTCATGGTGGTGTACGTGCCGTTCTTGAGGCCGTTCTTCGACACCGTGCCGCTCACGGCGGGTGACTGGCTGTTCATGCTTCCGTTTTTCTTCGCCTCGCCGGTCGCCATGGAACTGCTCAAGGTCTACTTCCGGAAACGGGCGGCCAGGGTGATGGGCACGCAGCCGGCTCCCCTGCCTGGTACGCCTGCCGCCGGCTTTGCCCGGCCGCGTGCAAGTCATGCATCCGTCTCGCACCCCTTCACAGGAGGGAACGCCATGCTAAGGGTACTCGTCCCTGTCTACGCCTCCCGCAATTCCCAGTTCGCGGTGAAGCATGTCATCAAGCAATTCATGGGCAACACGGCGATGGAGGTTCACTTGCTCAATGTCCAGACGCCGTTCAATCAACACATCGCGCGCTTTGTCAGCAAGCAGGATCGCCAGAACTTCCACCGCGCCGAGGCCGAGAAGGCGCTCGCCCCGGTCAGGCAGATGCTGGACAACTTCGGAATCCCCTACACGGCGCACATCGAGGTGGGAGACAGGGCGAAAACCATCACCGATACGGCCCGCCGCCTGCGCTGCGACCAGATCGTGATGAGCACGGCCCGCAAGAGCTCGCTGACCCGGCTGGTCGAGAATTCGGTCACCAACAAGGTGCTGGAATTGACATCGGTGCCGGTCGAGGTGATCGCGGGCGACTCCGTGTCGAAGTGGGAGCGCTACGGCATTCCCGCCGCTCTCGCGGCGGCGCTGGCCGCGCTGTTGACGGCCGCAGTAGATTGACACGGTCCGGATTGAGCGCCAGATCCTCGGGTCAGACGCAGCTCGCGCGAACCCTCGCGCTCGAAGGACGGCGGCAGCGCTCAGACGATGTCGTGATATTTGGAAAGAGGCAGGCGGGGTTCGTGACGAGCGGCGCCCCATAATACACAACACGCGCCCGAGGTCCCGCGCGGATAACAATCCCGCTGCTGCGCGGCCAGCCCTCGTGCGGCTTGCGCAAAAGCCGCCTGGGCGCGGCTCACCCGCAAGGTCTACGAGACCGATCCGCTGGAGTGCCCGAAGTGCAAAGGGCCGATGCGGGTCATTGCGCTTGAATCGAGGATGCGGGAGTCATCGGTCGCATCCTCGAACACCTGGGGCTGTGGCCGCTTGAGCCCCCGGAGCGAAGTCCGCCGCTCGAATTTGCAGCGCGTAGCCGCTCGCGCCTCGAGGAACTGAGGACAGCGGTTGTCGCCTCCTTCCTCCAACCCGGTGTGAATATTTCACACGTTACGGGTGGAGGGCTTAACAGCGCCCATCTTTGCCCGAAACTAAGCTGGCTATCAAGCAAATGAATGTTTTTTCCGTAGCGCCCGTCGCGGGACGCCCGGGGAGCGTTGGAATCGGACGGTCGAACGCGCGCTGGCAACCCTGATCGAGCGCAGCCGGACGCACGGGGGCGCCGATCAGGCATTGCATCGGCACAGGACGCCGGCAACGGGCGGATTGAATTTCTTGATTCTCCAGCGAAGGAAACCGATATGAAGCCACGATTGCACGCCTCTGCCCTCGCCGCCCTTGCTGTCTTCCTCATCGCCGGCCCCGCCGCCGCGCGGGGCGGACCCCCCGCGGGCGAGCCCGGCCAGCACACCCTCGTCTTCCGCAGCCTCGAGGACCCGGGCGTCTCCAGCCACCCCAAGGAGTGCCCGTTCCCAGGCGCGAACCTCTTCCTGGGCGCCACCCTCTGGTCGATGCAGACGCGCGCCAGCGACAGCCGCGTTGTCAACGAGGCGGTGCAGCAGATCGGCACCGCGGCGGCGTGCGGCCTGATCACGACCGCGCTCATCCCGGGCACGCTCGTGCCGTTCTACGTCGAGTTCACGCTCGACCAAGGGCCCGACAAGGGCGATACCTACGTGGCGGTCGGCACCTGCCAGGTAATCACGAACAACGTCCCGGGGCCCGGCGTCGTGCTCGCAGGATGCGCGCTGCGCGTGACGCAAGGCCCCGAGGGCTTCCTGGGCGGCGCCGCGACGAGCATGAGCATCTTCAACCCGCTTGGGCTCCAAGGCGCCGGCACCGGATCGTTTTGGACGCTCCGCGCCTACACGACGGAGAACTGACGCCGGACCGTCCTGCTCGAGAAGCACCTGCTGCTGTCGGTGGGCATGAAATTCTGAGAATCGGGGGGCCGAAGGTGAAAAGAATCGTACTGTGCTGCGACGGGACCTGGAACAGCGCCGACCAGGAGAGCAACGGCGTGCCGTGTCCCACCAACGTCGTGAAGCTCGGCTACCGCGTCGCCAAGCGCGACGGCAAAGGGGTCTCGCAGATCATCTACTACGACCAGGGCGTCGGCACCGGCAACGCCATCGACCGCTTCTCCGGCGGCGCCTTCGGCGACGGCCTCGAGGGAAACATCCACGACGCCTATCGCTTCTTGGTGTGTAACTACGAGCGCGACGACGAGCTGTTCCTGTTCGGCTTCAGCCGCGGCGCCTTCACCGCGCGCAGCATCGTCGGCATGATCCGCAAGTGCGGCATCCTCGGCCGCGCGCACGTCAGGCATTACCGCGAGGCGATCGAGCTGTACCGCAATGCCGAGCACCCCGAGGACCCGGGCCCCGCCAAGTTCAGGCAGACGTATTCCGTCTGCCCAGACAAGGACATCGGGGTGCAATTCATCGGCGTCTGGGACACGGTCGGCGCGCTCGGCATTCCGCTGCGCGGCCTGCGCTGGCTGACCCGCAAGGACCACCAGTTCCACGACACCGAGCTCGCCCGGACCGTGCGCTACGCGTACCACGCGCTCGCCGTCGACGAGCACCGCGCGCCGTTCGAGCCGGCGGTATGGGACTACGAGCCCAAGGACGGCCAGAACGTCGAGCAGGTCTGGTTCTGCGGCGCGCACAGCGACGTCGGCGGCGGCTACGCCGAGCGCCAGCTTTCGGATATCCCGCTCGACTGGGTGATCGGCAAGGCGCGCGGCGCGGGCCTCGCGTTCGACCAGGCGGCGATGGATGCCAACAAGCTCGATCCCGATCCGCTCGCCGAGCTGCACGATTCAAGGACCCGCTTCTACAACCTGACCCCTGAATTCGACCGCGTCATCGGGCGGACCAAGAAAACCGATACCCACCCCGAGCGCGACGACCCGACGCAATCGCTCCATCCGACGGTGCTCGAGCGCTGGGACAAGGATCCGAAATACCGGCCCGAATCGCTCAGGCGCTACTTCAAGCAGACCGGCGACCCGAGGGCCGACCAGAACTGACAAGCACTATCGCAACGCGCCGAAAGTTACGCCGCTAGCGCCAGAGATCGATCGTCTCGCCGCGCTCGCGCATCTCCTTGGCGCGGGCCTGGATGAAACGCTGAAAGCTCGGCTCGCGCTTGTAGGCCCCGCTCGCCACGTACTCGAGCGACGAGCGCAGGTGAAACGGGCGCAGGTAGGCCTCGATGCGGAACACTTCCTTGCCGCCTGAGTCGAAAAATACGAGCGACGGCGTGTAGACGATCCCGAGGTCTCGCACCCAGTCTTCCGCCGCCATGCGCGCGGCTTCGGGGGTAACGATCGCCGCCCGCTCAGACAGGGCGAAGCGCGCGACGTCGAAGCGCGCGAGCAGCGCCAGGATATCCTTGCGCCGGAAGCCTTCGCGGTGCAGCTCGTCGCAGGCCGCGCAATAACGGGTCTCGAACAGCACCGCGAGGGGTTTCGCTCCCTTGCGGCGCAGATCGTGAGGCGGCTTGAGGAAGAACGGCTGGTCGTGAAGCGTCGGGCTTGCGGATTCCTTCGCCGCGGCCTTGATGTGCTCGGCGAGGCTCAAGCGTTTTTCCATGCGCCCGGCGACGTAATCGAGCACCGCGTCGAAGCGGTGAGGCGGATAGTAGCCGTTCAGCCGCACCGCGATGTCACCCTTCTCGTCGAAAAACAACAGCGTCGGCGTGAACTGCACTTTCAGAAAGGCCGCGAGCTGCTTCTCGCTGAATTTCCGGCCGTCGGTCCAGGTCACCTCGCGATCGCCCCAGATGTTGAGCGCGATCGCGACGAAATGCGCTCGCGTCTTGTCGGCGATCGCCTTCTGGCTGAAATGGGTCTGCACCAGCTCCTTGCAATACGGGCAGCCGTCCTGGCCGAAATAGACCATCAGCCTTTTCCCCGTTTTCGCCGCGTCGCGGACATCCTCCCGGAGATCGAGGAAGGTCTCGGAGAACCAGGAGGGCAGCGCGATGGCGTGCTCTCTGGGCTCCGCGGCCCGCGCCGGGCCGGGCAGCATGAGGAGGAGCAGCAGCAGGATCCGGAGTTTCATGCGTTTCCCAGTCGGGCCAATGATACGCCGGGGGCGTTCGCTCCGAAGCAGACGCCGCCCTCGTTGCGCCCGGAGCGCGCAACAGGTAGATTGTCGACGAACAAGGCGGCAGCTTGCACCGACCGCCGACAACACACCCACGACGAGGAGACAAGAGATGAACAGCAAAGCGCTCACAATCCTGGCGACCCTTGCGCTGGCCGCGCTCGGGCCGTCGCATGCCTTCGCCCAGGCGTATCCCACGAAGCCGGTCCGGCTGATCGTGCCGTTCCCGCCGGGGGGCTCGACCGACATCGTCGCGCGGATCGTCGCGCAGAAGCTCGGCGAGCGCATCGGGCAGCCGCTGGTCGTCGAGAACCGCGGCGGCGCGGGCGGGACGATCGGGACCGAGGCGGTCGCAAAAGCCACGCCCGACGGCTACATCCTCGGGTTTGCCTCGACCAGCACGCACGCCGTGGCGCCGGCCGTCTACACCAAGCTCGGCTATGACCCGGTCAGGGACTTTGCCCCGATCTCCCTCGTCGCGGTCACGCCCTATCTCCTGGTCGTGAGCCCGAAGGTGGACGTGAAGTCGCTGAAGGAATTCGTCGCCTACGTCAAGGCGCGGCCGGGCAAGCTGAACTACGCCTCGGCGGGGACCGGCTCGACGACGCACCTCGCGATGGAGATGCTCAAGAGCGCCGCCGGCCTGTTCATCGTCCACATTCCCTACAACGGCAACGGTCCGGCGGGCACGGCGGTGATCGCCGGAGACGTCGAGTTCCTTTTCGGCAGCCTGCCGGCCGTCCTGCCTCATGCGAAGTCGGGGCGCGTGCGGCCGCTCGCGGTGGGAACGCCGAAGCGCTCGCCTTCGCTTCCCGACGTGCCCACGGTGGCGGAGTCGGGCTTCGCCGGCTTCGACGCCTCGCTCTGGCTCGCGATCATGGCCCCCGCGGGCACCCCCGGCCCTGTCGTCGACCGTCTGCACAAGGAGATCGTCGCGGTGGTCCGGTCGCCCGATGCGGCCGAAGCGCTCAGCAAGGCGGGCGCCGAGCCGGTCACAAGCACCCCGGCGGAGCTCGCAAGCATGGTCAAGGACGGCGTCCAGAAGTACGCGAAGGCCGTAAAGCAGGCGGGCGTGAAGCCCGAAGGATAGGAAGAAGCGTGACACTCCCTCTCCCTCCGGGAGAGGGCTGGGGTGAGGGAGAATTCCTGGATGAGCTCTAGGCCGCGCGCTGCGGTCCCAGCTCGGTTTCCTCGCCGAGGTCGGGCTCGGCGCACAGGCGCAGGATCTCGGCCCGGGTCCGGTTTCGCAGCGCGATGGCGCCGTCCCAGTCCGATCCTTCCGGCCCGATCGGCGCGCTCAGAGTCGCGCTGATCATCCCGCGGCGGAGCAGCCACTGGCCCTCGCGCAGCACCGAGCGCGTGCCGCGCAAGGTGAGCGGCACCACTGGCGCCCCGGTCTGGGCGGCGACCGCGAACGCTCCCATCCTGAACGGCATCAGGCCCGGCGCGCGGCGGAACGTCCCCTCGGGAAATACGATCAAGGAGCGGCCGGCGCGCACCGCTTCGACGAAGCGCTCGGTGTCCTCGACGCCGCGCTGGGCGTCGAACCGCTCGACGAATTCCGTCCCGATGCGCTTGAGATAAATTCGGGAAACGAAATGCCCGAGCAGCTCGCGTTTGGCGATGAAGCACATCGGCTCGGGCAGGGCGCACAGCAGGACGAGGCCGTCGAGGAAGCTCGCGTGGTTTACGGCGAGGATGCAGGCGCGCCCCGCCGGCAGGTGCTCGAGCCCGCGAACGGCGACCCTTATTCCCGCGAGCGCGAAATACAAACGGCCCATGACGTGACTGAGGCGCCAGCACCAGCCGGGGCGCGGCAGGAGAGCGCATGCCGTCCACGTCACCGGTCCAACGACGCCGAGAAGCGCGAGCGCCCAGGCGCCGTAGGCGAGGTCCGCCGCGGATCGCAGGCTGCGGCGCGCCTGAGGCAGGATCGCCGCGAACGCGAGCCTCACGATCTGCCACCAGACCGCCCGGGTGCCCCGGATCGCCCCGCGCTCGTAGGCCGCGCGGCTCGCCGCCCGGCGGATCTTGCCGCTCGAAGTCTTGAGCACCGAGTGCGGCGGCGCGAACACGATCTCGTCCGCCGGCATGCCGATCAGCGGGACCGCGAGCTCGTCGATCCGGGCGCGCAGGCGGTCCCGCTCAGCGGGATCGGTCACGCGCGTTTCGGCGAGCACGACGACGCGCTCGGTGCCGGAGCGCGCGTCTTTCGCGCCGAACACCGCCACGCAGCCCTTGCGAATGCCTTCTAGCGCCCCGACCGCCTCCTCGAGCTCGTAGGGAGTGATGTTGCGGCCGGCGCGGATGATGGTGTCCTTGACGCGACCGGTGATATGGATCTCGCCTTCGGCGATATAGCCGAAGTCTCCGGTATCGATCCACTCGCCGTGCAGCAGCTCGCGCGTGGCTTCCGGGTTTCGGTAATAGCCGCTGGTCGCCGAGGGCCCGCTGACCTGGATATGCCATTCCTCGCGCTCGGCGAGCTCCCTGTCGTATGCGTCCACAACCCGTACCTGGTGGCCCGGAACGGGTCGCCCGCAGGCGACGAAAGTGAACGCGCTCACGGCGGGGTCGGACACGGGGA
>Ga0184640_10000235_pt1 | contig 13793 bp, 12 predicted proteins | sample PLM31_200_b2_FD_133161 | JGI IMG/M metagenome (GOLD analysis project Ga0184640, IMG submission 133161) | Groundwater sediment microbial communities from an aquifer in East River, Colorado, USA - PLM3-1_200_b2 | ecosystem: Environmental > Terrestrial > Soil > Riparian zone | place: USA: East...
GGGATCGGAAAAATAGATCGCGTCCTTCCCTCGGCGGCCTTCGACGTCGACGCCATTTTCTTTGAGCGTCTTTTCGATTCGTCTGAGGCCGGCGGCGGTGACTTTGAAGCCGATATGCTCCAGGCCCTGATTGCCGGAAGCTTTTTGAGAGCTTCTGACAAAGTTCAACAGATCGTCGCTGCCGGGCGTCGTAAGAAAGAGCATATTGGGCGGATGACGGAACGCGACTTTGAATCCCAACACGTCGGTGTAGAAAGCCTCGGTTTTTTTCAGGTCGCGCGTTTTAAGGGCGATGTGACTCAAGCCTTTTTGTGCCATGAGTAAATTCCTCCATCATCGAAATCACTTTTCGATTCGTTATATCCCGCGGTTCATTCTTGACGCAACCGACACACCGCTTGCGCTGCTTTTACAACGGCGACGATCCTTGCTAGTTTAAGGGCTCTCGCTGCGCGGTGCTCCACTTTGGATTCTTACAAGTCAGCTTCCAGATCAAGCCAGGCACCAAAATTCTTCTACGGCTGGTACATCGTCGCCGTGGGATTTCTTTCCCATGTCGCTTGCGCGTTTCACATGTCGAGCACGTTGAGCGTGTTTCTCAAGCCACTGACGGAAGACCTGGCGGTGTCGCGCGGTTTGTTTTCGCTCTTGCGTTCGGGCGAGATTCTCATCGGCGCGGCAATGGCGCCGCTGGTCGGTCCGTTGGTCGACCGCTACGGAGGACGCTGGCTGATGGCCGGAGGCGCGATGGTGGCGGGCGTCGGATTCCTGCTGATGAGTCAGGTCGGTGCGTTTTGGCAGTTTCTTTTGCTGCGCTGGATTTTCGTTACGGTGGGCGGCGTGTTCATGTGCCATATGGTCGTCAGTGTGACGGTGTCGCGCTGGTTCGTGCGCCAGCGCGGCCGGGCGATTGCGATGGCGAGTTTGGGTCAGGGGCTATCCAAAGTTTTCATTCCCGTAGTGACGGCGACGCTTTTTGTTTGGGTTGGATGGCGTTGGGTTTGGTCGATCTTCGGCGTCGTCACGCTCATCTTGATCGTCATTCCGGCGCTGATTTTCATGCGACGTAGTCCAGAGGAGATGGGTCTCAAACCCGATGGCGTCGACGAACCCGGAGAAGCGGCGGGAAGTGCCGTTGGAATCAATGCGGCGATGTCACGCAAACAAATTGCCGCGGACGAGGTCATTTGGACGTGGAGAGAAGTGATTCGGACCGACACGTTCTGGATCATTTGTTTCATCTACGGCATGGCCAACGTCGGCATCGCCGGGCTCAATCTGCACGTGTTTGCGTACGTGACGGACATCGGTTTTTCGACCTTGGTCGCGGCGACCGTGTTGAGCATCATCGCCTCGACGCAACTCGGATCGACCTTGGTCTGGGGCTTCGTGAGTGAGCGGATGGTGATCCGGCGCTCGAGCATGTTGATGTTTCTAATTCAGTCCGCCGGCTTGGGGACTGCCATCGCCAGCTATGAAGTTGTGCCGGTTTATGTCGGTTTTTTTCTTTATGGAATCGGACTTGGCGGCGGCTGGGTGTTGCAAGAGCTGATCTGGGCAACTTACTTCGGGCGTGTGTCCCTCGGTATGGTGCGAGGTCTCGGCATTCTCGTTACCCATGCCTTCGGCGCGGCCGGTGCGCCGTTTTTCGGTTTCCTGCACGATCTCACCGGCAGTTATCAATCATCGTTCATCGCCTTCGTTGTCGCGCTGTTCCTGTCGGCTTTGTTGAGTCTAGTGGTGCGCCCGCCGCGGAAAAACACCGTGGCCCACTAGGTTGACCGAGTTGACAGACCCAGCATAATAGATCCGTTAGCTCGACAAACGCGTCGAACATGGCCACCACTAGCCAAACTTCTATCGATCTCCGCTTCGAAGGGCCGCACAATGGATCGTTCAAATTAATCATTGCCGGCCGTCTCGATTCCACAACCACGGGTGACATATGGAGCCGTGCCACCGCCGCGGTAAAAAAAGCCAAGGCCGCGACTGTGGAAGTCGATGCTTCCGGCATCGATTACTGTGATGGCTCGGGCATCGCTCTATTTGTCCAGTTGCGCCGGCTGCAAAGCAACGCGGGCGGCAGCTTGCAAATCACCGGACTTCGACCTGAATTTACCGAACTGCTCGATGGCTCGGAACCGGAAAGCCTTGGCGAAACACCGGCTGAAAATACGGCGTCGACGCGTTTGGTGGAAGAAATCGGCGAAGCTACCGTTGATGTTTGGCGCGACATTCAGATTCTCGTGAGCTTTGTCGGCGAGCTGAGCGCGGGGCTGTTGTACGCCGCAATCCATCCGCGCAGCGTGCGCTGGCGCGACGCTCTGCGGGTAGCGGAAACAGCGGGCGTCAACGCCTTGCCGATCGTAGCGCTGGTCAGTTTCCTGATGGGGCTGATTATGGCCTTCCAAGCAGCGATTCCCTTGCGTCAATTCGGCGCGGAGCTTTTTATCGCCAATCTGATCGGGCTTTCGATGTTGCGTGAGCTCGGTCCGCTGATGACGGCGATTATTTTAGCCGGCCGTTCAGGCTCCGCCTTCGCCGCCGAGCTTGGCACCATGAAGGTCCGCGAGGAAATCGACGCGCTCAGAACCATGGGGCTCGATCCCGTGCGTTTCTTGATCGTAACGCGCGTGGTCGCCGCCGTCTGTATGACGCCGCTGCTGACAATCTTCGCAGATCTGGTCGGTTTGATGGGCGGATCGGTCGTCATGCTTTCGTTGGGATTCCCTCTGGTCACGTTTTTTCACCAAGTTCAGTACGCGGTGAGCTATGGTTCGCTGGTCGGCGGGCTGGTGAAAGCATTCGTGTTCGGCATTCTCGTCGCCGCCATCGGCTGCCTGCGCGGTTTGCAAACCAAAACCGGCGCGACGGCGGTGGGCGAATCGACCACCAGCGCCGTGGTGAGCGGCATTATCTTGATTGCGATCACCGACGGCATTTTCTCCGTGGTTTATTACTATCTGGGAGTCTAGATGACCGGCGATTCGAAACAGAACGCGATCATCCAGGTGGAACACTTCACAGCCGCCTATGACGGGCAGGTTGTTCTCGCGCATGTAAACTTCGAAGTCCACGCGGGCGAAGTGTTCGCCATTCTCGGCGGTTCCGGCTGCGGCAAGAGCACGCTGCTCAAACATATGATCGGACTTTACAAGCCCGCAGCGGGCAGGATCTTGATCGATGGTGAAGACGTTTCGGCGGCACAGGGCGAAGCACGCCGGCAAATCCTGAGAAAATTTGGCGTGATGTACCAAAGCGGCGCTCTTTTCGGCTCGATGACGTTGCTCAAAAACGTCGCTCTTCCTTTGGAAGAATTTACCGAGCTACCGCCCGAAGCGATTCGATTGATCGCCACGATGAAGCTTCAGCGCGTGGGCTTAGCCGGTGTGGCGCAACGCATGCCGTCCGAACTAAGCGGCGGCATGCAAAAACGCGGCGCCATTGCCCGGGCCATGGCGCTCGATCCACAGCTGCTTTTTCTTGACGAGTTGTCCGCCGGTTTGGACCCCGTCACCTCTGTGGAATTAGACCATTTGGTCTTGAGCCTGGCGCGCAGTTTGAAGATCACGTTCGTCGTGGTTACTCATGAGCTACCGAGTATCTTCACGATTGCGGATCGCGTTATTATGTTGGATAAACAAGAGAAGGGAATTATCGCCATGGGCAATCCCCAGGAACTGCGAGATCACAGCGATGACCCTCGGGTTCGCCAATTCTTTACCAGGCAAGCGCCGGCGGAAAATTAAGCTCGTACGTCGCGCCATGACCAGGTAGATTATCTCCCCTTTTCATGGAAAAACTAAGTTACTTCAAGATTGGAATCTTTGTCATCAGCGCGATCGTCCTCGGCGTGATTGGCGTCGTCGTGCTCGGCGCCGGCACGATCTTTCAGACAAAGAGTCTCATCGAAACCTACATCGACGAATCCGTGCAAGGCCTGGACGTCGGCTCGTCGGTAAAATTTCGCGGCGTGCCGGTGGGCAGGGTCGAACAGATTTCGTTGACCAGTGCGGTGTACTCCACGCGGCGTCAATACGTGCTGGTGCGCATTTCGATATCATCGAACATGTTTCAGTTCCCGGTCAACGATCCGAATAGCCCGGCGCTCAAAAGCGAGCTCGATCGGGGATTCCGGGTGCGCCTCGCTGCACAGGGTTTAACCGGCGTCGCCTATTTGGAAACGGACTATTTGGATCCGGAGCGCAATCCGCCGCTGGAAATCGACTGGCAGCCGTCCTATCCGTACATCCCCTCGACGAGAAGCCGGATCACACAGTTGAGCGAAGCGGTAGAACGCATTTTGCAAAACTTCGCCGACATCAATATTCCTCAGATCACCGGTAGCATCGAGAAATCGCTCGGGGCGATGACCAAACTCGCGGAAAGCGCCAATCTGGATAAGATCGGCGCCCAAGCCAATTCCTTATTAACCGAAGTGCGTGAGACCAACCGCCAATTCAACGCCCTGGTAAGCAGCCCGGAGCTCAAATCGGCGCTTGCCGACGCCTCCGCGACGGCGGGCCGGGCGCGCCAGCTCGTCGAGCGCGCCGAAAAACCGATCAATCAAATGTTGGCCGATCTGCCGCAGGCCGCAGAAAGTATGAACCGCTTGGTGAAGCGGTTGGATGCGGTTTCCAACGATCTGCCCGAGACCAGCGCCCAACTGCGCCAGACGCTGCAGCGTTTGAATCGCCTGGTTGCCAGCCAACAGCGGGAAATCGAGAAGACGATGGAGAATCTTCGCGGCATCTCGGACAACATGAAAGAGATCACCGACAACTCGAAAAAATATCCATCGCAAGTTCTCTTCGGCGCGCCGCCGCCGCCATCGAAGGTCATGCAAAAATGAACCGATTTCACGGCCTCGTCGCCCGCGCTGCTATGTCGTCGTTCCTTTTGTTCTCCGGCTGCGTCAGCCTGGAGCGGAGCTATCCCGAAAAGCGCTATTTCGTCGTCGATTTAGGCGAGAGCGCCCAGCGCTCCAACGCAGCCGGCAACCAAACTCTGCTGGTTTCAGGCCTGCGGATCTCACCGCGCTACGCCGACAAGAGCTTCGTTTACCGCACCTCGGAAGCCAGCTACGAAGCCGATTTCTACAATCAATTTCTCACCTCGCCGGACACCATGTTCAGCGAAGAAGTGCGCAAAGGCCTCGCCGCCTCGCCGGCCTTCAAATACGTCGTCGGACCGTCTAGCCAATTGCAGCCGAATTACGTTCTGGAAGGCTCGGTCAATGCGCTTTACGGCGACTTTCGAAATCTTAACGCGCCGTCCGCGGTGCTAGAGATCGAATTCTTCTTGCATAACGAAGATACTGCCAATCCCGGCATCGTCCTGCAAAAACGCTACATGAAAACGGTGCCGTTAAGCGGCCGATCGCCGGAGGCACTGGTCAAGGGCTGGAGCCAGGCGCTCGGATCCATTCTGACCGATTTGAACACTGACCTGGAAAAAGTTAAGTCGTAGACGAGTTTTTTTACTTCGGCGTATTTGGGTTACTCGAGTTTAAGAAGTAACTTTGTTTCTTTCCGCGCCGACGTAGAAACGGGGCAACGAAATTATCGTGAGTAGTTAAATATCGCTCGCTCTTAAAGTCTCTGAACCTGACAATCCGATAACAGTTCCAAGTGCAATTACGCTACGCGTTCTTGCGGTAGATGCCGATCCAGTTCTTCATTCCTTTGAGCGGTATTCTCTTGTACTCAACCCAGCCGGCGTCGAGTACATCCTGGTCGAGAACCGGCAGCGCATCGTCACGGCCAAGGAGCTTGTAAAGCAAGTATCTTGCTTTGCCGAATTCGCGAATGGAACGAACGTACATCAGCTCGACGATCAGCCATTGGTTCGACACGCGACGCATTTCTTTGAGAACCTGGACTTTGACCGATTGGGGAATAAGCTGGAAAAGGCGGATCGAGACGACGCAGTCGAAAGCGTTGTCCTTAAAAGAAAGCATCTCGCCGTCGCTTTGAATCAATGTGAGGCTCGGATTTTTTACGCTATGGTCGCCGATCAATACATCGAGCATCTCGCGCGCGATGTCGGTGCCGAAGTAGCGCAGCCCGCGGTCGCAAAAAAAGCTGGTAAAGCGACCCGTACCACAGGGCAGATCGAGGATCGTTCGGACGCCGGGCACAAACTCGAGCGCCCGCGCCATGGCGATTCTCAACGCTTTGTCGCGCTGGACGCCGCGCCGATGGGAGAAGCGTTCTTCGTGATAGGACTCGGCGACGGATTTATCTTGGTAAAAATGTTTTCTGTGGTAGTCGGCCATGACACTGAATCTCTTTTCGATCGAAGCTCGGCAGCGCGCCAAGGGCGGCTCGGCTCCGAGTTGAAGGCGATGAGAAATTAACTTTCGATTTCGACCATTGGCGCGGGCACGTCGCCGATCAAATCACGATCGTGCGAGTTTGGTTTCGACGAACCGGCATAGGGAAGCGAGATCGCCGAAGTTCTCAGGGCAGATGTCACCGTCTTCAAAGGTGACGCCGAATTCTTCCTCGATGGCCAAAACCAGTTGCAGCGCGGCCACGGAGTCCATGGCAATTGCGCTCTGACCGCTAGACAGAAGTAGCTGCTGATCGGATTGCGATTTCGGCGTCAGCGGTGCGAGCCGATTGACGATCGATGAAACTCGATTTTTAATTTCCGGTTTTTCCATTTACCAACCATCCCGTTGCTGGGCGACTTTGCGCCAGAAATTGGCAAACTCCGGCTGTTCTTTCAAGTGTCGCGAGTACATCAGGCCGAAGCCTTTCATGATCTCGGCCCTTGTCGGCGAGAGCGGCGCGTAAATCGTGATCATCAGACGCCCCGAATCATCGCAAATCGGCACGCAGGGCAGCACCGGCGCATTGAGCGTTTCTAGAATGCGCAGCGCCGCCGCGTCGAGAAAAAATTTCTTGTGATAAAAATCGATCTCCAATTGCGGGTTCCCATGGGGGAAACCGGTCACCAAGATATGAATGATCTCGTTTTTCTTAACGGCTTGGTGCATTTTATTGAGCGCGCGTACATGCTGCCAGAAATCCTGGCCGAAGGAGTTGTACTCCCATTGCTCCAAGCTCCAGTCCCGGCCCCAGCGCTCGGCCGGGTCGCCCCAGTGTCCTCGCCCCGTGCGGTGGAGCCGATATCCTTTTTGACTCAAAAGCGGCGCGACCAAGCTTGTGAAGCCGTAGGAATGGCCTGAAAGCAAAACCGCGCCGTTACCTTGGGCTAGCGCACGGCGCAGATGCTGTTCGCCGTCGATGTAAGCCCAATCGTTCCATTGATCAGCCCAGCTCGGCCAGCCATGGGTCAAGATTTTTTGCCATTGGCGAAAGACGACATTTTTTTGCGCAATGGTTTTCACTCTATCCGGAGCAAAAGTCGGCGCGAGCACCTGGCGCATGTAGCGAGCCCGGCGCCAATCCGAAGGATAAGTATAGTAGGAAATGCGCGCCGCGCGCGCGGCCCATTTGTAATAGGTCAGCGGCGGGATCTGCCGGCCGAGCCAGCGGACGCCGGGCATTCGATGACACGCGTAAGAGAAGCGCAAGGTGGCAAGTTTTTTGTTGATGACGATCAAAGCTGCTTCTTTCTTGCTATGCGGCTCTCCGGTTTGGTCCGGTCAGAATCCATTCGATCCAGCCCGGCTTAACTCGACGGGCTTGTTTGAAACCGATGCCGAACGATTTTCCCCTGGGCATTTCTCGGCAGAGTCTTGCGAAAGTCGACGCGGCGCGGACACTTGTAGGGATCGAGGCGCTCGGCGCAGTAGGCGAGCAGCTCCTGCGGTGTCAGACCGTCGCTCGGCACGACGACCGCGTGCACGGCCTCATCGTGCTTGCCGGCGTGATACGCGAAAACGATCGAGTCGCGCACTTTAGGATTGGAGCGCAGCACGTTCTCGACTTCCGCGGGCGCGACCCGGTTGCCGCCTACTTTGATGAACGGGCTTTTTCGGCCGACGATGTGCAGATTGCCATCGGCGTCAACCCGGCCAAGATCGCCGGTGTGAATGTATCGACCGCGGCGATCGGGGTTGGTCTTTAGGCAAGAGCGCCAGAACGGATCGCGCAGCTTGGCATAATCAAGGACAATTTCGCCGATCGATCCGAGCGCCACGGGCCGATCATTGTCGCCGATCACCGTCATGGGAAACGGCCGCGAAATATTCCCGACGGTTCCCGGAATGCCACTGGTGTCAAAATTAAAAGCCGGGAAAAATTGTGTCCCGCCGTAACGCTGGCGGATGCCCACGCCGAAGCGCTGGTAAAATTTGTCATAGACAAATCTCGGCAGCGGCGCCCCTCCCGACACGCAAAGGCGCAGCGATGAAAAGTCGCCCGGATGAGTGCGTGGGATCGACGCGAGCATCTCAAATATGATCGGCACGCCGTAAATGACGGTGACCCGCTCCCGGGCGATGATGTCGGCGGCTTCGAACCTTTGAAATTTTTCTCTGACGATCACCGAGCAGCCGCAAACCACCGGCAAGATCACCGGAGCGTCGATACTCGACAGATTATTAAACGGCCGAGTCGAGAGCAGGACATCGTCGGATCGCATGCCGAGCACCTGGGCTCTGAGATCGCCGTGACGCAGGAGCGCTTCGGCGCTGGTAAAATGCAGCGTCGGCTCGCCGGTCGTGCCCGAAGTCAAAATTCCCAAGATGCGCTCGCTGCGAATCAGCTTTCTGCGGCGAAATGGCCCGCGATTCGACCTTGGAAAATCAAAGCCTGTTAGTTTGCTCCAGCCGATGGTCACGCGTAACGACGAGCAACCAGCGCGAGCCGCTTTCACAAAAATTTCATCTCCCACGGCCAGCACCGGTTGGCAGTCGAAAGTGGTTTGCGGAATCTTTCCTGACGGCAAGAGCGGTATGACCGTCGCTCCGAGAGCACAGGCGGCGTAGAAAAAAACATAAAAATCCGGCGAGGGCGGAATACCGACGAGGACGGCTTCTTCCGCCTTCAAACCGAGGACCTGGAGATGCTTAGCGGTGTCGCGAACTTCGCCGAGCAGTTGGCGAAAAGTGAGCGATCGCACGTCACCGGCAACCGCGACCTTGTCGGGTTGTTTTTCGGCCATTTTGACCAGCGCCCTGTAAAGCATGGCTTTTTCTCGTTAGAGTTGCGCTGATGAATTCATGAAGCATCGACGAGGTATTTGCTTTTGATCCCCATAAGTTCTCGTCGCTGCATGCAAGCGTGGTCAGAGCGGAATCACCAAAAGGCTTGGAATCACCAAGCTATCGTAGATGACCAATTTACTTTTAAATCTGGTTCTGCCGTCAACATAGACAATCTCGTCGAGGTATTTTCCCGAGTTGAACACTTTGGTTTCTTCATTGTACTGGGTGGAAAATACGACGTAATTGGCTTCGGCGCGAAAGCAGTCGCCGTCTCGGTCGATTATGCGCAGCGCGCTGACCAGATGGCGGAGGTAATTGGGCGCATAAATCAGCGCGTCGCGAATCGCGGTGATCCGGTCTTTCATCATGCCTTTGCCGTCGCAGAACATCGTCGCCAACGGCAATTCGCGCTCATAGTTGTCGCGGGCGATGACTTTATAGAGCGCGCGGTCGGTGAAAAAGTCCGGCCATTGCTCATATTTGCCGTCGTCCAGCGCGTGGACGTAGGCATGCAGCAGTTGGGTGGCGTCAAAGGTTACATCGCGCAGATTCAATTGAATCGTCCTGCTTGCCGATCACTCAAGTAATGGCGACTGGAACGACGGAACCGCGCCGTTGATTCTCCGCTGATCACGTTATTGATTTCCATTTCAGATCACTCGTAGCCCATGATTTCCTGGTAGTAGCGGTAGAATCCGCGCAGCGGCGCTTCCGTGACCATATAATCAGTGTCGCCGATGGCGCGGCCGCCCATCTCGACGACCGCATAGTCGTGCGCGTGGGCCTCCAGGCCGCGCTGGCAAATTTCCACGGCTTCAGCGTCGTCGATGGTCACCAGGCCCGCCGGACCCATCAGGCTCGCTTGATAGAGGCGAAACTTTTCCATCTCGGCGTCGTCGTCCTGATAGCCGAAAAAATCCCAGATCAGCTCCGTCTGTCTCGGTCCTTTGGGCAGAATTTGCCGCAGCGCCAAGGTGTTGGTTTGCTGTTGAACGATCAAATTTGGGAAAAGCGTCTGCATGACCACCGTCGGTTCGTCCTTAAATTCCTTGCGGCCCTTGATAATCGCCGGGTCGTGCAAGGCATAGGTCGGTTTGAAGCTGGCAATATCGCGCGTTCCGTCGGAGGGTTTTTGCTCGCCGCGGCGCGACACCAACACCGAATGTCTGCCGAGGCTATCGAGCTCGACTCTGGACGGTTGGTCCGCTCGGTACAGTCCGAAGCTCACCAGAAATACGTGCAGCAAGGTGGCGTGATAATCCTTGATGTTTTCGACCACGAGTTTCCAGTTACAATTCATCTTCTGGCGGGTACGCCCCAAAAATCTTAGCGGCCGACCGTCGAACACACGATCGAAATAATAAAGCATCTTGGGGCCGAGATACTCCGCAAACGGCGGCGCATCGGTGTCGAAGGACGCGAAGATCACGCCATTGTATACGCTGACGCGGAGCGGACGCAGGCCGTGATCGTCCAAAACAAAGTCATCGGGAAGCCCGCCGGCGCGGCGGCCTTCGGTGAGAATGCCTTCCTTGAAGGGGACGGATTTGAGATTTCCTTTCAGATCGTAACACCATTGGTGATAGATGCAGGTGAAGTTGTTCTTGTTGCCATGCGGCTCGCGGCAGACCAACGTGCCCCGATGGGCGCATTGATTGACGACCACGTTAATCGAGTTGTCCGAGTCACGGGCGACGATGACCGGGGTCTCGCCGATCAAAGTCGTCTTAAAGTCGCCGGGCTTGGCAATTTCGGCTTCCAGCCCGACGTAATTCCAAACCGGCCCGCGGAATATGCGCTGCTGCTCGCGCTCATAGTTGGCGCCATCGAAGTAGACCCAGTAGGGAATTCTACAGGCGGCTTGGTCGGGCCATGGGTTACAGGCGCGATTCAAAGGGAGCATGGGGTTTGCCGTTTTTGCCGAATGGCGCGCCTAGATCATTAGGCGCGCCATTCGGTCTTGTCAACAAGGGCGCGATTGCGACAATCGAGGAAAAAAACGAATAATTGGTGCTCGCCGGTGATGAGGATTGAAGAAATATCCGACAACTACGGGAATTATTGCGCGGGCCTCACACGGCAGAGATAGGAGCGGTGGGGTAGCGAGCCGCTCACCGGATCGGCGAGGTCGGTACCGATCAGCATGGCGGGATTGGCGCCGTCTGATCCATACGGATCGTAGCCCGGCAGTTCCAAGTCTTTGCATGCTTGCCACCAACCATGCTGGCAACAGACGACGCCCGGGACGATGTTGGTCGTGACGCGCGCTTTCACTTTGATCGCGCCGCGCGGGCTTTCGACGATCATCCACTGTTTATTCTTGATTCCGTGGCGCAGCGCCGTTTCGGGGTGAATGTCGGCGCTGGGCTCAGGCGACGCCTTGCGCAGGCTCGGCAAGGCGCGCTGCTGGCTGTGCACGTAAGTCGTGAACTTGGCGTTGGTCAACACGAGCGGAAATTCCGCGGCGATATCGGGACGGCTGACGGGGCTTACCGCCGGTTCGCAATATTCCGGCATGGCGGGATAGCCATTGGCCGCGAAAACATGCGAGTAAAGTTCAACTTTTTTCGAAGAAGTGGCGAAGCCACGCAGGATGCCGTCCTGATTTCGTCTGCCATGTTTTTCGTGGATCGGTTCGGCCGGTAGCGAGATGCCGCCGGGAGAATCTTTCAATTGCTCGAGAGTAATGCCGGTCGGTTGAAGCTCGTGTGCGTACCCGGCTTCGATATCGCCGTCCCAGAACTTTTCGCTGAGGCCCAGGCGCTTGGCCAATTCGAAAATAATCCAGGTGTCGGAACGGCGTTCGGCTAGAGGTTCGACGACGGCGGCGCGATACTGCAAGTGGGTTTTGCCTTGCCGGCGATGCTCGAAGGCGGTTGTGATATTCGACATTTCGAGAAAGCTTGTCGCCGGTAACACGTAGTCGCAGAGATCGGCGGTCGGCGTCATGAAAAGATCGGCGGCGACGCCGAATTCGAGCGCTTTCATCGCCTCGCGGCCGCGCAGCGAATCGGCATTGGACATGATCGTGTTCGAGCCGAAGTTCAAAAGCGCTCTTACCGGATACGGTCGCTCTTCGAGAATGGCCGTGAAGACATCATAGGCCGCGCAGTTGCCCGGCTTGGCCGGCGGGCCGAGAGGCTTGCGCTCGCGGCCGATGCGCAGGGCGGCGGCTTCCTTGGAGAGAAATTGTTTGCCGTCCACTTCATTTACCGGAATCTTGGGAAAAATCACGTTGCCGCCCGGCCGGTCGAAGTCGCCGATGAGCGCGTAGAGCGAGGCGATGGCGCGGCTCGTTTGGGTGGCGTTGGTATGCTGGCCGACGCCGTTCCACATGTACATGCTGACCGGGCGGTTGTGCGCCAAGAGCAACGCGGATTGCCAAACTTTGTCTGCGGGTACCCAGTGAATTTTCTCCGAGCGTTCGGGAGCAAAGGGCTCGGCAAGTTCGCTCAACCGCTGAAAGACGGGTTCGCAAGAGATTTCATCGCCGCGATTTGTCTTGATTACGTGCGCGCCGAATAACGCTGGTAGTACACCGTCACCTTCGTAGCTGCCGGTGGAAGAATCGTAAACCGCCGGTTTTTGACCGACTTCATCCCAGACGATGAATCGATCTACGTCGCCGGCAGGAGAGAGATCGGCCTCGGTGATGACGCGATTGGTTGCCGTATTCAAAAGAAAAACGCCGTTGGTCCAGCGGCGCGCGAACTCGGCGTCGTACCAGCCTTCCTCCATCAAGCAATGAATCAGCGCCAGCGCCAGCGCGCCGTCGGTGCCGGGACGCGGCTGCAAAAGCAAATTCGCCTGCGCGCCGATGCCGATGCGGCGCGGATCGATGACGACGGTTTTCATGCCGCGCGAGCGCGCCTGGACGATGTCGTGGGCGAGCACAAGAGAAGTCGAGCTCGGATTATGTCCCCAAAGCAAAAAACTCTTGCTGTGCTCGAGGTCGGGAGTCGGTAAGTTCGAGCCGAAGGTGTAACTGAACCCAGTATCTTTGTGCCAGTTGCAGACGTGAGTCGTCGACACCCAGTTAGGACTTCCAATTAAGTAGAGTAAACGGCCGAGCCAGCGCTCGGCGTCGTCGACGGACGTGCCGCTCTTGGTGCCTTTGGCGAGGGCGATGGACTTGGCGCCGTAACGATCGCGAATATCGAGAATTCGCCGCGCGATATCGTTGAGCGCTTCGTCCCAACTGACCCGCTGCCAGCCTGGATCCGCATCGCCTTTGGGCCGCGTGCGCTTGAGCGGATAATCGAGGCGATCGGGATTATAGACCAGTTCCGGTGCGGCTTTGCCTTTGATGCACATGACGCCGCCGTTGGGATGATCGTGATCAGAATCGAGCCGAGTGACGCGGCCGTTTTCCACCGTCGCGATCGTGGCACAGTGCGCGGTGCAGAGCGCGCAGTAGCCGCGGGCGGTGTGAGTTGACTCTAGCGACTCAGTGGCGTTGGACATTGGTGGCTTCGGTGATTCTATTCGTTCAAAAGTTCAAGGTTCAAGCGTTCAATGTCGGAGTCCGGAACCTTGAACTTTGAACCTGGAACCTTTGAACGGCTTTGTGATTCTAATCCAGCTCCGGCCGGTTGGGCTTGCCGACGAATCCTGGGCCGAAGCCGGCTTCGTTGGCCGCCCACGCGCCGGCAACCCGGCCACTAAAGACTGA
>Ga0184640_10000237_pt1 | contig 13680 bp, 14 predicted proteins | sample PLM31_200_b2_FD_133161 | JGI IMG/M metagenome (GOLD analysis project Ga0184640, IMG submission 133161) | Groundwater sediment microbial communities from an aquifer in East River, Colorado, USA - PLM3-1_200_b2 | ecosystem: Environmental > Terrestrial > Soil > Riparian zone | place: USA: East...
AGATATATGCTGGTCTCGGAATTCAGTCGGCGTTTCGTTCTTTATTACAATATCTCGGACGATGTCTTCGCCATGAACGAACCGACCAGAGGAACACTCTTCAAACGAAGAGCGGCGGCTGAGGAGGTCAAGACGCTACTAAGCAGCGGAGTCTCAATCGTTAAGTTCTCTACCAAGGGCAAGAAACTGAAAAGACTTTCGCCTATTCGCCCTCGCTGGCCGATCACGCGACCAACAAAAGCCTAATTTTCGCTCTAGCAGACTGCTCGCTTTCTTGCATCCAACCTGATAGGCTAGCGTTAACAAATTCAATCCCGAGGTAGACAGCTTCAATAACCACTGAACCCAACAAAGTTATCTATTCGATGGTCGGCGTCAGTAAATTCTACGACAAGAAGGCCGTTCTCAAAGAGATCTATCTGTCCTACTTCTATGGAGCCAAGATCGGCGCGATCGGTCTCAATGGATCGGGCAAGTCGTCGCTCTTGCGCATACTGGCGGGCGTGGACAAGGAATTCAACGGCGAGGCCGCTGTCTCGCCGGGCTTTACGGTCGGCTATCTGGAGCAGGAGCCGTTGATCGACGATGCGCGAACAGTGCGCGAGGTCGTGGAAGAAGCCGTGCAAGAGACCGCCAATCTGCTGAAAGAGTTTGAAGCGATCAACGCCAAATTCGGCGAAGCGATGTCGGCCGACGCGATGAACGCGCTGCTGGAGCGGCAGGGCGAGGTGCAGGAGAAGCTGGACCATCAGGATGCCTGGGATCTTGATGCGCGGTTGGAGATGGCCATGGATGCGCTGCGGTGTCCGCCGTCAGACACGCAGGTGAACGTGTTGTCCGGTAGCGAAGCCAGTCCACGATCTGGCGCGAATCGCGGGAGATGACGAGGTCCATCTCGGTCAAAAAGCGCCTAATAAACTCGGAACCGAGCCCACGGCTGTTAATAGCAAGGCCCGTGCTCCGGCTGATCTCGTCGATGCCTTCCCCTTCAATCAAAGTGACCTGGCATTCATCGTTGGCTTCCGTTCCCATGTCAAACGTTGCTCAGGAAGACGCGGAGATTGCGCGGCCTGACGGACACATGATCCCCTTCCTGCAACTCCAATTCGTTGTAACGGTCCGTGGTCAGCTCCGCTTGGGTTACGGGGCAGTTTGAGAGGAAATCGGCAGGGTAAAAAGGAAAGTTGCCCCTTTGCCCTCTTCGCTCTCCACCCAGATTCTTCCGCCATGGGACTCGACGATCATTTTACAGATCACTAGCCCAAGACCCGTGCCTTTTTCTTTGGCGGTTTTGCCGCTGGCGGTCTGGCGGTATTTTTCGAAGATCTGCGACGTCTCCTCGACTGAAATTCCAACACCGCTGTCCTTCACCCAAACTCGAAACTCGGCCGCATTCTGAACGGCACCGATCTCGATTGTTCCTCCTGCGGGCGTGAATTTAAGCGCATTGCTCAGGAGATTGACAAGAACCTGGTCCAGGCGGCGGGAATCAGCCTGAAGCGGCGGCAAAGATTCCGCTCGCGTCCGAAGCGTAATCTTTTTCTCCTTCGCCAAAGGCAGGTAATGGTCCGCACATTCCTGAATCAAGCGCTCGAGATCGCAATCTTCACGCGCGAGGTCCAGGCGTCCGGCCTCGATCTTCGAGAGATCGAGAAAGTCATTGATCAAAAGGACCATCTTTCGCGCGCCGGTTTCAATCTTGGCCAACCATTGCTGCTGTTCTTCGTTGACCGCTCCAAGGAGCCCATCCGCCATCATCGTCGCCGAAGAAACGATAGCGGTCAAAGGAGAGCGAAGATCATGGGCGATCATGGCGCTGAAATCTGACTTGAGCCGCTCCAAGGCCTCCGCACGAAGCACGGATTGGAGAATGGTCTCGAGCTCTTGTATGGCGATTTTCAAGTTGTGGGCCGTTTCTTCGTTATAGCCGGTTGAACTCCAGCTAAAAATCGCGAGGCCTCCCGGCAGCGAAGAAAAGCTTGACCAAAGACTCGGGGAAGGACCTTCGGGCAGCGCCTGTTCAGGACCAAGGGAATCTTTGTTGAGGATTGTAATCTTCGCCGTGGAATTTTTAGGAATCCATCCCTCTTTCTCTCCCGCGATCCTTTGGGCTTCTCCGAGCCAGTTAGCCGGCACGGTTTCATGGAGATAAGCGAAAAGTCTGGGGCCCTCCTCGGACTCCAAAGAAAATAAGGCGATGCGATAATCGATGAGCTGTTTCAAAAATTCAAAGAAGCCTTCGAGCAGGTCTGGAAGGGTGCCCAGACGGGCAAGCTGGCGGACACGGCTGACGATCGTCGCTTCGAAGAGGAGCCGATCGAGAAGATTACCCAGCCGCGTTTTCACTCCGGCCTGTCCAAGCGGGCTCGGATTTTTTTCCGGCCGCCTGCCCGCAGGAAGCCTCTTTTTCTCTCGCAGAAGACGCGCGACTTCCTCTTCGAGCGGAGCCGGGTCCATAGCCTTGATCACATAACTGTCCGCCCCGGCCTCTCGCCCCCAAAAACGGTGTTCCTGATGATCCAATGTAGTGAGAAGAACGATGGGAAGATCGCCCATAGCGGGGTCATTTTTGAGGAGGCGGCAGACCTGGTAGCCGTTCAACTCGGGCATCATGACATCCGAGACGAGGAGATCCGGGTCTTCTCGATATACGAGCTCAATCGCTTCGAGGCCGTTACTCCCTTGAAATACCTGGAAGCCCTTCCGCTCCAACGCGAAAGCGATGGCATGCCGAATGGTGGAGCTGTCGTCCACGACTACAATTCGAGCGCTCATACCTCCCGCCCTTTCGAAAGTCCGAGAAGGATCTCTTCAGCGATCCGCTCGAGAGGACAGACGACTTCGGCCGCTCCTTTGAGGATAGCTGATTTAGGCATGCCAAAAACCAGGCAGGTGGCCTCGTCCTGTACGATAGTCTTGCCCCTCGCGTCGCGAACCTTCTTCAACCCTTCAGCTCCATCGCTGCCTATTCCCGTGAGCAGGACTCCAATCGTATGCTGCCGATAGACACCGGCCGCGCTTTCCAGCAACCGGTCTGCGGAAGGGCGATGGCCATGGACGGGCGGACGATTGGTGAGCAGAACATTTTTCTCCGGACCAATTTCCAGGTGCTGGTTGTCGTCCGCCAGATAGACGGTTCCCGGCCGGAGCGGCTCGCGCTGAGTCGAGACTTTCACCGAAAAGCCGGTCTCCCGCTCCATCCAGCGCACCAGCCCGCCGAGGAAGCCGGGGGTGATGTGCTGTACTACGGCTATGGGATAAGGGAAACTACGCGGAAGCGCCTTGAGAAGGGTTACCAGAGCGGGCGGGCCTCCCGTAGAGGCGCCAATGGCCAGCAATCCGTCCATAGGGCTTGCGGAATTCTTTTTGCCGTTCGGATTTTGCTTGAGCGTATTGCTTTTGGAATAGAGAGGGCGGATTCGGGCCGCAGATTTGACCCGGGAAATAAGCTCTTCTTTGATCTGGCTGAAGCCCTGGGCTCCTCTGGCTTCCGGTTTGTTCATGATATCTACGGCTCCACTCTGCAGGGCTTTAAAAGCCAACTCGGAATCCGGCCCGTCTACGGCTCCGCTGACGACGATAATCGGCACGGGGCGTGAAGAACAGATAGCGCGAATCGCCTCCAGCCCGCTTAATAAAGGCATATTCAGGTCCATGGTGATCACCGTGGGATTGAGAGATTCTCTCAGGTCTATCGCTTCTTGACCGTTCTTGGCCCATCCCACCACTGAGATTTCTGAATCGTCCGCGAGCATATCCCGCATGATGACGGCGATCAGCGGTGAATCTTCGACGATGAGAACGCGAATCATGGGTTGCCTCAAGCGAAACGCTGGACGATCTCGAGGAATCGCCTGTGATCAAAGGCGGCCTTAGTAATATAGGCGTCGGCCCCCGCTTCCAGGCCCTTTCTCTTATCTCCGTCGGATTGCAAAGCGGTGACCAAAACCACGGGAATTTTTTTAAACCGATCAATGCGTTTGATCGTGGAGGTGAACGTAATTCCATCCATGCGCGGCATCTGGACGTCCGACACCACCAGATCAAACTTCTTCTCATAGAGCTTTACCAACGCCTCCTCCCCATCCACGGCGGTCGTCACGTCGAAGCTGGCAGCCTCCAGAATATCCTTCTCCAGCGTCCGGCTCGTAATGGAATCATCGACGACCAGGATTCGTTTCTTTTCCGCCGTTGGCTGCGGACGTACGACCACCGATGCGGCAGAACCGGGACGGGCCTGGTGCGAAAGGGAGCGAATGAGTTCATGGGCGCTCAAGATGAGAGCAATCCGGCCGTTTCCTAAAATAGTTCCTCCCAACACGCTACGGACAGTATCGAAGAGCTTTCCCAGCCCTTTCAGCACCACCTCTTCTTCTCCCAAGAGCGCCTCGACCGCTAGGACTGCCCTGCCTCTGGATGTCGAGAGAATGAGCGCAGGAAGACTCCCGTTCTGTTCGGCCGTCCGGGGGAGCCCAAGAAGATCGGCCATCCAGGCGAAGGCGAGGGGTTCCCCATCCACGACGAAAACGTTTTTTCCCTCGACCGTTGTGATCTCAACAGCCGGGACGAGCAGGGTTTTTTCAAGGGCATCGGTGGGCAAGCAGAAGACCTCCCCGCCGCATTGAAAGAGCAGAGTATGGGCGGTACTAAGAGTGATCGGGAGAGAAAGGGTAAAGGTGAGCCCCTCGGCACTTGAATGAACTTGTATGGATCCTTCGAGGTCTTCAACCCTCGCAACCACGGCATCCAGTCCCACCCCCCGGCCGGAGATCTCCGTCACTGAGGAAGCGGTGGTGAAGCCGGGACGGAAGATGAGCTCCCATATGGCTTCGTCCGGCCAGTTGGCCAGTTCCTCCAGTGAGGCCAGCTCCTTGTCTGCCGCAACGTGAACAATCGCCTCTCTCTTGAGGCCGCCGCCGTCATCAGAGACGGTGACGATCACCCGTCCCTTTTCTTGCCGGGCGGCAATCTCGATCTTCCCCTGGCGCGGTTTTCCCTTATTGGCTCTGTCGTCGGCCGCCTCGATCCCGTGATCCAGCGCGTTCCTTACCAGGTGAATGAGCGGTTCCCGCAACTCCTCTAAGACTTTTTTGTCCAATCGGGTAGACGCGCCCTGGAAGACGATCTCCGCCTTTTTTCCCAGTTCCCGTGAGAGGTCCCGGACCATGCGGGGAAAAGGACCCAGGATGGTGGACAAGGGCAGAAGGCGAAGCTCCTGCAGCCCATCGTGGACGCCGTTGACGAGTCGCTCCAGTTGAAAGGTGTTCTCGGTCGATTGCCGGAAGACGGTCTGGATTTCCGAGCTGAGACTCTCGATTTTTTCCCGGATCCGCGCCGGATGGATCTCTCCTTCCACTTTTCGCGGCCATTCTTTCAGGGCATCCAAGACCTCTTCCATCCGTCGAAGATTTTCAAAGGCCCCGATCTTGGTCACCAGGAGCTCTCCAGCCAAGTTTACAAGGGTATCGAGGTTCTCGGTCTCAACCCGAATTGTGGTGAGCGTTTCCTCGGCTTGAGAGACCTGATGGGGCTTCACGGTCTGAGGAACCGATTGGGCTTTGATTTCTGTTCCTTCCAGGGCTTCGACGGCCGTGGCGACTTCATCTACGGCACGGTAAAGACGTTCGATGACCGAGCCATCGGTTTCCTTTTCGCCCCGTTTCAATTCGCCGAGCAAGCTTTCCATCTGATGAGCCATGGTTTCAATTTCTTTCAAACCCATCATCCGGGCAGCGCCCTTGAGGCTATGGGCGGCTCGCAACAGGGCATCGAGGAGGCCATCCTGCGGCCCCTGCTCGAGCGTCAGGAGGCCCTCATTGAGCTTCGTGACGTGCTCGCGGCACTCCTCGCGGAAGATTTGGAGGAGATGCTGGTATTCTTGATCGCCGGCCTTCATTTCTTATAGTGACGGCTTCCCATTATCGCTCACCTGGAATTTTTGGATAAGTTGTTGAAGGGACTGGCCCAGATTAACGAGCTGAGAAGCGGCCGTGTTGGCCTGCTTCGCCCCCACCACCGTCTCCTTCATCGCCTGGTCGATGCTCCTCATCGCCTCCGAAACCTGATCCACGCCGATCGCCTGCTGCCGCGTAGCCAACGTAATCTCCTGCGCCGATTCCACCGTCCCTTTAATGGTCGAGGTCACGCTCTGCAGGGTCTCGGCCGCTTGAAGCACCTGCTCGATTCCTCCCGCCAATCCTTTGTTCCCCTCTTCCATCGCCAAGATCGCCGCATGACTGGCCGCCTGGATCTCCTGTATAATCGCAGTGATCTGCCCCGCCGCCTTCTGACTCTGGTCCGCCAGCTTGCGCACCTCGGTGGCCACCACCGCAAATCCCTTGCCGTGCTCCCCGGCCCGGGCCGCCTCGATCCCGGCATTGAGCGCCAGCATGTTGGTCTGCTCGGCGATATTGGATACCGCGTGCACGATCGAGCTGATCCTCTGCACCTGCTCGCTTAAATTCAAAATATTCTTGGTGATCCCCTCGGCCTGGGACCGGATCAAATGCATCTCCTCAATCCCTTTATGAACGGCCTGATTGCCGTCCTCCGTCACACGCAACGCATCCTTCCAATGAGTCGCCATCTCTTCGGCCGTCTTGCCCACTTGATCCGAAGACTGCGAGAGCTCTTGCATCGTCGTCGTGATCTCGTTGATCGACGCCGCCTGTGAGGCGATGATCTCGTCGTGTCCCGTCAAAACCACCGAGATTTGCGATGCCGCGGCGCTGTTGCTTTGCGCCATTTCCCGGATCCGCTGCACGATCTCCTTCAAGTCCTCCACCATCTTGTTCAGGGAATGAGTCAAAAGGTTGATCTCTGACGTGCTTTCTGTCGTCAGTGTCGCCGTCAAATCCCCTTGCGATACCCGATGCGCAAAGCGGGTGCTTTCACGAATGGGTTGAGCGATGACCCGGGCAATGACAAAGGATACCCAGGTGGCGATCAACATGGTTAAAACGACAATGATCAAGACTGTAGTTCTCAGTTTGGCTATAGGAGCGAACGCCTCCGACTCGTCAATCTTGGCGATGAGCACCGCCCCTATATCCGAGAGGGGACGGAACGAGCCCAAGACCGGCAGGCCACGATAATCTTTAAAGAACACAGCGCCCTTGTTATCCTGGAGCCCAAGGCGGATGGCATCGTTGTCCGGGACTCTTTTGAGAACCGTCGATTCTTTGCCGAAGCGCGATTGGGTGAGCATCCGGTGATCACGGTCCACAATAATGACCTCGCCGGTCTCCCCTAGACCGGAGCGTTCCTCGGTCAGCCCCTGGATCCGTCTCAGCTCTATCTCCAAGATTGCAAAACCCAGCACCTGCGCTTCGTCGCCGCGGACCGGGGCGACGATCATGAAAACGTGCTGTTGGGTTTTCTCAGAGAGGAAAACCGGGCTGATAAAGATCCGACTCCCATCGAGCTTGGACAGGTCGATTTCTGTCAGACTCTTTCCCTCCCGGCCCAAGGCCCGGGAGTTGGAAATGACCTTGCCTTCCTTATCGGTTATCAGGACATCGCCATAGAAAGGATTGGCCTGTTGCAGCGCGGTAACAAGGTTTTTTGCTCTCTGGCCTCTCTCCTCGTCCGTCTTTGCCGCAATCTTGGGATATACAGTCCTAAAGGTAGGTGAAAGCAGATCTTTGAGAGCCGGATTAGAGACGAGACTCTGGGCATCCGGGAGCATGATCTGCAGCCAGTTTTTTAGGATAAACGTCTTGTTATCAGCCACGGCGTTGAGTTTGTTGAGGATCTCTCTCTCTAAACTCGCGCGGCTGTTCTGGTAAGCCATGATGCCAATGGCCAACATGGGGCTTAGAGAGAGAACGAGAAACCAAAGGGTGAGTTTGCCTCTCGTGGTCTGAGGAAGGATTTTAGTAAAGATCGGCTTGAGCTTTAGCCATTTCATATGTGTTTTCCTTTTTTGTGAGTATCCTTTGGAATGGACTTGAGTAATCTTTTCATGGTTTCTCCGAGATCCCTTGGCTATCTGGAAGAAGTACCGCGGTGAGAATTTTTTCCGCATCCAGAAGGGTTAAAGGATAATTTTCGAGAAGAACCTCCCCCTTCGCGAATTGGGCCTGGGCGGGAGTTAGAGAGAGGGGGAGGGCCTTGAGCGCCTTTATGGGGAGATGCACGACTTCCCCGGTCCCATCTACGGCCACGGCAAACTTCTGCCCTTGGAAGGTCAGCACTAAAAAGACCGGCACCTCTTTGGGAAGGGGCTTCGCCTCTAGGCCGAGAAGTGGTCGGAGATTCAACGCGGGCACGAGTTCTCCCCGAAGGTTGAGAACCCCCGGCGCGTGATCGGGAGCTCCGGGAACATAACGGATCTCCGCTAGGCGGCCCGTCTCGATGAGATAGGAAAGCTCTAACGCGTAGCGCTCCTGCCCGAGCGAGAACCACAGAACCGAAACGGTTTCTCCTTTTTCCCCCTCGACCGCCGACTGGCATAGAATTTCAGCTCGCTCTCGGAGAAGGATTTGGAGATCGTGATTGGAGAGACCCGTAACTGGCGCTGTCATCTTAGGTCCGCCTTCTCCGGGACGCCTGCCGCAGAGGCAAGAATTTTCCCGCTGTCCAGTATCTGAATGACCTTTCCATTCATCTTGCCAAATCCGAGAAGAGGGGTCTCGGACTCCCCCCGGATATCTGGAGGCGCCTCGATCTCTTCCTGTTTCAGAGTAACTAAGGAAAGCGCCTCATCCACCAACAGGCCGAAAGGACGGCCTTGCCGGGAGACCACCAAGACGGCATTTCGTTCGTTCCATGGACGCTCCGGGAGCCGGAGACGCCGTCTTAAATCGATCACCGTCACCACTTCCCCTCTGAGATTGAAGACCCCAGCTATCAGCGGAGGTGCGTCGGCTATAGGGACGAGCTCCGGAAGCAGGACAACCTCCTGCACTTCCATGGCACTAAGGGCATACTCGTCCGGTTCCAGACGAAACAGGATCAGCGGGGTCTCATTCATTGTTTTTTATTTCCTGTTCGGCCAGCCCGAGGAGTTGATGGGCAGTCATACCTTCCCCTCCGGGAATCTCATGATCCGGAGGAAGAGTCGCTATAAGATTCTTCACTGCCAACAAGCATTTCGTGGCCTTTTCCTGCTGCCCGGTTTCCCGGTAAAGCCGGGCCAGATAGAAATGGGCCATGGGGAAATTCGGGTCGAGATAGATGGTTCTTTGAAACGCACGAAGGGCATCGAAGGTTTTCTCCCCTTCTAACCAGAGGAGAGCCAAAAGATACTGCGCATCCAGGTAGAGTGGGTCCAACTCCAGCACGCGCTTCAACCAATGTTCGGCCTCCGTAAAGTGGCCGCGGTTGGTAGCCAATTCGCCCAGAAGAAAGGAGGGTCGGGGATTGTCAGGCTGTTTTTCCACTGCCGAAGCAAGCACGAGCAGGGCCTGGTCTATCTCTCCTCGAGCGATCAGGCTTATGGCTTCCTCCGTGGCATCCGTCTGAGGGGCCCGGGCCTTTGACGGCTCCACCGCCACGGCCTTCAGCGGACGTGCAACCAAGGGTTTCAGGGAACGTAGGGGTGCCCCTTGGTTCTCACACTTTTCGGATGGCTTCTGATAAACAACAGCTTGAGGAAAAACCCTGACTTCGAATCCGCGATACAGATCGCGCCCGTATTCGCCGGCCCCGGTCAGAAGGAAACTCCCCGGATTCAAACATTGGTAAAACCGCTTGAGGATCTCTTTCGTGGTCTCAGCGCGGAAATAGATGATCACATTGCGGCAAAGAATCAGATCAAGGTCGCTCGTGCCGTTGCCGCGGAATGGGTAGGGGTCATTTTTGAGGTTCAAGGGTTGAAACCGCACACAAGCCCGCAGGCGCTCGTCGATGCCGTATCGCCCCTCGCTGGCTGGGTGAAAATATTTTCTGAGAATCCCGGGTTCGACGCCCCGGAAGGACCAGGAGCCATAAACTCCTTGCCGCGCTTTTTCCAGCGCTTCCCGGTCGATATCGGTCCCCAGGATGGAGACTTCCCATTCCCGCAGTTCGGGAAATCGCTCCAGAAGAAGAATAGCAATCGAGTACGGCTCTTCGCCGGACGAGCAGCCGGCGCTCCAGATCTTTAACGAGCGTTTTCCCCGCCTGTTGTTGGCGCTGACAATCTCTGGGAAGACATATTTTTCCAGCACCTGAAAGTGAGGCAGGATGCGAAAAAAGTAGGTTTCGTTTGTGGCCACCGCAGCCACGAGGCGGTTGAGGTATTCCTTTCCCCACCGGGAACCAGCAGACATGGCTTCGAGAATCTCTCCAGAAGCGCAAGGAGGATGCCGGGGGTCGTGCAAAAATTCCTGCAGCCGGTCGAGCTGCTCAGGAGGCAAAAAAATGCCGGTTCTTTCTTCCAAAAAATCTCTCAAACGCGTGAGATCATCTGTTTGTTTTACGGCTTTCGTTTGTGGCCGTTCCTGGGCTCCAGCTGGCATGTATTCCCTTCAATTCCCTACAGTTATTTTTCTTTTTCCCCAGAAGGGCGGACCGGAGCGAAAACCTCTTCCGGCTTCTTTTTCCGCGCATGCTCCTTCGGCTTAGTGGAGAGCATTTCAAGAATAGTATCTTTATTGAACCGCCAGCTTCGCCCAATTTTCGTACCGGGGATAACTCCCTCATCAGCCAAGCGATAAACGGTTTTGACATGGATCTGGAGAAGTGAGGCTACTTGTGCCGGTGTTAAAACTGTTTCCACTCTCTTGTACTCCTTTTTAAGGTCTTAATTCTTTCAAAGGCATCTCTTGCTCCAGCACAACCTGTGCCAAGAATAATATGCATAGAAACCACAACGATAATAGCTATTTAGGATTATTTTGTGAAAAAATATAAGGTGAGCTTTTGACAGATAAGGGCGGTAACTGACAAATTTCGCCATTGCTGAGGATATAAAGGAACAGGAGGGTATTCAGGTCAATAGGCTTCTAATCGGTAAGCTAAAGAGGAAGGAACTGTCGATGATGAGTAGGAATCTAACCTAAGGAGGCGCCGTAAACCTACTTCGATCCAGGTCCACTGCTGGTCCTCTAAAAAGAAGGCCGCTCCAGCGCGATTCCCTCAGCTCCATAAATTTCAACCCATACCTTGAAGGTTCGCGCCTCCGCCAAACCCAAGGCTCCCACCGCCACGACGTGGCGGGAAATCTCCTCGCCACGGTCATCATAAACCGCTACGAACACCGAATACTCGTACCTGCCCTCGGAGGCTGGCTGACGAATGGTACCTTTGACACAGAGTGGCTGGAAAACCAGAGGAGCCGGTTTGCCGCTTTTAATAGCCTCAAACCGTAGAAAGTGGTGACAGGCGGGGCAGGCTATGGAACTTTTAAGAATCGTCGATTTGCAATGTGGACAAGTCCGGGTTTCTCCGGTCGAAGAATTTGCCGCCATCGTCATTGAAAGGGCCTTCTCTCAGTTTCTTCAGCCGCTTTTTTTAGTTCTCCCTTTTTTATCTCTTTCTCATCCCAGCCAAATTCGACTCTACCCCGCATCCGTGACCCCGCAGCCACGGTGAGGGATGTAGCCTTCAAATCTCCCACCAACTGGGCTGATTCCAATAGCTTTACTTGGGTGGCAGCATTGATATTTCCTTCCACCTCGCCACCGACCGTAACGGTATCCGCGCTGATCTCTGCGCTGATGTGAGCCCCTAATTCGATGGCGAGATTCCCCTTGACCCGGATGTCACCTTTAAAGCTGCCCGCGATTCGAATGTCTCCATGGCCTTCGATCTTCCCTTCAATCGTCAGCCCTGCGCTGATTACGGACTCTTTCAGATCCTGGTTGAGTGACACCGCCCTCGGACGTGGAGGTGGTTCAGACGTCACCAGGTTTTCCCTCGGCGTTTCCGGTTGATCAACTGCCGGCTCAGTTTTTGTAAGTTCTTTCCAGATTGCCACGACTCTTCCCCCTTTCTCCGTAATAGTTAGTGTGATCGGTTTGATAAAAAGCAGAAAAACCGACTTTTATCACGCAAAGAACATACCATGTATAAACAAAGAAAAACTCGTGGTATAACTTGTGATTGCTGATGGCGCGGCGCCGAAAGATCACCACCAGGAGGGAATTTCCTTCAGTATGACTAGAATGACTGTAGGAAAATACCTCCACTTCAAGAGAGGCAGAAGATTCCGGGACGTCCGTGGAAATCGGGAGCCTTATGAAACTGCCGGAGCCGACTACACCGGCATTTCGGAGCCCAGCACGAAGCAGTCGCTCTTTCCACGATCCTTTGGACAGGCTCTTCTTGTGTGTGGCCGAGGGATTAAGAACCATATCGCTTTCTCCGCCAAGCGTCAGCTGTTTAAGGATAGGCGTCCAGAAAAAGCTGCGTTTTTACCTCTACGATTCGGATGCGGGTGTGGAGCTACGGAGCGTCTCAATCAAAGGCCTTCAGCGCTTGCTGAATATTCCAGGTATCCTCCGGCCTTCGCCCGCGCCAACGCTGCATGAATAGCCGCTACCAGATTCCGCGCTGACTCCACGCTCAGCTCCACGGCGACCCGGGCCCCCGGCCCCCCGGCTTCATTGACGAAGTCAATATTCAACGCGTGCTCTGCCGACACCTGGAAGGGGTGGTCATAAGACACATTCACCCCGTCCACTTTGAACCAGCCGTTTGCCCCCTTGCCGGAGCCCTCGATCTTCGCTTGCTCGACAATCATGGTACACATCTTCAGACTCCTTTCGATTCTGGCTACAGTCGGGTCTATTTTCCGCTCAAATGCTTTTCGAGGAAGGCGAATACTTTGTTCCATCCGTCGACCGCCTGCTCCTGCCGATACGCCCCTCTATCGTAATAGAAAAAGCCATGACCCGCGCCGTCGTAGCGGTGAAATTCGTAATTCTTGCCGTGTTTTTTCAATTCCGCCTCGTGCTGATTCACCTGTTCGGGAGAGGGCCTCTTATCGTCATTCCCAAAAAGGCCCAGGAGCGGGCACATGAGGTCTTTGGTGTAGTCGATCGGGGCAACAGGTTGCTTGGGGCTCAATTCTTCTTTAGTCATCACAACACCCCCGCCCCAGCACTCCACGGCCGCGTCAAAGCCTTTCACCCGGCAGGCGGCCAGGAAGGTCTGGCGCCCGCCCGAGCAGGTGCCCATGACACCCACCTTGCCGTTCGAGTAGGGAAGCGACCGTAGGGTGCGCATCGCCCCTTCGACGTCGCCCAGGACCTGATCGTCCGAGACCCCGCCCGCCGCGCGCACTTTGGCGGTTACATCTTCCGGCGTCCCATGACCCGCGCGAAAATAGAGATTGGGAGAAATCGTTGCATAGCCGTGATGGGCGAATTTTCGTGTCGCCTCCCGATACCATTCATCCCAACCGGGCATGTGGTGGATCAGAACCATTCCCGGGAAACGACCCGGGCCCAAAGGCCGGGCAAAGTAAGCATTGATCCCATCTCCGTTCGCCCCGTGTAGGGTGACAGTCTCCGCCAGCATTCCCTCATACATGTCTGTTTGATACGCCATAATTTCTCCCTCCAAAAAAAGGTTTGCCGTTCCTTAATAGAGGCAAACTACACAAATGCGCTCCCTGAAGTCAATACTCAGGCAGCCTTTTCTCGCCCCGTTTCCAAACCATGCGGCGGCGCATCTTTTCCCGTCAACCCATGGGCCTGACGGTGATCAGGTTAGTGGTGCCACGCTGATGGAGAGGCACCACTAACCTGATCA
>Ga0184640_10000238_pt1 | contig 13677 bp, 12 predicted proteins | sample PLM31_200_b2_FD_133161 | JGI IMG/M metagenome (GOLD analysis project Ga0184640, IMG submission 133161) | Groundwater sediment microbial communities from an aquifer in East River, Colorado, USA - PLM3-1_200_b2 | ecosystem: Environmental > Terrestrial > Soil > Riparian zone | place: USA: East...
GAAGGCTGGCTGGAAGTAGGCGGATGCGGAATGGTGCACCCCAATGTATTTAAATACGTCAATATCGACAGTGAAAAATATCAGGGATTCGCTTTCGGTTTGGGCCCCGACCGGCTGGCCATGCTGCGCTATGGTGTAAAAGATTTGCGCTTGTTCTTCGAGAACGATTTAAGGTTTTTAAGGCAGTTCAATTGAAACCGCAGATGAACGCAGATAAACGCAGAACTTTTTGTGATTTTATTGGCGTCCATCGGCGTTTATCGGCGGTCGTAGTTTTATGAAATTTTCCGAAGACTGGCTAAGGTTTTTAAAGCAATTTAATTGAAACCGCAGATGAACGCAGATGAACGCAGATAAACGCAGAACTTTTTGTGATTTTATTGGCGTCCATCGGCGTTTATCGGCGGTCGTAGTTTTATGAAATTCTCTGAAAACTGGCTGCGCACTTTTGTGAATCCGCCGCGCGCAAGCGGCGAGCTCGCCGAGCTGCTCACCATGTCGGGAGTGGAAGTGGAGGCGCTGGAGCCTGTCGCGCCGGCGTTCGACAAGGTGATGGTGGCGCAAGTGATGTCGGTCAAAAAGCATGCTGATGCCGACCGGCTGAGCCTTTGCGAGGTCAGTGTGGGTGCCGGTGCTACGCTTAGCATCGTCTGCGGCGCGCCGAATGTGAAAGCGGGAATGAAAGCTCCATGCGCGCTGGAAGGCGCCAGACTTCCGGGCCTTACCATCAAAAAAACCATGGTGCGAGGGGTGGAATCCTCGGGCATGCTCTGTTCGGCGCGCGAATTGGGCCTGTCCGGAGAAGGCTCGGGGCTGCTCGTGCTGCCTGAGGATGCGCCGGTAGGCGCGGACATTCGCCAATACCTCGAGCTAGATGACAAGATATTCACGCTCAAACTTACCCCCAACCGAGCCGATTGCATGAGCGTAACCGGCGTGGCGCGCGAAGCTGCGGCGATTACCGCAACCAGTCTGAAAATCGAACGCGTCGCGCCCTCCCCGGTGGAAATCAACGACAGCCTGCAAGTGAAAGTGAATGAGCCTGAAGCCTGCCCGCGTTACTGCGGCAGGGTGGTGCGCGGAGTCAACCCGGCTGCCGCGACACCTTCATGGATGGTGCGCAGGCTGGAGCGCAGCGGCTTGCGGAGCTTGAGCGCCATCGTGGACATTACCAACTACGTGATGCTGGAACTGGGCCAGCCGTTGCACGCTTTCGATCTCGCAAGAATCAAGGGGGGCATCACTGTGCGATATGCGCGCAAGGGAGAGGAGCTGCTGCTCCTCAACGATAAAAAACTGGCGCTGATCCCGGGACTGCTGGTGATTGCCGACGACGCAAAGCCGCTGGCGCTTGCCGGGATCATGGGCGGGCAGGAAAGCGCGGTCGGAACGCAGACGCGCGACATGTTTCTTGAGAGCGCGTTCTTCAGCCCCGAAATGATTGCGGGAAAACCGCGCATCGTAGGATTTGCCACCGACTCCTCGCAGCGCTTTGAGCGCGGCGTGGATTTTGCCATGACCCGCGATGCGCTGGAACGCGCCACGCAATTAATTTTGCAGATTTGCGGCGGAAAAGTGGGACCGGTAACCGAAGCCAGCCACGCTTTGCCGAAGCGCGACCCGATACAGCTGAGAGTGGCGCGCGCGCAGCGAATTCTGGGCATCAAGCTGGATAAGGAGCAGGTGGGCAGCTTGCTGCGCCGTTTGCAATTCAGTTTTGCCGAAGACCACGAGGCGTTTTATGTGACTCCGCACAGCTACCGCTTTGATCTGGCCATTGAGGAAGATTTGATCGAGGAGCTCGCCAGAATACACGGCTACGAAGCAATACCTGCAAGCTTGCCCAAAGCCGCGCAGAACATGCTTCCTGACTCCGAGCTCCACCGCGATGTCGCTACGGTTCGAAGGATACTGGTCGCGCGCGATTACCAGGAAATCATCAGCTACAGTTTTGTGGATGAGCAATGGGAGCAGGATTACTGCGGTAATGCCGAACCGGTGCGGCTTAAAAACCCGCTTGCCGGTCACTTGAGTGTAATGCGCTCAAGCATTGCAGGCAGCCTGATCGACTGCCTGCGCTTCAATCTCAGCTACAAGCAGCCGCGGATACGGCTGTTTGAAATCGGGCGTTGTTTCACTGCCGCCGGCGGGAAGTACGCACAACCCGAAAAACTCGGCGGTCTTGCCTACGGTGACAGCCTTCCCGAGCAATGGGGTGCCCCCACGCGCCCGGTGGATTTTTTCGATATCAAAAGCGACATCGAAGCCCTGTTCTGGCCTGTTAGCCCGCGTTTCGTGAAAGCCGAGCATACGGCGCTGCATCCCGGAAAATCGGCGCAAGTGTGGCTGGGCGAAAGGCGCGTGGGCTGGCTTGGAGAGCTTCATCCCAAATGGCAGCAAAAGTACCAGCTGCCACAGGCGCCCTTGCTGTTTGAGCTTGAACTGGAGGCGCTCACCGCCCGCGCGTTGCCGCAGACCGAGGAAGTGTCAAAATTCCCGCTGGTGCGGCGCGATATTGCGGTAATAGTGGATGCAAGCTTAAGCGTGCAGGCCATTTTGGAAGATTTGCGCGCTAAACGGCCGCCCCAAGTTACCGAAATTGCATTGTTTGACCTGTATCAGGGCAAAGGTGTTGATTATGGTAAAAAAAGTCTTGCATTCCGCGTATTATTACAAGATACTCAAAAAACAATGACCGATGCCGAGGTCGAGGCGGCGGTCGCGCAACTGGTTCAAATTCTGCAGCAACAATACCACGCCAAGTTACGTATCTAGGGGGGAAAATATGACACTAACCAAAGCCGAGCTGGCTGATTTGCTGTTTGAAAAAGTCGGACTCAACAAGCGGGAAGCCAAGGACATGGTGGAATCATTTTTTGAGGAAGTGCGCGTCGCATTGGAAAACGGGGGAAGCGTGAAACTCTCCGGATTCGGCAATTTCCAGTTGCGCGACAAGCCGCAGCGCCCGGGCAGAAATCCCAAGACCGGGGAGGAAATCCCCATCACCGCACGGCGCGTGGTGACCTTCCACGCCAGCCAGAAGCGCAAAGCGCTGGTGGAAAAAAGCTACCATGGAAGCAAATCGTAAAGAAACACTTCCGCCGATTCCGGCCAAGCGTTACTTTACCATCGGTGAGGTGAGCGAATTGTGCGGCGTCAAGCCGCATGTTCTGCGTTACTGGGAGCAAGAGTTCACCCAGCTCAAGCCCGTCAAGCGTCGCGGCAACCGGCGCTACTACCAACATCATGAAGTGTTGCTGATTCGCCGCATCCGCGAACTACTCTACGAACAGGGCTTCACCATCAACGGCGCGCGCAACCGCCTCGACGAAGCCGCAGTCCTTCCTGAAAAACCCGCCCAGCCGGGCAAATTCGACTACGCTTTGGTGCGCCGCGAGATCAGGAGCGTGCTCGAAATTCTGCAGCGCTAATTCTGGTATAATTTTTGACTTCGGGGCGTAGCGCAGCCTGGTAGCGTACTTGCATGGGGTGCAAGTGGTCGTGAGTTCGAATCTCACCGCCCCGACCAGTGGGCCGATTGCCGGGGGCAGCCCGGCGGCTGGTGACGTTCTTTTGCATCGCCAAAAGAAAGTCACCAAAGAAAAGGCGACCCCGGTTCGCCGATTTCCCCTGCATTCCTCAACCAAACCGGGCGCTGCGCAACTCGCGCTGCGCGCTCAAACAGTGCTCGCTTCACTTCCCCCGCTTTGGCTTCGTCACTTGGCGGCTCACAGGGGATATCAAAATCCAACCTACCGAAAACAATTCCGACTTCGACCATAATTATCAATTGTAAGCCCCCGTGTTACTCTAACGGGAGCCAAAAGCCAAGCCTTACAAATACGGCTTTCATACTTTCTATTTATGGTTAGCTTGCAAGTTGATGGCGCAAATTGGGGAGGTGGCACACCATGATTAGCATCCAGCCAAATTGGCACGTCCTTATTGGACTTGCCGTAACGGTAATTCTTGGCTTTAGCGTCGGTTGCCTTGTTCGCCACGTAGGCGTTTCGATAGGACCGCTTCCGGCACCAAGCTCCGAAACAACCCCGCAATGGACAAAATTGACGAGTCAAAAAACGGGAGGCTCGTGGATTGGGCACATCGAGCGTCCCATTTTCTTCGCGGCACTATGGATTCCGGATGCGTGGCCGATCCTTTCAAGCTGGCTCGTATTCAAACTTGCGTTTTATTGGCAAGGCGCGAATTTCACGGCGTTTCCTAAATTATCACCAAACGAGAGAGAAGCCGATTATCTGGTTGCCAAGCGGCAACTTGGCGCTCATCACGTCGCAACGGCACTCGTCGGCACCGGCGCCAACATTGTGTTAGCGCTGATTGGCGTCGCCGTAGGTAAATGGATCACGCTGCAATAAGCCACAAGAATGGGGTTCAAATCTTCTTCGGGGAGCCGGCACTCAACGTCTGCTGTCGACCCAAAGCGGCCATCCAAAGTGGTTGGAAATCATAGATAATTGTGCATACGTAGCCGTACACCATTTCAGAAATGTGTGTGAAGGTACTCACGTTTTCCTTTCGCTCGGGGTAGTGCATGACGACTGAGTCCTGCTACTGGCTGTTCTGCTTTGTGCCCCTCAGCACAAGCCCTACAAACAAGATATTCGGCTTTTCCGAGTTTCTTGCAGCTGTAGCCCTACTTGTAGTTATCTATACCATTGCCGATGTCAGGTACAAGTTTCGAATTGCGGTTACACCTGGTGCGCTCTATGCCGCGACGTTTGCCCTGATCGCAATAATCGGCTTGCAAACGTTGCTTACTGAAATATGGATCGTAGAAGGCTGGTGGGTTCCAAAGACCAGAGGGCTCACGTACTCCACTTGGCAAGGTATCTTCGGCCTGCTATTCATTGGCACATTCTTAACGTGGATGTACTACGCGTTTATCCGCCCACCTGTTTTTGGCCGACGCAACGCCCGCCGGTTTGCACGAGAGCTTTACAGATGCATCCTGCGCGGCAACGAGGACGAACTCAAAGTCATCGCGAATGAGCTGGCTAGGTCTGCGGAGTCTTTAATCAAGCACTCAAGGCGCGTGCCATCCCGCTTCGCTGACCGTGAGGCATCACGGAAGCAGGTCAAAAAGAAGGCGGGCGTTGAGGACTATGCACACGACATCTTGCTGCTCATCGCCAATCGCAAGCTCTGCCGACAAATCGTTGCGGCATCGCCCGTGACTGCTCAGGCTTTCTTCGAAGAGATGACGAGCGCAAACAAATTTGACGTACCGATAGGGCAGTTTGCACGGAACATTTCGAGTGAAGCGGTGGCCCAGAAGGGTTCGTTTCTATATGACGAATCCGAAGGATACTCATCTGGACTGTTGGGGTATCTCAAACCGGTGAGTAAAGCAGTCTATGGTAACTATGCGCTCGTGGAGGCTCTCGCGAGCAATGTAGCTTCGCCGCTAGACATTGACTTCGAGGAACAATGGGCATGGGATGCTAAACAGTGGGAGGCCTATTGCCGTGCAACGCTCTTCACGCTGAAAGACTACTTGGAGAAGGGCTATGGGTCTCAGAATTCGTACGCGCTGAACCGTGCGATGGATGACATCGAAAGCGCCTTCCGCGACTTGTACAAACTCAACGACGCGCCAGATGCGTATGGCAGCGACATCTATGATCGACTTCGTGTAGCTGCAGAGTTTGTGAAGGATGCAATCGATTTGATCGATAAGCAACCCAATCCGCCCATACCTCTACGTCGAATTCGCGAGGGGACATATCCGAAGAACATCTATGATTATTTGGCCCTTTTGATTTTTAACATGTGCTTCGCCGCTTCGACCATAAAATCACCGCCAGAGACTTGCTGGACTATCCACCACAATATTGTTTGGAGCAAGACCTTCGACAGTATCGGCAGTGATGGGAAAGCGTGGAAGATCGTGCGTTTCAAGGTCCGCCGCCTTCTGTACGACGAAATTGCAAAACTCACCAAGATGCCGAATTACAAGGGATCAAGAATCCTTGGCTATTGTTTGAACGTGCTCGGCATGGAGACCGGGCTAAGTAAGCAGAACTACGGCAGGGAGTCGTATGCACTTGCGAAGGCGGTTCATTCTTGGACTCGAAAACATTATCTCTCAATGCGACAGGAAAACCCAGATGTTGCCGAGTCGGTGCTGATCGGCAGAATCAGCTTCGACGAGGCCGGCAGCCGGCTGGTTACGACATATTTCAAAGGACTGAACCGGGAGGCACCGAAGTCTTATTTGGACTTGGAGCAGCCTGGACCCCTGAAGCAGTCCGATACTTCGGGTACTACTAACAAGTAAAGGCGAATGGCCGCTCTTGGCCGGTAGCTGCCATCTCCGAAACCCAGGAATATATGAGAATACGTGGCGGGAGCACCATCACGCGAGCGGCACAGCCTATTCCGGAAGTGCACAATTTTGTTCTGGTTGGGGAGCCGCGGAAACACTAAAACCAACGTAACTATCACGTAACCACTTTTAAACTTTGTGAGACTTTTTGAGACTGTCTGGTACTAAATTTAGAAATGGCGGGCGTTGCAAGGTATTGATTGATAAAATGCCCCGATGCTATGATGCAGGTGGGGTGCAAATTTTCTTCGGGGAGCCGGCACTCAACGCCGGCTATCGACCCTTTCCAGTCACTTGCCCGTAAGCTTTTTGACCAACGCTGTGCCGGCCAGAAGCTCAAATTGCGCTTCAAGTCTAATGATCCGCTCAGTCAAATTCTCAATCTTGGCCTGTTGCACCTTGATCGCTTCGTTCTGTCGAGTTACCTTGTCCTCAAGCTTGATCATCGCGGTCAAGGCAGCCCACACGCGCTCCGTAACGCCCATCAGTTACCCTTTCGGCTGTTTGCTGCGGCCTTGGCTTCCATCGCAGTGATACGTTTATTACTGACATCAATGAACGCCAAGGTATCGTCAATGGAATCGGACGCCCGATTGGCCGCCGCCTTCGCTGCATCCGCCAACGCGCCGAGTTCTTCGTTGGCTTCTGCCGACTCGTAGGCTGTGGCGCCGCGCCGCATCAACTCCGATATCGGTAAGCCAAGCTTCTTAGCCTTGGCAGTTATTGCCTTTTTCTCCTGGGGTGTAGCCTGGACGACGATTCGCTCGATTGCAGCAGCCATGATTGGATCTCCAAAAAAGCTCGTTATGTACATGGACAGTATATGTACATTTCCGCCCTTGTCAAGTCGCCTTAATGTCGGCTCCTGACCGGTAGCCGCCATCTCCGAAACTCATGTGTGTATGAAGATACGTCGCAGGAGCACCATCACGCGAGCGGCACGGTCAATTCCCAGAAGTGCCCGGTTCTGCCCTGGTTAGGGAGCTACTGAAACACTAGAATCGACGTAACCATCACGTAACCATCACGTAACCACTTTAAAGCTTTGTGAGGCTTTCTGAGACTGTCTGGTACTAATTTTGGAAATAGCGAGCGTTGCAAGGCATTGATTGATAAAATGCCCCGATGCTATGATGCAGATGGGGTGCAAGTGGTCGTGAGTTCGAATCTCACCGCCCCGACCAGTTCACAATTCAGAAGACGGGAAACAGGGATCGGAAATCGAAACGTGAGGTACATGCTAAGCTAAGCATGTATGACATGTAAGCTTCGTGCTGCAGCAATTTAGCTCTTGGTGGTGTCCACGTACATAAGCAAGTTCGATCGGGAATGGAGCGAGGCGGAACGGGCGAAGGTCCAGGTCTGCTTGGACAAAGTCCTTTCGAGCCCGATCTTTGCGCACGCGGAGCGCCAACAACGATTTCTGCGCTATGTCGTGACGCAAACCCTTACGAGAAACACCGAGCGGCTCAAGGGCTACACTATCGGGGTCGAGGTCTTCGATCGCGAACCCACGTTTGATCCGACCGTAGATGCCATTGTGCGCGTAGAGGCGGCGCGATTGCGGGCTAAGCTTCGCGAGTACTATGACGGCGGCGGCCGCAGTGACCCTATGCGCTTCGAACTGCCGAAGGGTGCTTACGCGGTCCACATCGAACTGCAAGAATCGCAGTCATCTCAAACCCCGCCCCTGAAGCAGGAACCACGCGGTGCACCGGCCGCAGCGGCGCACGAGGTCGCTCCGGGCGTCACGCCTTTCGTGCATCCGATCGAGGACAAGCCTTCAATCGCTGTGCTGCCGTTTGCCAACATGAGCAGCGACCCCGAGCAAGAATATTTCGCCGACGGTATCACAGATATCCTGATCACGGAGCTGTCCAGGCTTTCCGGGCTTTTCGTCATTTCCCGCCACTCCTCGTTCGTCTACAAGGGGCTATCGAAGCGGGCCGAGGAAATCGCACAAGAACTGGGTGTGCGATACCTCCTGGAAGGCAGCGTGCAGCGCTCGGGAAGGCAAGTGCGTATTACGGCTCAGCTTGTGGACAGTAAGACCTGCGCGCACCTGTGGGCGGAGCACTATGACCGAGAGCTCAAGGAAATCTTTGCGGTGCAGGACGATGTCACCCGGCGCATCGTCGCGGTGCTGCAGGTTAAACTTGCCGGTGATGAGGCGGAGCGCTTCGGCCACGAGGGTACGGTGAGCATCGAGGCGCACGATGCGTTGCTGCGCGGGCTCGAGCGCTTCTGGGTGTACACACAGGAATCCGTCGGCGAAGCGCTCGCGCTGTTTGCGAAGGCGATCGAGCTCGACCCGCGTTATGCTTTTGCCCACGCCTGGCTTGCGCGCACGCTGGCCTTCCAATGGATCTTTTTATGGGACGCCCGCGCTGAGACCCTTGAGCGGGCCTTTGAGCATGCGCGGATGGCGGTGGATCTCGACCCGCAAATGCCTTTTGCGTACTCCGTGCTGAGCTGGGTGCAGCTCTGGCGCAAGCAGGGTGAAGCTTCGATTGCCGCCGGCTGGCGGGCGGTGGCCCTGGACCCGAACAACGCGGACACCCACCTCTTCCTTTCCATGACCCTCGGGGCAGCAAGCCGCGGCGAAGAAGCCTTGCACTGCATCGAGAAGGGGATGAGGCTCAATCCGCATCCGTCAGCCTTTTATCAGCTTGCATTGGGCCTCTGCTATTTTGTTTTGGAGGATTACGACAAGGCAATTGCAGCATTCAAGCGCGGCACCGGGTTGACAGACGTGTTCATCCCCAATCACTACTGGCTCTGCATAATCTACACGTTACTCGACCGCCCTGATGAGGCGCGTGTCGAGCGCGAGAAGGTGTTGGCGCTCAGCGGCGGTCGCAAGCCGGTGGTTCAGGTAATCGGGCTGGATGAAGACCTGAATCTCCGCATCCGCGGCCTGACGCAGCTTGCCGGACTCGAATAGCGCGGCCGCCGAGCCCAGATCGGTCAGCGCGGCCGGCGATAGCCGGTGACGATCATCAGCCACTGCACCAGCCACGGGACGACGGCGTGCTGCCAGTAGGTCAGCCGCATCATGAACGGGATCACGATGAGTCGCTTGTTGTGCTCCACGCCCTTGACGACGGCCTCACCCACCTGCTCCGGTGTGAGTGGAGGGATCAGCTGTCCCATCTTCGGCACTCGCTCCAGGCTGCCCGGGTTGTGCTCCCAGTAAGGGGATCCGACCACGCCACTCTCGTAGAGGGTGACGCGAATTCCGGTGCGATATAAGTCCGCCCGGAGCGCTTCGGTAAAGCCCCGCACCGCCCAGCGGGCCGCTAGGTAAGCGGTGGCGCCCGGCCAGACGAACCGCGAGCCCACGGAGCTGATGTTGACGATGTGGCCGCTGTTGCGCTTGAGCATGTCCGGCATGAAGGCGCGGGTCACGTAGAACGCAGCGAAGTAGGGGACCGCCATCATCTGCACCGCTTCCTCGGGGCTCGTCTCCTCGACGAAACGCCACTGTCCCGCACCGGCATTGTTGATGATGATGTCGGGTGTCCCAATCTCTGCCGTGATGCGGCGAGCGACCTCCATGACGGCCGCAGCATTCGCAAGGTCCATGGGATAGACCCGGGCTTCTCCTCCTGCCCGCGCGATTTCATCCGCGACGGCGCGAAGCGCGTCCTCGCGGCGCGCGAGCAGCACTACCCTGCCCCCAGCCTTGGCCATGGCCTTGGCAATGCCGGCGCCCATACCGCTCGAGGCGCCCGTCACCAGTACTGTTTTGCCGCTGATCTTCATGGTTTCCTCCTATTTTGGGTTGCCGATCGCCGTCATTACGGCTTGGACGCCGGAATAAACAGGCCATGTAAGCTTGACTAACATTCAGGCTTTCTCGTGCTCACAAACCGGCTTCCGCGTCCATGCGCCCACGAGAGACGGCGATATCAAAATGCCGTCGCCGTTCTTCGATTCCTCCTTCAACCGTCCAGCGAGCGTCTCGATTTGCACTTCTGCCGCGGTAGCGACACCGAGATGCTCCATCATCGGCAACAAACTTGCGACAATGTCCGCGATGTACTCGCACCCAGGCCACTCCGGCCCGCCGTCGATGCGCGCGCTGAGCTTCATCTTCGGTTCTGGTAGGCCGGCCCGGCGAAACGTCCTAGAAAGCTTCGGGCCCATCTGGATATCGACCTTCGCCCGCTCAAAGGTAGTCTTGATCCACTCGCTACACTTTTCGTGCAACACCATGTCAGGTACCGTCCGGGCGGCGCTGATGTCCATCTCCTGAAATGCGATGATGCCGCCGGCTCGGATGTGGCGCACCATCCGCTGCAAAGCACCGGATGGATCTGCAAAGTACATGAGCACGAAGCGGCCGACCAACGCATCGAATGATTCCGGCAGCTCCAGTTGAGCGAGATCGCCTTCGATAAACCTGACGTGCCGCACCTGTTCGGCTTCGGCACGCCTGCGAGCCATAGCGAGCGCCTCCGGGGATCTATCCACTCCGATCACTCGACCAGAAGGTCCTACAAGGCGTGCTGCCAGAAACGAGACATCGCCGGCGCCGCACCCCACGTCGAGCACCCGCATGCCTTCGCTTATTCCGGCACTGCGGAACACGTCTTCGGTAAGCTCCGCGTAAAAAGCTGATTGTCTGATCAGGCGCTGCAGCTCGGCTTGGGCATGCCCGAGCACATAATGGACTTCCGGTTGATTATGCATCGCTCGTCAATCCATCCTTTCTACGAACACAATCGATATCGCGGCAGGGCGGGCCGGCGCTCCCGGCGTAGCTTGCCCAAGAAGCACCGGTCAACCCACATGCTTTGCCCTTACCTCCATTGACCTACAGAACGCCAACAGTCGCTGTCACTTGCCGGCTACCGGCGTGGTGGATTGCCCGACCCAGTTGACGACATAGTCCGTCTGCGAGATGTAGTGGCCGCCGTAGGTACCCTGGCCCTGGATACCCTGGTACTTACCGGTGCCCTTGAGCTGTTCCCACGTGCCTTGGAAGCTGATCTGCGGCTGGCCTTTCGCCATCACGGTCGATACATACCCACTCCATTTGACCTCGACCTGGTCATTGCCTTTCGTGAAGGTGAGGTAGCCGTGCTGCGGCCCGCTGCCTTGAAGCAGGGCAGCGACTTCCTTGTTGACGACCTGGGCGCCATCCATCCAGTTGGTGCTTTTGTTGGTGCCGTGCGATTCGGCCAGCATCAGCATGTCGCCGCCTTGAGTGGAGAGCGGCAGTACCTCCTGCTTCGCGACCTTCACATTGAACGAGCCGGAGATATTGTCGGCATAGGCTAGCGTGCCAAAGGCCAACATGGCCGCGCCAAGTCCAGCGGAGAGCAGACTTTGCGCAAGACTATCTATAAAGGACATAAGTTTCATTGCTTGGACCCTCCTGTTTCTGTTCGTGCGCATCTGCACACGCATTAATCGAAACTACCGTCGCTTAGAATGCTCGGGGCATTCGGCCCTAAGCACTGCGACGCTTTAAGTGTGGTCTCCAGGCGACGCGTCGCATAGTTTCTAACGGTTAGTAACCTTTGCACTGAGCAGCGGCTGACTCTATTGCCCCACCAAGGCGGGCTTCGTGTACACGTCTGGGGCCTTCGCCAGCCACTTAGGTTGTTCTGTGATGACGCATCCCACAAGCGCCCAAGCATGCGACCGCACCGCACGCGGTATCGTCGTCTCAAGTACTGCGTCATGGACGGGCGGGCCGTGGTACATGGCGGTTCGGCTGCATTGCGGGCAAGGAACGCCGACCCTGGACAACAGTTAAGCGGCTCATTTCTGTCTCTAGTAAATCTTTTCATGACTTCGCGACACTAAATTTGAAAGCGTCCGGTACAGCAATGCGTTGGAAAATAAAAAGGCACAATGCTATGATGCAGATGGGGTGCAAGAGTTCGCTGTCCCACTTCCGGTGATTTCGATAGCATATCTTCTTTGGAGGACGCCATGAAATACGGAGCGCGAAACAACGTTGTTGGAAAGGTCGCGGAAATCAAAAAAGGTTCCCTCATGTGTCAGGTCAAGGTTAGCGTCGACGGCCCGATCAACATCACCTCCGTCATGACGCAGGACACTCTCGCGGAGCTTGGCGTGAAAAACGGGGATTCAGTGCGCGTGCTCGTCAAAGCAGTAAACGTACTTTTGGTTCGGGAGTAGACTTAGAGTCGCGGTTGCCGAGCTGCGAACAGTGAGGAAAGGGCAGATATTGACCTTAGCACTTACGCCTTAGTGCGAAGTCAAGAACTGACACCCAACTCGTATGCCCGGCTTTTTTTTTGGGCGGCACAGGGCGGGCTCCCGCACGCGGCGGAAATACTGGGAATTAAAAGCTCAACCGACCTCTCCTGAGCTGGTTGAAGGAATGCGCAGCACACCAGGAAAATCAGTCCGGAACTGGCGCAGTAGGAGCCCTGATTGGCTCCCCAACCAGGGCAAATTTAGGCACTGGATTATTGAAGTTCGCATACCCTACACTAAGGCGCGCGAATCGGGACGAAATTTTACCTGGGGGCTTTCCAGCAAATTGCAAGGGTGTATATTGGTTCAAGCGGCGGCATCTGCGACGCCGCAACGAATAGAGGTACGGACCCGCACTTAATAAGCAGAAAAAGGAAAAGTAGGCCCGCGCCGCAAGCCTGAGGAGGGCTTCGGCATGGTGCAAGCGCTGTTCAGAAAGATGCTTTCCGCGGCAACCTAATGTTGAGCCGCGTGGGGCAGTGCGGTGCCCTCCTATCCTGACTAACACTTTCCCCGCGACATTCGAGCAGTATGACTGTCGCCGGTCGCTGCAATCCCGTTTCTTCCTGCGCTTTCACGACCCTACGACGGCTAGTGGTTGAAATATTCCATAAATCACAACGGATGGTGGACCCGAATCAACTTTGCACCAGAACCCTATCAAGGGGATGCTGCCTGGCAGGCGGCAATTCCTTGTTGTTTGTTTAATTAAACCTAACGTGACTCGTTTACTGTTGGTAGGAGATCCAAATGAATGCGAAACTTAAAGCGGTAATGGGCATTATCTTTGTAAGCATGCTCGCGCTCGTCATCGGCGGCTGCGCGGTGACGGACACGCAATCGTCAGAAAGCGCCAGACTACAGCAACCGCGAATCACTGTGCTTTATGACGCGTTCGGCAAACCCTCGGCGATGCAGAAGGATTGGGGCTATGCCGCGCTCATCGAGTATGGCGGCAAGCGCATCCTGTTCGACACCGGCGACAATCCCGACATTCTGGCGCAGAACGCCAAAGCCAAGGGCGTGGATTTGTCGAAGCTGGATTTCGTGGTCATGTCGCACCGCCACGGCGATCACATGGGGGGCATGAGCTA
>Ga0184640_10000240_pt1 | contig 13620 bp, 13 predicted proteins | sample PLM31_200_b2_FD_133161 | JGI IMG/M metagenome (GOLD analysis project Ga0184640, IMG submission 133161) | Groundwater sediment microbial communities from an aquifer in East River, Colorado, USA - PLM3-1_200_b2 | ecosystem: Environmental > Terrestrial > Soil > Riparian zone | place: USA: East...
CCGATGCGGATTTTCTGAATCGGCTGATGGAGCACGCGCTCGGCGAGTGCCTCGATGTAAATGGTAACGTCGGGAAGTTCGGGCATAAAAACTGTGGGTTTCGTTCCTCAACCTACCCTACAAATCTGCGTATCATGCCGGAGATAGGATCGACAAATGGCACAACGATGTAGGGAACGGTCGCGACCGTTCCCTACGATCGATTCTTTGCGCCGTTTGCGTTCTTTGCGGTTAAATCTTATTGCTCTTGCCTCCCGTACCTTGCTTTTCGCCGCCGATTCTCCTACAAACCAATCCCATGAAAATCACAAGAATCTACACCGGACCGGACAACGAGTCCCACTTCGAGGAACTCGAAGTGGACTTCAAACCCATGGGAGATACCGAAGCGAGTGCAACTCGTGAGGCAACCGGAGTTATCTTTCGCCGCGCTCCCGCCAGCCACTTCAGCTCGTATCATCCGGCGCCCCGGCGGCAGTACGTCATCACCCTGTCGGGGCAAGTCGAAATCGAAACCGGCGACGGCACTGTGAAACGATTTGGTCCAGGGGATGTGATGCTTGCGGACGACACGACCGGCCGGGGCCATATCACGCGCGTCGTCGGGGGCCAACCGCGGCTCTACGTCATGATCCCTCTCAAATAAGGACAATCCATAAGCAACGTTGACTCAACCGGCCTTGGCCAGCGGGACCTTCCAACTCTCTGCATCGTTCCCTGCTCGAACCTGATGCCGTCGATGATGGTCGCGACGCTAGGGATCGCGTTACCCGAAATTCGTCAGACCTTTTCACTCTCTGAAGTTGCAGCGGGCAGTCTTTTCTCCGTGATGATGATTATCGCGGCCATGACCAGCGGCATCGCCGGCCGGCTCGCCGACAGGATCGGTCGAAAAACCGTTCTCATCACCGGCTTGAGTCTTCTAGCCTTGGGATTCAGCGCCGCCGGTTTTAGCGGCAATCGGATTTTGTTTTTCTGTTTCCTGGGCGTGACCGGCATCGGCTACGGTTTTACGCCGCCGTCACTCTACGCGATCATGTCCGATCTGCTGCCGCACCGGCGCGGCTTGGGCGCGAGCTTGGTCTCGGTGACCTATGGCATCGGCGGCGCCATCGGCGCGGTATTGGCGAGTCGCGTCGCCGCCGCCTTCGGTTGGCGCGCCGCGTTTATCAGCGTCGGACTGATCGCCGCCGCCGACATGCTGCTGCAACTTTATTGGATTCGCGATACGTATCCGACGCGCGTGGTCGCGCGTTCCGGCTCTTTTAAGTCCGCGCTGTCTTTCTCGATCGTCACTCTCGCTATCGCAGAATTTATCGGCGGCTCGGTATTTTGGAGCTGCGCCGCCTGGACGCCGACCGCTCTGCGCACGGCAAAGTTGTTGACGCTTGAGGAAACCGGCTGGATCATGGGCGTGTTGAGCTTCGCCAACATGCTCGGATCTTTTTGTCTGGGATCGTTATCGGACAAGCTAGGCCGCAGAAATGTCATCATGCTGAGCGCTTTCCCGGCGGCGCTGGCAGCTTTCGTAGTTTTTTACTGGCTTGATTCTTCCATCGCGATCGCCGCGGGAATTTTCGTTTTTGGACTCCTCAAAGCTTCCGTGCCGGCGCTCGTGGTCGCTCTCGCGCAGGAAGCCGCTCCGGCTGGCAACGCGGGAACCGCCGCCGGCATCATCATGTCGCTGCACTACACGTCGGGAGTCGTGGCGCCATTGATTGCCGCCAAGCTCATCACCGCCAGCGGCGATATTTTGACGGCTATGGTATTGGTGTCTTCAGTCCCGCTCCTCCTTTACGGCGCTTTTATTAGCGCGGTACGGGAACACGCGGCAACCAGGTAGGCATTGCTCGATTTGAAATCTCAAACGAAATCGCTACAAGCCCAGAATTCGCTCGGCGTTCTGATGAAAAATCTTTTCCATCAACTCATCCGAATAAGCCAATTCTTTCCACTCTTTGAAAATGCGCTCGTAAGAAATACTCGGGTAGTCGCTGCCGAACATGATCTTGTCCTTGAGCCGGCCTTTGATGTCCCGCTTGATCGCATCGGGAAAATATTTGGGCGCCCAGCCCGACAGCTCCCACGAGACATTGCCTTTGTGTAACGCCACCGCGATCATCTCGTCCGTCCACGGCCATCCGGGATGAGCGGCAACGATACTTAGATTGGGAAAATCGGCAGCGAGCTGATCGATGGCCGCGGGATGAGCGTGGCGAATTACCGCACCGAGACCGCCGGGCATGCCGGCGCCCATGCCTGTCGTGCCGACATCGATCATCACCGGCACTTTGAGTTCGTTGATAGTTTCCCAAAGCGGGTAAAGTTTGCGCTCGTCGACGGAAAAATGACCCATGATCGGATGAAAGTGAAATCCCAGTAGATGGAACTCGTTGATCGCCTTCTTGGCGTCTTCGATGGCACGCTCGCCCTTCAACGGATCGACAGCGCCCCAAGCCTGACGAATCACGCCGGGATTCGCGTCGCGCATTTTGGCGACGTATTCATTCGTACAGGGCGGCGATCCCGTGATGGATTCGATGTCGAATGCAACGAGCAACGCCTCGACGCCGGCTCGCTTGAACTCCTCGATGACTTCCGCTTCGCTCTTCCACGTCCAATTGCGGTTCCAATACTTAGCCAACGCTTCGACGTACGGCCCCTGCGACTTAATCCAGGGCTCGGTGTTGGGATAGCAGTGTAAATCGATGATTTTCACAATCTCAGTTGCCTAGCGAGCACAGTCACGGAATGCGCATCGTTCATCGTTTCGAGCGTTTGCGAGCCGGTTCCAACAGCACCGTCTCCTCGTGAGCCAACATATCGGCTGCATATCCGATGGCTGCTTGGATGTCCTCCCGCGTCAGCCGTGGATAGGCGTCGAGTAAGTCAGCCTCCCTGGCGCCCTCGCTAAGCTTGCGAAGAAGCAACTCAACAGGAATTCGCGTGCCTCGAATGACGGGTTTCCCCAATAATACTTTCGGATTGATTTCTATCCGATCAGTGACTGTCATAGCGTATACATCCTCCTCGGTCGCTCATATTGGCATTGCCAGAAGCATAGCGTCAAGCAACTAACATAACTTGGACGAGAGAGCTGGACATTATTTGCATCGTGGAGTATTTGGGGCATTCGAAAGGAAGGGCAAGCTATGTTCACGCGCACGTGGTCCACGTCGGAGCGGAAATACGATGTCGTCGTCGATCGGAATGTCAAAGTGCGCATGCCGGACGGCACGCAACTGGACGGCGACATTTATCGGCCAAAAGCCGACGAGAAATTTCCGGTCATCCTCGGCGCCCACGCGTACAACAAGAATCTGCAATCCCCGCCCATGCTTCCCGTCGGCTTCACGCCGATGCGCGGTTATATGGAGAGCGGTGACTCGACTTTCTTCGCGCGCCGCGGTTACATCCACGCGGTTTTCAACGTGCGCGGCAGCGGCAGCTCGGAAGGATTCTATCAACTCATGGGGCCGGTCGAGACGCGTGATATCTGCGATCTGATCGACTGGCTCGCCGCGCAGCCATGGAGCAACGGCGGCGTCGGCATGTTCGGCGTCTCGTATTTCGCCCGTCTTGCGAAAGCAGTGGCCGCTCTCGGGCCCAAGCCGCTTAAAGCGATCTTCGCGCCCTTCGCTGGCACTGACGATTATCGCCACCGCTGCTACCACGGCGGCATCTTGGCGCACGGTTTCATCACCCACTGGCGCAACAGCCTGCATCGCCCCAATTATCGAAGTCTCTACAAAGAAAAACACGGCGAAGCGGCGTACAAAGAAGCCATCGCGCAGGCCATGCGCGACGAAGAGATCATGTCCACGCCCGGCTTGCGCGAAGCGTTGCAGAATCCCGACGCGGGAACCAACGCGCTGATCGTCGACCTCGTGTTACATCCGTTCGACGGGCCGTTCTGGCACGAGCGCAACGCGCAAGATTCCAAAGCGACGATTCCGGCTTATCTCGGCGCCTGTTGGGGCAATTACGGACTGCATCTGCCCGGCGCGTTCACCGCGTGGAAAAATTGGCAGGGACCGAAAAAGATGGTGATCGGCCCGGGAATTTATCTCGACCGTCCGGTGTATCAGTATCAGGACGAGTCGCTGCGCTGGTTCGATTATTGGCTCAAAGGCATCGACACGGGCGTCATGGACGAGCCGCCGATCCGCTGCTTCATTGCGCCCACCGGCGAATGGAAAAATTTTAACGATTGGCCGCCGCCCGAGGCGCGCTGGACGACGTTCTATTTACACAAGGATGGAATCTTGAGCGAGCACGAGCTCTGGCCCGCCGAAGGCTCCGATTCCTTCGACGAATCCAACTTCGAACACGGCGCGCTCACTTATGCGACGCCATTGCTGGTGGAAAATACCGAAGTGCTCGGTCCGAGCGTGCTGACGCTCTACATTTCTACCACTGACACCGACGCTTTGCTGTTCGTCACATTGCTGCTCGTCGATCGCGACGGCAAGGAACATGAGCTGACGCGCGGTTGGCTGCGCGCCTCGCAGCGCAAGCTGCGCGACGACAGCGAAGTCTGGGAGCCGATTCAGGCGCATCAAGCACGCGAGCCGCTCGAACCGGAAAAGATTTACGAGCTAAAAATTCCCATCGTGCCGACGGCCCGGCTATTCCAAGCCCGCGAGCGTATCGCCATCCGCATCAAGGGCGCCGATGACGAGCCGGCGCTGAATTCGCTACAAGCCCTGGCGCGCAATCACGTGCGCCGCCCGCGCCCCGCGCGCATTACGATTCACCACGATGAAACGCACCCGTCGCACCTGGATTTGCCGATCACCCGAGGCAACATCGTCGGGACTTTCTTTTCCGGCGGCGACATCAGCTCATTCGGCCTGTCGCACTAACCCCATGCGTTTAACGCGAGTGGAGTTGGGAAGGCGGTTACTGATCGTATGGTCGGGTGGTGACGCAATTGATGCGGTTCTCTTCGGTCACCGCATCCTACGGGCTACCCATCTTTTGCCTATTCCCTGTTGTCGATTCTCCCCTTGACGGGTGCAATGAACCTGCCCTATCGTGTGACCGTTTCGCCGGTCATCCACCAATAGCCATAAGGAGGCCTTTATGGGATTTCTTAGCGCTGAAGAATTAAAACAATTATTGCCCGCGGAAACTTCTGCGTTTCCATCGCCGATTCCGACGCAATCCGTGTCGAGCGACGAATTCATGCCGGCGCCACAGACAGAAAAGCAGCGGGAGTTTGAAGCGCGGATTAAAGATTACGGCAGCGAGCTGGCGGACCATCAAGGCATGAGCCGTCGCGAGTTCTTCAAAACCGCTGCGGGCATGGCGGCAGCCTTCGTCGCGATGAACGACACCTACGGGCCGATTTATGACGTGAGCCGTGCGGAGGCCGCCATTCCGGAGATGGCCGGCGAGCGCGCCAAGACGATGTCCAAGCAGTTCGTCATGGACATGCACACCCACTTCCTGCGCGACGATACGCGCATCATGGGCTTCGTGCGCCAGCGCGAGACCGTGGGCAAAGCCGGCTGGAATCCCGCTCTCGCCGGCAAGCCGCAGACCATCGAGGATCTAAAGTTCGCCAACTACTTTAAAGAGGTGTTTCTCGACAGCGATACTCAGGTCGCCTGTATCAGCGGCTCGCCGTCGGAGGAGCCGCGCGACTGGTTCCTCACCAACCAGATGAAGTTCGACGCGCGCGCCAAGGTGAACAAGGAAGCCGGCACGAAGCGCATGTTCTCGCACGGGATCATGACGCCGGGTTGGCCGGGCTGGCTCGACAAAGTGGACGAGGAGATGGAAAAGCTCAAACCCGATTCCTGGAAGGGCTACACCATCGGCGACAACACCAACAAGAATCTCGCCAAGCATCCCTACCGCCTCGATGACGAGAAAATTATGTATCCCTTCTACGAGCGGCTCGTGAAGTGGAGCAAGGATCATCCGGGAATCGTCAACGTTTGCATCCACAAGGGACTATTCCCGCCCTCTGTCGAGCAGCAATTTCCTCATCTCCTTGGCTATTGTCACGTCGCCGACGTCGGCAAGGCGGCCAAGGATTGGCCGCAACTCAATTTCATCATTTATCACTCCGCATACCGCTGGGCGGGCGGTGGTACCGCGCAAATGGCGTGGGAGCAGCTAAGCCGCACCGGCCGCATCGAGTGGGTAAGCGATCTCGCTGACATTCCCGCGCAATTCGGGGTGAAAAACGTCTACGGTGACTTAGGCCAAATCTTTGCCCAGAGCACCATGGCCGATCCGCGTGTGTGCGCATTCTTGATGGGCACGTTGGTCAAAGGGCTCGGTGCCGACAATGTCGTATGGGGCTCGGACGCTGTCTGGACCGGCTCGCCGCAGTGGCAAATCGAAGCCCTGCGCCGCCTGGAAATTCCCGAAGAGATGCAGAAGAAGTACGGCTTCAAACCACTCGGGCCGGCCGACGGTCCGATCAAACGTGCCATCCTCGGCGAGAACAACGCGCGGCTCTATAAGTTTACGCGCGAACAGCGTTCATCGCTCGAAAATGACCGCTTCGCGCGAATCAAAGACGATTATCAAAAGCAGGGAGCGAGTCGCAGCAACCGTACTTACGGTTATATCTTCAAGCCGAAGGTGTAGCTGAGTTTTCTGGACGAAAGGGTCCGCGAAAGGAAAATTCACCACGAAGGCCGCAAAGAGCACGAGCCCCCTTCTTTCATTTTCTCCCGGCACGAGACTGTGTCGCAAGTCCGTTCATGGTTCGACAAGCTCACCACGAACGGACGCCAACACACGAAAAATTAATCAATTAGCCGTTCGTCCTGAGCATGTCGAAGGGCGGACGGCTAATTGCGACACAGTCGCGCACCGGAGAAGAAAATTTTGCCGCGTGGAACTCTCTACGGTGCATGAATCAATCTGGCGGAGGGATTCGTTGATCGGCAAGCAATGGCAGACAAAATAAAAATACTTAGCGCAGGCGCGGTCAAGCCCGGACTGGCGAAGGTCATCGACGCATTCCGAAGCGAAACGGATCACGAAGTAACAATCTCATTCGCCACGGCACCGGCGATCCGCAAACAGTTGGCCGGCGGCGAAGAGTTCGATCTCGTGATTGCCCCGCCGGATCTGCTCGATGAGGTCGCCAGGACCGGCAAAGCTCTGGCCGCTGATCGCGTCACAGTGGGCCGCATCGGAGTCGGGCTCATGATTCGCCACGGCGCGCCGGTGCCGAAAATCGCAACCGTCGATGAGTTCAAGCAGTCGCTGCTCAATGCAGAATCGATCGTCTACAACCAGGCCTCGACGGGAATCTATCTCGAAAGTTTGTTCGATCGCTTGGGCATCAGTGCGCAGTTGGCGGCGAAGACGACACGCTATCCAGATTTTGCCGCAGTGCGCGATCACGTCAGCAACGGCAAGGGCAGCGAAATCGGGCTTGGCGCCACCACGGTGATCATCGAGAGCGCAAGCAAAGGTTTGAAATTCGTCGGCCCGCTGCCGGCGGAGATTCAAAACTACACCACCTACGCCGCCACCGTCATGGCGGATAGCCCCGCCGGAGACGCGGCAGTGTCATTGCTCCGTTACCTCACGAATCCACAAGCGAGAGCGATGTTCACAGCAGCCGGGATCGAATAAACGATCATGACTTCCTTGCCCGCTTGCGGGAGAGGGTCGGGGTGAGGGAAAACCGGGGATGAAATTGCAGCGACGTGCTCAGATTCCCTTGCGGGTTCCACTACGCCGCCTTGAACGTCGACGTAACTTTCTGCTTGCCGCCGTTCTCACTGAACTCTTCTTCGTAGTAGAGCCCCAATGCATTGAGCACAGGCAAATCTTGGATCGAGAACAGCACGGCATCTGCATTCGCGGAAGCATTCAGATGCTCGTGTAACGCCCATGGCGGCAAAGCGACGATATCACCTTTGGTCCAGTTGAAACGTTGCCCGTCGATGATCGTCGCTCCTTGGCCTTGAACAACGTAGTAAACCGCGCTGCCCGTGTGGCGATGCGCCTTGGTGTGCTCGCCGGGTCGAAGAAGCTGCGCCAAACAAGCCATCGTCGGCATCACCGGCCCGCCGGTTTGCGGATGGCGATATTCGAGCGCGATGCCGTCGAACGGGCTTCCCTCTTGCTCGCGCATCGAGTTCAGCGCCTGCCAGGTTTGCTCCCACGAGTAAAGTAACAACGGCGAAGATTTCGGCTTCTCCTTGATCCAAGTGGGACTGATATGAGCGTGACCGAACAGTTGCATCGAAGAATTCGCCGGCCGGCTCGCCGGCACTTGCGGCGCCGTGTAAAACTGAAAGAACATCGCTTCGACCGATGCGATCAACGGAATGTCGAGCCCATCCATCCAGACGACCCGCTCTTTGGTTTCGTTGCCATGGTCATGCCACGCCCAGCTCGGCGTCAGGATCAAATCCCCCGGCGCCATGTAAACGCGCTCGCCGTCGACGGCCGTGTAGGCTCCGGCGCCCTCGATGATGAAGCGGATCGCCGTCGGCGTATGGCGATGCGCGCGCGCCACTTCGCCCGGAAGGAGAATTTGTAGGGCGGCAATCAGGTTGTTCGTCGTCGCCCAGCGTCCACCCAGACCGGGATTGAAAAGCTGCAACGCGCGCCGCTCGTCGCCGACGGGCACCGCTTGAGCCGACTGCGCGATGATCGATTCGGTCGCCGACCACGGCCACATGTGCGCGATCATTTTCGGCTGCGGATGCGGCGTCATCTGGCTCGCCAGCTCCCACAAGCCGTACATGTTATTGGCGTGCATGCGCTCGTGGAACGCCTCGCGAAATGCGTCTGCTTCCGATCTCACCTCGGGTTTTGCCATGGTGCCCTCCTAAATTACGCAACGCATGCCGGCTTCATGTGAATTGCTGCGAATCATTTTCAGGGTAGCCGACGGTCCGTTCCGATGTCAACTGTAGTCGGTTGGCGAAAAACTCCCTCGGAGTCCTTCGACAGGCTCAGGACGAGCGGGGAGATAGACTTGAAATGTCTGAGAAAAATCCGTGCATGCTGAGCTTGTCGAAGCATGAAGCCTTTTTCAGGATTCCTGCTCGTCGGGCGAGCCAACTTAAACATCGGCTATAGAGCTTTTAGTTTTTTTGCAGATAATCTACGAATCCCGACTTCTGGATCTCATCGAGCAAGCTCAAGTCCCAATACTCTTTGTCCGAAACCCGCTGCGCTTGCGGTAGATCCTGCGCGATAAGATCGAGCATGTAGCGAATCGCTTCCCGGGTTGGCCGAAGATCTTTTTCGATCCGGCTGGTGATGTCATCGTAAAGATATCCGTTCACAGCAGGGTCGGAGTTCTGCAGATACTTGGCGAAGGGGTCGAAATGACAACGCGCGCCCTTTGCGCCTTTGCGAGAACCAATCCTTTTGCCTTGATTATTTGCTTTGCGTACTTTGCGTTCTTTGCGGCTAAATCTCTTCCTTCCTTTGGTTGCGGCTCTGCCGCGATCGGTCAGAAACAGTGCTGAAATCAAATTACGAAATCACCGCCGTCGCATTTATCTCCAGCAGTAACTCCGGCCGGGCCAGTGCGACGACTTGCACCATGGTGCTGGTCGGAAAGTTGGAGCCCAGGACTTCTCGTCTGGTTTCGTTTATGTCGCGATGATAGCGAACGTCCGTCGTGAATATGCTCATCGCGACAACGTCATTGATCGTGCCGCCGGCTGCCTCGACCGCCCGTTGAATTTTTCCGAGTATGTAGCGCGTCTGGGCGCGAGGATCGGCCACCCCAACAACGTTGCCTTGAGGATCAGAGGCCGTCTGGCCGGCGATGAATACCATCCGGCCGGGTTGGGCAATGTTTACTAACGAATAACTGCCGCGCGGTGTTGGAAGTCCGTCGGGATTCATCGTCGTTTTTGCCATTGACTCATCCTCCTTCTGCTCCTGTTTGAAGCGCTCGGAAGTTATCGGAAAAGGATTAAAGGTGTCAAACTCACTTTGGCCATTATTCCCGTCAGGTTTGCACCCGGCATTCCTTTTTCCTATATAGATGCACGCGTCATCAGGAGAAAGACTAATCGCAAGACATCGTCAAATTTTTGAAAGGGACATAGAATGCGCGAACAATTCGTCGAGATTAAAACCGCCGAAGGCGTGATGGAGGCGTTTGTCACCCATCCGGAAGAGAACGGACCATTTCCAGCTGTGATCCTTTACATGGACATTTGGGGTGTGCGTGAGGAGCTCTACGATATCGCCCGCCGCGTAGGAACCGTCGGCTACTATTGCATGGTCCCGGATTTTTACTATCGCAGCGGCAAGAGAATCTATTACGAGTTTAGAAATGAAAAGGGCCAGGCGATCTCGATCGACCGGCTCCAAGGAAACGCGCTCCGCGAGATTCAAGCCCGGCCGAAACTCAGCAACAAGATGGTCATGGAGGACACCGGGGCGATCTTGAAATTCCTCGATGGAGAAAATCACGTGCGGCGCGGCGGCGTGGGAGCTGTCGGCTTCTGCATGGGCGGCCGTTACGTCATGGGCGCCGCCGGAACCTATCCTGAACATTTCGTCGCGTCGGCCTCGTTGCACGGGACGACTCTCATCTCGGACCGCGACGACTCGCCGCATCTATTGGCCGCTAACCTGCGCGGCGAATTTTATTGCGGCTTCGCCGAGCATGACTCGCACGCGCCGCTACCGATGGTCGAGGAATTGGAGAATCTGTTGAAGCCGTGCCGCGTGCGCTATCGCTTCACCGTACATCCCGGCACTGAGCACGGTTATTCACTTCCCGACCGCGACGTCCACGACAAGCAAGCAACCGCACGGGACTGGGAACTCATCTTCGCCATGTTCCATCGCCAGATTCCGCCACATGTTTCTTGAATCATCCAGTTGCGACGAATATATAACCCCGCAGCACGGCACAGGGTGTCAGAATTCCGCGATGAGATTTGTCTTAAAGGCGTCACCCCCGAATGTTTTTATCGGGGGTCCAGCTCTGAATCCGCCTGTGGTGAGCCCAGTCGAACCACCGCTTAAAGCATGCGGGAATGACGAACTTTCGGATAGGCAATTTGCTTAACGCACCAAGCTGCGAGGAATCGACAGACAGAGATTGAACAAAGCGATGACTGGAGAATATGTCAAGCTGTAAGCAGCTTGCCGATTTGCTTCGCGTCGTCGAGTTTTTCGAGATTGAGGAGGGTGTCTTCGAGCTTTTCAACTCGGGAGCGGGAGAGAACCCGCGAAGCCAGCAGATGAAATTTTTGTAAAACCTCTTCCTCGGTCACCGGATGCTTATCGCTTCCTTTGGCGTGAAGAACTTTTTCGCCATAGCTTTTTCCATCCCGCAATTGGACTTTCATCTCGACTCCATGGCGTCCCTCGTCCCCCAGAGCATCGAACTGCGAGTCCTCGATCACTTCAATTGTTTTCGTCGTTGCCAGAACATCGGGCCGGCGGATTGATTTTTCCGTAACCTGATCGACAAAGAAGTCACGATCGTGTAGCAGAACGGCGACGCAGAAAAGCAGATTCATTTGCGCCGTGGTCATGCTCTTGGGCTCGTACGGCCAGCCGACGTGGAGCTTGGTCGCGCGGGTGGTGCGAATGCGGATTTTTTCAACGTTCTCCGCGTTGACTTCCGGGTGCTCGCGAAGAATTTTTTTGAGCGCATCGATGGACGTGTGATTGCTGCCGCAGCAGGGATAGGGCTTGAAACCGACATTGAGCGTCTCGAACCGTTCTCCCAATCGGTCGGTCAGGTGCGAGAGATTGGGCTTATCGATGAAGGTGGAGCAGAAACCGCCGTACGGCGCTTCCAGAACGTCTTCGATCCCGGTGAAACCTTTCACCGCGAGCAACGCGCCGTACACTCCCGCCTGAGCGGAGCGGCCAGGGTGCATCCGTTTCACCATGGAGGCGTACTGGGCGGCCATCAGTCCCGCTGCCTGGGTGCCCGCAATTCCCAGCGCATGGACCGTTTTTTTCGGATTCAATCGGAGCATCTTGGCCGCGGCGGCTCCTGCCGCAAACGTGCCTGACGTTGCGCTCGGGTGAAATCCGCGGCGGAGCTGCGCGGCGCCGCCGGTCATTCCGACGCGGCAGCCGACTTCATAGCCAACCACAACAGCAGTGAGGAAGCGCTTGCCGTCCACAGCTCCGACATGACGCACCAGCGCGTCTGCCGCCGGTATTGCTTCCGAACCTGGGTGAATGACGCCGACACGGTGCAGATCGTCCATCTCGAAGCTATGTATCAAAGTGCCATTGGCCAGCGGCGCGCTGGTACTGGGAACCTCAGCGCCGTCGCCCCAGATGAGCGCGCCTTTTCCTTTGCCCAATTCCTTAGTGAAAGAAGTGATGATCTTGCCCCAAGGCAGCGTCGTACCGAACAACGCGCAGCCGAGCGAATCGATCAAACAAAACTTAATGTGCGATACCACCTCTGGTGGAATATCTTTGTAGGAAAATCCGGCAATATATTCCGCGAGCGCGCGCGTCGGAGCGTTCTCCGCAGCGGTTTCTTGTAATTGTGCTTTCACCATAAATTGCTCCTTGACCTGGGTGAACTTCTGTGGCTTTGATATCAGGCCGATGAAAAAAGCCGCGAGCGCGACTCCAATGATTGTAGCCTTTTCATATGACAAACCCGCGATTGTCAAGCGTCAGTAAATAAACGGGAGCATCTATGAGAAAAAAAAGTATCCTTAGACACTTCCTGATTTTAATCACTCTGCTCACTGTTGCTTGTCTTTGCGGCTCGTCGGGCTTCGCGCAAAGCACGACGGTGCTCAAGGCTTACGATGGACTACGGGGCAAAGACCGGGAACAGAAACTTATCGAAGGCGCCAAAAGGGAAGGTAAAGTTGTCATTTACAGTTTTACGGCCGTCGATCAGCTCAAGCCTCTGCTCGAGGAATTTCAAAAGAGATACCCGTTTATCAATCCGGAGCACTACCGGGCCAACGCGACCGGCGTTTTCAACAAGTTTGCCACCGAATCCCGCGCCGGACAGACTCTCGCCGATGTCATCGATATTTCCGCCGGCGAGACTCACACCCTTTGGCAAATGGGACTCATTGATCCCTATCTCTCGCCCAGTCGTGAGGGCATTCCAAAGGACTTCATGGACGACAAGGGATTGTGGACCGCGCATTATCACTTCGTAATCGCGCTTGGATTCAACACGCAGCATATCAAGCCCGCGGAGGCGCCGAAGAGCTACGAAGAGCTGCTCAATCCAAAATGGAAAGGGCGTCTTTCACTCGATCCGGCGGATCAGGATTTATTCGGAGCGCTGATGCTTCACTGGGGGAAAGAAAAGACCTTAAACTATTTCAAAAGCCTCGCGAAGCTCGATCCCCGAATGGTTTCCGGTCACACCCAACAGGCCAATCTCGTCGGCGCGGGAGAAATCCAAATGGCGCCGTGGCTCTATGGCTACAGACCGCTGCAATTATACAACTGCGTATAAATAAAGGGACATACTGATAGAAACGTGGTACAATCCTCTCCGACACGTGCACACGTGCCGCGGGAGGAACTATGCTTCCACGTCTACTCCAGTTGCATCCCAAGACCTATCAGCGACTCGCGCGTCTACGCAGAGAAGCCGAGAGAGATGGCGCCTATCGCGTAGCCAAGAGGCTGCACGCTGTATTGCTGAACGCC
>Ga0184640_10000241_pt1 | contig 13591 bp, 11 predicted proteins | sample PLM31_200_b2_FD_133161 | JGI IMG/M metagenome (GOLD analysis project Ga0184640, IMG submission 133161) | Groundwater sediment microbial communities from an aquifer in East River, Colorado, USA - PLM3-1_200_b2 | ecosystem: Environmental > Terrestrial > Soil > Riparian zone | place: USA: East...
GAAGGGAATTCCTCTACGTCGACGATCTTGCGGACGCGTTGGTGTTCCTGATGAAGCGGTACTCGGAGGAGCGGCACATCAACGTGGGGACCGGCACCGACATCAGCGTGAGCGAGCTCGCGGCGCTCGTTGCGCGGGTTGCCGCCTGGGCGGGCGAGTTCGTCTACGACCGCAGCAAGCCGGACGGAATGCCGCGCAAGGTGATGGACGTCTCGCGGCTCAAGGCGCTCGGGTGGACGGCGAGAACGCCGCTCGAGGAAGGGTTTCGTACGGCCTACCTGTGGTACGTCGCAAACGCGGCGACCGGGGCACAGGTCTAGCCAAGGCTTCTGCGGGTCCGGCCCGGCTTTGCGCGAACCGTTTCGGCCTGCCCATCGGGAGGGGAAGCGCTCGCTCGATCCGCCGCGTCCGCGAATGCGGCTCCAGGCCAAACCTCACGATCAGGGGCACCTCTGCCCCCGACCCAGCCTTGCACGATCGCCGAAAAAGGCGCTTAATCCGCCCTTTTGTTCAACACTCAAACGAGTGGCCGGGTCGGGGGATCAGCCGGCGTCTGCCCGGGCCGGGGCCGGGCCGCGAAGCCACGCGACGATGCTCACCGACGAGTACCGCTACAAGCTGCTCCAGCTGCTGGAAGCCAATCCCCAGATCAGTCAGCGGGAGCTCGCGAGCGCCCTCGGGATCAGCCTGGGCAAGGTCAACTACTGCCTGAACGCGCTCATGGAGAAAGGGCTCGTCAAGGCGCGCAACTTCAAGAACAACAAGAACAAACGGGCCTACATGTACTACCTCACTCCGCACGGCTTCCAGGAGAAGGCGCGCGTGACCGTTCGCTTCTTCCGGCAAAAGGTGGCCGAGTACGAGGCGCTGCGCAGCGAGATCGAAGCCCTGCGCCACGAAGCCGCCCGCGAAGAGGCGCGCGCGATCGATGCCGACGTTCCCGACAAACAGACCGTCGGCCGCGAAACCGAGGTCCGATGAGCGCGTCGTTGCCGAACGCTTCGGCGGCACCCCGGCCATCAACCCGGGCGCCGAACCAGGCACTGATCGGCAAGCTGCAGGACCGCTCCGCCGTCATCGGCATCGTCGGGATGGGCTACGTCGGCTTGCCGCTCATGCTGCGGTTCGTCGACGTGGGCTATCGCGTCCTCGGGTTCGACATCGACCCCAACAAGGTCGAACGGCTGAACCGGGGCGAGAGCTACATCGAGCACATCCCGGGCCCGCGTGTCAAAGCCGCCCGCACCAAGGGGTTCGCTGCCACGGCCGATTTCTCCCAGGCGCGCGAGGCCGACGCGCTGATCATCTGCGTCCCGACGCCGCTCAGCAAGCATCGCGAACCGGATCTCTCGTTCGTCAGCGGGACGATCGACTCGCTCCTGCCGCACCTCCGCGCCGGACAGATCGTCTCGCTCGAGAGCACGACCTATCCGGGCACCACCGAGGAGGTGTTGAAGCCGCGCATCGAATCGCGTGGGCTCGCCGTGGGCCGTGACGTGTTCCTCGTCTTCTCCCCCGAGCGCGAGGACCCCGGCAATCCGCAGTTCGACACCCGCACGATCCCGAAGGTCTGCGGGGGCTGCACCCCGGCGTGCCTCGAGGCCGGGATCGCGCTCTACGCGCCGGCGATCGACAAGGTGGTGCCGGTAAGCTCGACGCGCGCGGCCGAGATGACGAAGCTGCTCGAGAACATCCACCGCGCCGTGAACATCGGGCTCGTCAACGAAATGAAGGTCGTCGCCGATCGGATGGGCATCGACATCCACGAGGTGATCCGCGCCGCGGCGACCAAGCCGTTCGGCTTCGTGCCCTACTGGCCCGGGCCGGGCCTCGGCGGCCACTGCATCCCGATCGACCCTTTCTACCTCACCTGGAAAGCGCGCGAGTACGGCCTCAACACGCGCTTCATCGAGCTCGCTGGGGAGATCAACAAGTCGATGCCGCAGTGGGTGATCGGCAAGTGCACCGACGCCTTGAACGACCAGGGGAAGTCGCTGAAGGGCAGCCGCTGCCTGGTCCTCGGCATCGCCTACAAGAAAAACGTCGACGACATGCGCGAGTCGCCGGCGGTCGAGCTGATGGAACTGCTCATCGACAAGGGCGCTCACGTCGATTACTCGGACCCGCACGTTCCGGTGTTCCCACGGTTGCGAAGGACTCACTTCGACAAGCAGAGCGTGCCGATCGCCCCGGAAGCGCTGGCGGGCTATGACCTTTGCCTGCTTGCCACCGATCACGATGCGTTCGACTACGGCCTGATCGGGAACCACGCGCGGCTGATCGTCGACACCCGTCGCCGGTATCTCGAACCGGCGCCGCACGTCGTGAAGGCCTAGACGCATGCTGAGCTACCCGCCGCCCATCGTCGACCGGAAGATCCGTTTCGCCCTGGCCGGCTGCGGCCGCATCTCCGCGAACCACCTTGCCGCGATCGAGAAGCATGCCGACCGGGCCCAGTTGGTGGCGGTATGCGACGTCGACCAGAAAGCCCTCGATGCCGCTGTCGCGAAGACCGGTGCGAAGGGCTACACGCACCTCGACAAGCTGCTCGCCGAGTCGAAGGCCGACATCGTCGTGCTTGCGACGCCGAGCGGGCTTCACGCGGAGCAGGCCGTCGCCATCGCGCAGTCCGGTCGGCACGTGATGACCGAGAAGCCGATGGCGACGCGTTGGCAGGACGGCAAGCGCATGGTCGCGGCTTGTGATTCCGCGCGCGTGCGACTCTTCGTCGTGAAGCAGAACCGGCACAACACGACGCTGCAGCTTCTCAAGCGCGCCGTCGACCACGGCCGGTTCGGGCGGATCTACATGGTGTCGATCAATGTGTTCTGGACCCGCCCGCAGTCCTACTACGACGGCGCGGCGTGGCGCGGCACCTGGGAGTTCGACGGCGGCGCCCTCATGAACCAGGCGAGCCACTACATCGATCTCCTCGACTGGATGATCGGACCGATCGAGAGCGTCCAGGCCTACACGGCGACGCTGGCCCGGGATATCGAAGTCGAGGACACCGGCGTGATGTCCGTTCGCTGGCGCTCGGGCGCCCTCGGGACGGTGAGCGTCACGATGCTCGCCTATCCGAAGAACATCGAAGGCTCGATCACCATCCTCGGCGAGAAAGGAACGGCGCGCGTCGGCGGCGTGGCGGTGAACGAGATCCAGCACTGGGAGTTCGCCGAGCCGCATCCGGACGACGAGAAGGTGAAGAACGCGAGCTACAAGACTGCCTCCGTCTACGGCTTCGGGCATCCGCTCTACTACGACAATGTGATCAAGGTAATGCGCGGCGAGACCGCGCCCGAGACGGACGGGCGGGAAGGCCTGAAGACGCTCGAGGTGCTGATCGCGACCTATCTCTCGGCGCGGGACGGGCGGCGGGTGGCGCTGCCGCTGGACTATTGATGGCGTACACGGCACATCCGACCGCGATCATCGACGAGGGCGCGCAGATCGGCGAGGGCTCCCGCATCTGGCACTGGACGCACGTCTGCAGCGGCGCGCGCATCGGCGAGCGTTGCTCGCTCGGCCAGAACGTCTTCATCGGCAACCGGGTCATGATCGGCAACAACGTCAAGATCCAGAACAACGTCTCCGTCTACGACGCCGTGACGCTCGAGGACGACGTCTTCTGCGGTCCGAGCATGGTGTTCACGAACGTCAACAACCCGCGCTCGGCGATCGTGCGCAAGGACGAGTACCAGCCGACACTCGTGTGCCGCGGCGCGACCCTCGGCGCGAACTGCACCATCGTGTGCGGCGTGAGGATCGGTCAATACGCGTTCGTCGGCGCCGGAGCAGTCGTGAACCGGGATGTGCCCGACTTCGCGCTGATGCTAGGTGTGCCGGCGCGCCAGGCCGGCTGGATGAGCCGGTACGGCGAGCAGCTGGACCTGCCCTCCGCGGGGCAAGCACAGGCGACCTGCCCCCATACCGGCGACCGATACCGCCTCGTCGGCGGCCGTTGCGAACTCGTGGGCTAACGAATGGAATTCATCGATCTGAAGACCCAGTACCGGGCGCTGCGCGAATCCATCAACGCGCGCATCCAGACCGTGCTCGACCACGGGCAATACATCCTCGGCCCGGAAGTGCCCGAGCTCGAGGAACGGCTCGCTGCCTACACCGGCGCGAAGCACTGCATCACCGTGGCGAGCGGGACCGAAGCGCTGCTGATCGCCCTGATGGCGCTCGACGTCAAGCCCGGCGACGAGGTGATCACGACTCCCTTCACCTTCGTCGCGACCGCGGAGATGATCGTGTTGCTGGGCGCAAGACCGGTGTTCGTCGACGTGCAACCGGACACCTGCAACATCGACCCGGCACAGATCGAGGCGGCGATCACACCGCGGACGCGCGCGATCATGCCCGTGGCCCTCTATGGCCAGCCGGCTGACATGGACGAGATCAACGCGGTCGCGGCCAGGCACGGCCTCCCGGTGATCGAGGACGCCGCGCAGAGCTTCGGGGCGACGTACAGGGGCCGCAAGAGCTGCAACCTCTCGACAATCGGCTGCACGAGCTTTTTCCCGTCGAAGCCGCTCGGTTGCTACGGCGACGGCGGCGCGATCTTCGTGAACGACAGCGCGCTCGCGAAGGCGATGCGCGAGATCCGGGTCCACGGGCAGTCCGGCCGATACAACCACACCCGAATCGGCGTGGGCGGGCGGATGGACTCCATCCAGTGCGCGGTCGTGCTCGCGAAGCTCGAGCGGTTCGAGTGGGAAGTCGAGCGGCGGATCGCGATTGGGCGGCGCTACGAGGAGCGGCTGCGCAAGGGCGCGCCGGGTGCCGGAGTGCTTCCGGTCAGGGCCGACCGCACGAGCGTGCACGCCCAGTACACGATCTGTGTCGCCGACCGCGACCGCGTGCAGGCACACCTGAAGCAGGCAGGAATCCCGACCGCCGTTCACTATCCCCTCGGACTGCATCAGCAGCCGGCCTATGCCGCCGCGCATGTCGGCGAGTCGTACCCGGTGTCGGAGCGGGTGGCACGCGAGGCGATGAGTCTGCCGATGCATGCGGATCTGGACGAAACGACGCAGGATCGCGTGATCAACGCGCTTGCCCGCTTGCTTCCTTCACGAGCTGTTGCCTAGGAGCATAGCTACGTGACCTTCCTCAGCGCGCCCTACCGGACCGTGTTCCGCTCCCGCGAAGTTCTGTTGCGCACTACGCTGAACGAGTTCCGGTTCAAGTACGCTGGATCGGCGATGGGGCTCGCCTGGTACGTGCTCGCACCGCTCCTGCTCATGGGTCTCTACGCGGTGATCTACCTCGCCGTGTTCCAAGTTCGCCCTGCGTCCATGAGCGGTGCCGAGTACGTGCTTTATGTGTTCTCGGGGCTAATCCCATTCCTGGGGTTCACCGAGTCGCTCAGCGCGGGAAGCGGGTCGCTTTCGTTGAACAAGGCGGTACTACTCAATACGGTATTCCCCGCCGAACTGGCGCCACTCCGAGCGGTATGCGTGAGCCAAGGCGCTGCAGGCGTGGGTCTGTTGCTGACTGTTGCGATCGCGCTTGGACTAGGGAAATTCTCGGCATGGATCCTGCTGATTCCTCTTGTATGGCTCGCGCTGGCTCTGTTTGTGAGCGGGTTGGTCTGGATTCTGGCTCTAGCGTCTCTTGTCGTCCGTGACGTCCAACAAATCCTCACGTTCATCTCCATGGCGCTGCTGATCGTAAGTCCGATCGGATACACGAAGGACATGGTGCCGTCGACGATCGCCCTCGTACTCTATCTCAACCCACTTTCCTACTTCGTGACCGCCTTCCAGGAGATCATCGTATTCGGGCGCGCTCCCGCGCCGTGGATACTTGGCACAGTTGTGGTCCTCGGTACCTTGAGTTTCTCCGTTGGATTCTGGGTGTTCCAGCGCGCCAAGCGAGTCTTCTTCGACTATGCATGACGCGCCCGCGATCCTCGTTAAAGACGTCCATAAGACGTATCGTCTTTACGAAAGCCTAAAGGAGCAGGCGCTCGACGTACTCGGACTTTCGTGGTTGCGCTTCTGGCGGCCGCCGGCTTATAAAGAGTTTCCCGCCCTGAACGGCGTGAATCTCACCGTCGGCCGAGGCGAGAGGCTCGGGATCGTGGGGCGCAACGGTGCAGGAAAAACGACGCTGCTGAAGCTCATCACTGGCAATTTCGCGCCGTCGAAGGGAGACATCGTCGTAAACGGCAGAGTTCAAGCGCTTATGAACGTGGGACTCGGCTTCCATCCCGAGTTCACAGGCTATGAAAACGTCCGCTCTGCGCTCGCGTACAGCGGTCTCCCCAAGGCACGCCTTCACGCTGCGCTCGAGGATGTGATTGCGTTCGCGGAGCTTGGAGAGTTCCTTCACCAGCCCGTGAAGACATACTCGCTGGGGATGCAGGCACGCCTGATGTTCGCGACGTCGACGGCGATCAACCCGGAGATTCTGATTATCGATGAGATCCTCGGAGCCGGAGATGCCTACTTCAGCGCCAAGTCCGCGCATCGGATGGACAAGCTTGCGGCATCGGGTTGCACCCTGCTCCTGGTGTCACATTCCATGCAGCAGGTCCTGCAGTTCTGCAAGAAGGCGATCTGGCTCGAACGGGGCGACGTCGTCATGGAGGATGAGTCCCTAGCTGTGGTGAAGGCCTACGAGGAGTTCACCCAGCGGCTTGAGGCAGAAGCAACGCGGAAATCCGGCGCCACGAAGTCCGTCCTGGCCGATCCGGAGTTGCGGGAGCGCATTCTTGCGGATGTGCTCAAGCACGGTGAATCCCAGTCCGTCGTTGCGGAGAATCTGCACCCCAGCAGTCTCGGACGTGTCTCCCGTTGGTCCGGAGAGCCCGGCCTTAAGATCGCTGAGATTCGGGTCGTTGATGGCGCGGATCGGCCCGCGGTGGTCGCCAAGACCGGCGAGCGTCTACAGATCGAGGTCGTCATCAAAGCCGAGACGGGGGGCGAGTTCCCCTGCTCCTTCGTCGTCGTGCTCTTCGCTCAGGACGGCAAGATCCTTTCGCGACACTGCAGCGCGGAGAAGATTCTGAGCCTCGAGGCCGGAGAGCGGATGACTTACTCCTTGCGCTACGACCCGCTTCTGCTCGGCCGCGGGGAGTACTTTTTCTCTGCGGCGATCTACAAAGAGCTCGACCTTCGCAGGTTGCCGGCTGCGAAATTCTATGATCTTCTTTCGCGAAGCTTCGAGTTCAAGGTCCTCGACCTGTGGCCCGATGACCCGAGCTTGTTCCATCACCCTTCGACCTGGGTCGAGCCCGGCGGCATCGAATCCGAACGGACGGAGCATGCTCGTCTGTCCTGAGTGCGGGACCGCCGTGTCCGAGTTGGACCTGCGGTGCGGTCTGTGCGGATGGCGCGGCAACATCCGAGACGGCGTCTTGGTGATGCTCTCAGACGCCGACCGACGGGATGCGGTCTTCGCTCGGTATCTGGACAACTACGATCAGATTTCTGAGGACGATCTCGGCGCACCGATTTTGGATCCGCGGTATGTCCGGCACCAAGCGTCGAACCTGGCTTCGTTCGTCGGTGACGTCGGTGGGGCTAAAGTGCTTGATTTAGGATGTGGCCAAGGCTTTCTTACGAAAGCACTGCTCGAGCGGGGAGCCAGCGCGATCTGGGCGATCGACATCTCGCTGTCGTATCTGTCGCGGCTCACCGGAGACCCGCGGGTCCATCCGGTATGCGCGAACGCGGAAAACTTGCCTTTCAAGGATGCGTTCGACGTGGCCGTAAGTACCGACGTCATGGAGCACGTCCTTAACGTCGGGGCGTACCTGTACAGCCTGAACCACGCACTCCGGACTGGTGGGCGTGCGTTCGTCCGAGTGCCGCTCAAGGAGAATCTGCTAACTTACGCACCGCAGTTGGGATGTCGATATCGGTTCGTGCACCTTCGGGCCTTCGACAAGACCCTGCTACGGGAGGCGCTTGCCAGCGCTGGGTTCCGCGTCGACGGGTTCCGCGTCGACGGGTTCAGTACCGGAACGCCGAGGGTGTTTTGGCAAGGTGGGAGGCGTCGGCGCCAGCTCTACACCCTATTCCAGCGCCAAGTTGAACGTCGCCTGCGAGACCCAGTGTCCGTAACGAGATGGCCGGCTTGGCTCGCCAGATTGATGATGAAGCCGCATGAGTTGGTTGTAGCAGCAACGAAGATTAAGTTGATCAGACCAGTGCAACCGCACGGGTTCGTCCTGGAGGACGCCCCGCAACCTGAACTAGCCCGCGTGGAAGGCCTCGCACGATCACCAACAAGCGCACGAGTTCTTTCGTACAAGACACGCGTCGCCCCTTAGACCGACTTCCGGGAATGATTCAGCCCGAGCATACGCATCGTCTGACCGTTGTTTTCATGGGTGACTCGATCACCGAGGGTCAGTACGTTCACCACTCTCTGCGGTGGGCAGAACTGGTTTCCGTGAGGCTCAAACGAACCTTCGCCGACCGGATGGACCCGGAACAACACTGCTACTACTGCCATGGCGTCTCCGGCGAGACAACTCGCCAGGGGCTCGAGCGATTCCCCAAACACGTACAGCAGTTCCGGCCCGATGTGATGACTCTCCAGTTCGGCTTGAACGATTGCAACTGCTGGGATACCGACGCCGGACTTCCACGGGTGTCCGAGGCCGCATACAGAGCCAATCTAGTCGAGATGATCGATCGCGCGCGTCGCTTTGGGGCGAAGCGCATCATCCTCTCAACGAACCACCCTACCCTTAGGGTTCGGCAACTCGCCTGTGGTCAGACCTTGGAGGAGCGTCGGGTCGTCTATAACCGGATCGTGCGGGAGGTTTCGCAAACTACTGGGGTAACGCTATGCGACATCGAGACGGCGTTCGCCCGGTTCAGCCGCGAGGACCTGCAGGACCTACTGCTCCCCGAACCTGACGTTCTCCATCTAAGTCCGGCGGGGCACCGTGTCTACCTCGACGCTATCTACCCGCTACTCGAGGATGCAATCGACAGCCTCCTCTCTAACCGAAACGAGGGAAGGAATGCAGAAATCCGCCACCGATCTCCATTGGAACGACCGAGCTCGCACCGAGACGAACTCTAACGCAGTCAACATTGCCGATGTTTCGCAGCGAGAACTCGAGACGGCCTTCATCCTCGCACATCTCCCGCCGGGCGGCCGCGTGCTCGAGGTGGGCTGCGGCAACGGCTTCCTTACAGATGTTCTTCGCTCAGTTGTCGGTTTCGTTGATGCGTTCGACTACGCCGAGAGCATGATCGAGCAGGCGATAAGCCTGCATGGGGAAACCAACAACCGCTTTTTTCAAGACAACGTCCTGGCACCGACGAAAGTCGAGCCCCCGTACGACGCGGTCGTCTGCGTGCGTGTGCTGATCAACCTGCGCGACCTCGACGAGCAGGCCGCTGCGGTCCGGAACATACACTCGCTCCTGGGGACCGGTGGGGCATTGATCCTGATCGAGGGGTACCTGAACGGGTTCGACGCTCTTAACGACCTCCGGCGAAAGTGCGGGATAGACCCAATTCATCCGGCGTCGATCAACTTCTACTCGCGGTTCGAGGACCTTTTCGCCGTGATCGAGCCGCGCTTCGAGGTGCGGAGCGAAATGCACACTGGAATGTTCGATGTCCTAACGCGTGTCGTGTACCCCCTGCTTGTCGGCGCACAGAACGCCACCAGCCACTCCGAGTTCCACGCCCGGACGCTGCCGCTAGCACAGGCTCTCTCGCCCAGCGACCTTCGACCCTACGCTCGGGTACGCGGTCTGCTTCTGCGAAGACGTTGAGCGCGCCACGCAGGTGGAGGCGCGGGTTTGCCCCGGGTGTCCAGCTACCCGAGGAACGTGTAGGAGGTGGTTTGCTAGAGACGCCCGCACAGACCGGGGACCCCAGTGGCTCGTTGAGCCGGCCTGCGATGGCCAGTGAACGCAGTCCGCTTGGGCCCGCTATAAGCAGCTCCGAGGCAGTACTCAGGACTGCTGCGTCTCCAAGTCCGAGAATGTCTTCTGATCCGACGGAAGACCATCAAAAGCATCTGTTGTTGCTCTGCGACTACCACCCCAGTTCTGCCGGCACCATCGTCGAGCACATCTTGGCGTTTCAGCGCTACTCACGGCACCGGGTTTGGGTGCTCTCGCGCCTAGGGGATCTTCCGCCCGGCTTGGACCTCAGCCGGTTCGACGGGATCATCCTGCACTACTCTCTGGTGATTTCGTACGATTCCTTCCTGGGCAAAAGTGCGCGCGCCGCTATCCGCCGCTTCAAGGGATTTAAGGCGGTCTTCATCCAGGACGATTATCGGTGGGTCAACCGTACCGTTTCGGCAATGCAATACCTGCGGGTGAACGCCATCTTTTGCCTTGCCCCTCAGAACGTGGTCGACTTCGTCTACAGTCCGAAGGTTCTCCCGGGGGTCAGGAAGCTCACAGTACTAGCGGGATACGTCCCCGAGCAGCTTACCTCGATCGCTCCCAAGCCCTATTCGATGCGTAGCGTGGACATTGGATATCGCGCGCGGAAACTCCCGGCCTGGATCGGCGCACATGCCCAAGAGAAGTGGCTAATCGCCGACCGGTTCCTTCAAGACGCCCCTCGCTATGGACTTCGCTGCGATGTGTCCTATCGCGAGGAGGATCGCATCTATGGCGAGCATTGGATCGAGTTCCTACGAGACTGCAGGGCGGTGCTAGGGAGCGAAAGCGGATCCAGCGTTTGCGACTTCACCGGGGAGATACAGGAGCGAGTCGAAGCCCATGAGCGACGGGACCCGAACGTCAGCTTCGAAGTCTTGCGCGAGTTCTATTTTAAGGACGCTGACGGAAGAGTGATGATGAACATCATTTCACCGCGGTGCTTCGAGGCCGCGGCCCTGCGTAGCCTGATGATCCTCTATGAGGGCAACTACTCGGGTGTCCTGGTTCCGTGGCGTCACTATGTGCCGCTTCGCAAGGACCACTCCAACATGGACGAGGTCGTCGCCGTGTTGCGCGACCAGGATCGTTGGGCTGAGATCGTCGAATGTGCCTACCGGGAGATAGCTCTAAATCCGCGCTACACGTTCCGATCGATGGTAGAAGAGTTCGACGAGGTCGCGGACCAGGTGACGGCGGGAATGCCCCGGAGACTGGTGCCGTCATATGATGAAGCAGGATTCAGAACCGCTTCGACGATTCTGGGCGTAGCATCGCGCGGTTGGCGGATCGCGGTAGGGGAGCTCGGCGCCGCGTTTGAGCGTTCCCTGCAGTCGAGTCTCGTCCGGCTGATCGCTCCAATCAAGGATCGCCGGGTGCGTGGTTTTCTGAAGCGCGCCTACTTTGCGGTTGTCGGCGCTTTTGAGCGAAGTATCGCAATAACCTGCGAGGTCTGGGCCCTGTTGAGGGCGACCCGTGATGCCAACGCGAGCGGCACGCTCGAGCTCCTGTCGCGCCTGCGGCTTCCCTTGTCAAAGAAGCTCGCGCTGCTCCGAGAGCTTCGCTCGCTCTTATCCCTGGAGTCGCTCGCGCTCGAGCACGACGCGTTCCGTCTGAGAGTCTGGGCAGATTTTGCAGAAGGCGTCCTGAGGGTCGAGGCGATGGTCTCAGGTGATTCTGGCGCGAGTCTGGACGAACCAAGTGGCTGGACCCGAGTTTCCGAGGGGGTATCCTGCGGCAAGATTTGTAGCGTTCGCTGGAGAATCCAGGACGCCTGGGGCCTTGCTCCGCGGCCTGGGATTCCCGACGAGTACGAATTTCCCGTCCTGAGCGAGGTGCTGGGCACGCAACCAGCCCTTGTCCTACCTCTCATCCAGCAAGCGTTACCCCGACTCGCCACGTCGGCCGGAGGGCACACCTCCACAGAGACAACGTTTCATGCGACGTGAGACTCCGCGAAGGCGAGACTTGCTGGCTGGTACGGCATCTACCGGAGTCGCGCTGGAGTCGGTGTGGAATGCAGTCAAGCTGAGACGCCTCGACCGCGCGGTGCTGGTAAACCTCAAAACGGACAAGCAATAGCGCGATGTGCGGAATCGCAGGCTTCGTGTGCCGTCCTGGCATGCCCGAGGGACAAGCCCAGGCACTTCTCGTGCAGATGAACGCGTTCCAACGTCATCGGGGTCCAGACGGCGAAGGCACCTGGACAACGCCGGACGCTCGCGTAGGGCTCGCGCACGTTCGACTGAGCATTATCGATCTCTCGGACGCCGCGGCGCAACCCATGAGATCCGAGTCCGGCCTGGCGATCGCCTACAACGGCGAGATATACAACTACATCGAGCTGCGCCGCGAGCTCGGCGAGGAGAGCTTCCGCACAACGTCCGATACCGAGGTCATCCTCCGCGCCTACGAGCGCTGGGGTGAGGCCTGTGTCGAGCGGCTGCGAGGCATGTTCGCGTTCGCGCTCTGGGACGCGAAAGCCGGCAAGCTCTTCATCGCCCGCGACCGGTTCGGCATCAAACCGTTCTACTACTACGCAGCCGGCAGCCACTTCTATTTCGCGTCGGAGATGAAGGCACTCGTGCCCTTCCTCCCGAAGCTCGACACCGACATCGACGGACTGCACGACTACTTCTGCTTCCAGTTTTGTCTGGGCGAGCGCACCCTGTTCGCCGGGATCAAGCAGCTCCAGCCGGCGCATTGCGGCTATGTCGACCTCTCGGGGCACATCGCTCTGCGCCGATACTGGGAGGTCCACTTCAACCTCGACTGGCACAGCACCGAGGCGTACTTCATCGAGAAGGTGCGGGAACGGCTGCTCGACTCGGTGGATGTGCACCTCAGGGCGGACGTCGAAGTAGGCGCCTATGTAAGCGGGGGCGTGGACTCGAGTCTCGTCGCCGCGCTCGCCCGCGAGCTGCGGCCGCACCAGCGTTTCCAAGCGTTCAACGGCCGCTTCCTGCTCGGCGATGCCTTTGACGAGTCGCGCTATGCGAAGGCGCTCGCCGATGAGCAGGGCATGCTGCTTCACGAAACCGACATCGGGGAAGACGATTTCATCGAGAACATCGCCAAGGTCATCTACCATCTCGACCAACCGGTCGCGGGGCCGGGATCGTTCCCGCAATACATGGTCTCGCGCGCCGTCCGGGACCACATCAAGGTCGTGCTGGGCGGCCAGGGCGGCGACGAGATCTTCGGGGGCTACGCGCGTTATCTGCTGGCGTACTTCGAGCAGTGCATCAAGGGCGCACTCGACGGAACCACGAACAGCGGCAACTTCGTCGTCACCTACGAGTCCATCATCCCCAACCTGCGCACCTTGCAGCAGTACAAACCGCTGATCCAGGAGTTCTGGGCCGAGGGGATCTTCGACGAACGCGACAAACGCTACTTCCGGCTGATCAATCGTTCGAACACCTTCGGCAACGTTGTCGACTGGAAGCTTTTTCGCGGCACACCCTCGCTCGAAGACTTCAAAACGATCTATTGGGGCGAGAACGTCGGCAAGGAGTCGTACTTCGACAGCATGACGCACTTCGACTTCAAGACGCTGCTCCCGGCGCTGCTTCAGGTCGAGGACCGCATGAGCATGGCGCACGGGATCGAGTCGCGGGTGCCGCTCCTCGATCACGCGCTGGTCGAGCTCGTCGCGACCATTCCGGCAAACATCAAGTTCCAGAACGGCGAGCTCAAGCGCCTGCTGCGCCA
>Ga0184640_10000243_pt1 | contig 13527 bp, 13 predicted proteins | sample PLM31_200_b2_FD_133161 | JGI IMG/M metagenome (GOLD analysis project Ga0184640, IMG submission 133161) | Groundwater sediment microbial communities from an aquifer in East River, Colorado, USA - PLM3-1_200_b2 | ecosystem: Environmental > Terrestrial > Soil > Riparian zone | place: USA: East...
GAATTTTCCAAGAGGATTTTTCGGTCGACGGCGTTTTTGGAGCCGTAGTACGTTTATCTTCCGTGGCAAAACAAAAACAATCGACCTAGACAATGTTTCGGTCAGCGTGTAAATTCAATCGGTCGCATGGCAAGAGCGAAATATATCGTCGTCGAAGGGCCCATCGGTGTGGGCAAGACGAGCCTGGCGAAAATCCTGGCCAACGAGTTCCAGGCGCGCACGGTTTTCGAAAGGATCGAAGATAACCCGTTCTTGCCGAAATTCTACAAGTCGCGCGAAACCTACGCCTTCCAAAATCAGACTTTTTTTCTGATCAATCGCTACCAGCAGCAGATGGAACTCGGGCAGCAAGACCTGTTCAATCAAGGGACGGTTGCGGATTACTTGTTCGCCAAAGACCAGATCTTCGCCACTTTGACCCTGAGTGCCGAGGAGCTCAATCTCTATCAGCGAATCTATGCGCTGCTGAACACCCGTGTTCCGAAACCTGACCTGGTGGTTTACCTGCAAGCCCGTCCCGAGGTGCTTTACAAAAGACTTAAAAAAAGAGATAAAAAATACGAGCGAAGCGTAACCTTCGAATACCTTACCGAGGTGGCGCAGGCGTATAACCAGTTCTTTTTTCACTACGACGAGACGCCTTTGCTGGTCGTCAATACCTCGGAGATTGATTTCGTCTCAAGCAGCAAGGATCTGGCTGACTTGATCAAGGAAATCAACAGCATGGGTTCGGGGACGCAGCATTATATACCGCTTGGATCCAGGTAGTCTGGACTGAGACGGATGCCGTAAAGAAGAATACCGGCAGATGGCAGAAGCTTGCCGCGTTTTGCCGTCTGTCTAATCGCATGCTTCTTAAAGGCCTTCCGGTCTGGTCCGGAAGGCTTTTTGTTTTAGGAGGCGTGATCATGGGCGACAAGGTTACCGTACCGCACATCGTTAAAATGAAGCAGCGCGGCGAGAAAATCAGCTGTTTAACGGCCTACGACTATTCTTTCGCGCGCATTCTCGACGAAGCCGGCGTTGACATGTTGCTGGTCGGCGATTCGCTCGGTTGTGTCGTTCAAGGCAACCACAACACTCTGGCGGTGACGATGGACGAGATGATCTATCACACGCGCGCCGTGGTGCGCGGCCGCAAGCGCGCCCTGGTGATCAGCGACATGCCATTTCTTTCCTATCAGGCGAGCAAGGAGCAAGCGCTGCAAAACGCCGGCAGGTTGCTCAAAGAGGCTGGCGCTGAAGCGGTTAAGCTCGAAGGCGGCGTGGTGGTAAAGGAAACAATCTCCGCCATGGTCAACGCCGGGATACCCGTCATGGGACATATCGGATTAACACCGCAGTCGGTGCACCAATTCGGCGGCTACAAGATTCAGGGCAGGGACAAGGAGCGGCGGGAGGTGGTTTTGCGAGACGCGGTCGCGGTTGAGGAAGCGGGCGCCTTCGCCGTGGTGTTGGAGGGGATGCCGCTGGATTTGGCTAGGGAGATTAGCGAACGTTTGACCATTCCAACCATTGGCATCGGCGCCGGCGTGCACTGCGATGGACAGGTATTGGTAATCCATGACATGCTCGGTTTGTTCGATGATTTCACGCCGAAGTTCGTCAAACGTTATGCCGATTTGAAGACGACGATGACCGGCGCGGTAAAAGACTTCATTGGGGAAGTGAAAGAAGGAAAGTTTCCCGCGGAGGAGCACTCCTTTAAATAAGTTGGAGCAATGGAGTGATGGAGTACTGGAGTAATGGGCGAAAACGCAAAACTCCATCATTCCAGTTGATTGTTTTGCCAATGCTGATCCTTGAGCAAATCTCCGCCATGCGCAATTGGAGCGAAGCGGCGCGATATCACGGCGAGCGCATCGCGTTTGTCGCGACCATGGGCTTTCTCCACGAAGGGCATCTCTGTTTGGTGCGCGACGCCCAAATGCGTGGCGACCGAGTCGTGGTGTCGGTCTTTGTCAATCCAAAGCAGTTTGATCCCGGCGAGGACTTCGCCACTTATCCACGCGACTTCGAACGTGATCGCGCGCTGTTGGAAAAAGAGCGGGTCGACGTGATCTTTCATCCCAGTGTCGGCGAGATGTATCCAGATCAGTTCCAGACTCGCATAGAAGTCGATAAGTTGAGCCTGCCCCTTTGTGGCTTGGCTCGTCCCGGGCACTTTCGCGGCGTGGTCACTGTGGTCGCCAAACTGTTAAACATCGTGCGGCCGCATGTGGCGATTTTCGGCGAGAAAGATTACCAGCAGCTGCAAGTGATTCGACGCATGGCGCGGGATCTCAACATGGATACGGAGATCGTCGGCCATCCGATTGTTCGAGAGCCCGACGGACTAGCCATGAGCTCGCGCAATTCCTATCTTACTGCGGCGGAGCGGCAGGCGGCTGTTTGTTTGTCGCGCTCGTTGTGCAAGGCCGAGCGCTTGGTCAAGCGCGGCGAATCGACGGCCGCAGCGGTCGTCCAACTGGTGCGCTCCGAGCTCGACAAGGAACCGCTCGTCGCACCGGAGTATGTCAAACTCTGCGACGCGGAGACTTTGGACGAGATTGATCGGATCGAGCAGCGAGCCGTGCTCGCCCTGGCGGTAAGGATCGGCAATGCCCGGCTCATCGACAACCGAATGCTCGGCCATTAGGGAGATTAGAGGCGGTGGCGGAAGAGGTTTCAGCGAAAACGAAGTCGCGGTGGCGCGACAGTCTGCGAAGTTATTTTCTCGCCGGCTTGCTGGTTTTTTTGCCGGTGGCGATCACCCTGTGGTTTATCGGCTGGGTGATCGAACTTCTCGACAGTGTCCTGGCCGTTCTCCCTGATGCGTTTCATCCCAATTCCTATCTGCCCATGCCGGTTCCCCGGCTCGGCGCCGTGGTCACGCTTCTCCTCATTCTATTTCTCGGTATTCTTACCAGAGGAGTGGCCACTCGGCGTTTTCTCGCGGCATGGGAGAGTGTCTTTATTCAAATCCCGATTTTTCGCGGTGTTTATACCGCCGTGCAGAAGCTGGTTCAGACCTTTCTAGGTCAGTCCAACGCGCAACGGCAGGTGGTGATGATCGAATACCCGCGCACGGGTATCTTCACGGTAGGCTTTGCCATGGGCCGCGCGTGGTCCCATCTGGAGGAGAAAAAGAATGTCCAGCTCGTCAACGTTTTTGTCCCCACGACGCCAAACCCAACCTCTGGCTTTTTTCTCCTAGTTCCGAGCAACGAAGTCACCCCGCTTAACCTGACGATGGAAGAGGCGCTCAAGTTGATCACTTCCAGCGGCCTGATCACACCGGACGACAAGTTGAAGGTTAATGGCAAATAAGAAAGTTGCGGCGCCCGGCGAGGAAATCGTCTGCGTCAACCGGCAGGCGCGGCATAATTATTTCATCGACGAGACCTACGAAGCGGGGCTTATTCTTGTCGGCAGCGAAGTGAAGTCGTTGCGCGATGGCAAAGCCAACTTGGTGGACAGCTACGCGCGCATTCAAAAAGGCGAAGCCTATTTGGTGAATACCCACATCAGCCCCTACGCCGGCGCAAATCGCTTCAACCATGAGCCCACGCGCACGCGCAAGCTCTTGCTCCACGCCCGGCAGATCGAGCGACTCACCGGCAAGACCAAGGAGCGTGGCCTTACGCTGATTCCGCTAAAGATTTATTTCAAAAACGGCCGCGCCAAAGTCGAGCTGGGTCTGGCGCGCGGCAAAAAGCTCTACGACAAGCGCGAGACCCTGCGTCGCAAAGTCGCCGAGCGCGAAGTCGAGCGCTCGATAAAGGTACGGCACTAAGTTTCGGGTCTCGCGTTTCGTGTTCAAGCCCCCGGAGTCTTTCTTCGACTCGAAACTAGAAACTCGCAACCCGAAACGGTAGACTCTGAGCATGGGGGCGATATGGGTTCGACGGAGGTAGGAAGTCAGAGTGGCATGCCGGGTTCTGTTCACCCGTTAAACAAACAGATCTGCAATTTAAACGCAGACAATTTTGAATACGCCCTAGCTGCCTAATCGCAGTTAGCGTCTTACCGGCTTTCTCCCACGGGGTTGGATAAGACGTCATTCAGTGGGATGGGCTGATTCTCCTGCCGGAGGGGATGAAGCTGAGATCCAAACCGGATAGCTCCGCGAGACCCAGCCGTTGGGGGCTCAAAGAGCGAGATCAAAACAGCGGCTAAGCATGTAGGCATATCTGATGGAAGACCTTCGGACGGGGGTTCGATTCCCCCCGCCTCCACCATTCGTTTCGCGCAAAACGCTCGCCTAGGGTAGGCGCAATCGCGGCCTAAAAATACCTTTCATCGGCACGTGCACGCTGCCGATAAACCCAGTTCGTCATGCCTGATCAGCTGATTCGCAGAACTTCTCAGGATGGCGGCGTCCCTTCAGCATGAAGAGTAGAAAAGCACGACACGAACCGCCGCGGCGTGACGTTACAAATGAAAATTTCGCGTGCGCTGTCGTCCGTTTTTCGCTAGCACTTGACACCGAAGTCAGACAGGACCTGAGCCGATGACTCGCTCCAAGTCGTGAGTGACGTTCCGTTTGGCGGATGAGCCTGTGTCGGCGCGCCATAGGACGATATCGCGACGATTATTCTTTCGTTGTGCATAGGCGGGTACCGACGAGCGTCGCCGCCGATTGACTCTTTTCGCCGCGGGGCCCAGGACCTTATGAGTGCGCAATAGCCGGTTCGGCGAACCCCAATCGCTCCACGATACCTGCAGAACCGGCAACACCGAGAGCATGTCCGGACTTGTGTCGGCGAACTTTTCCAAAAAAGCCGTGGAGAAATTCAAGGGCTCCAGAGTTTGATAGATTTCGTCGGTGATTTTCGTTTCATCCGCGGTTCCGATGGCATCCAAGATGCGGGTGAAACGCGAATACATCGTTGGACAGAGTTTCTGCATGGCCTCCAGTACAGTGCAAACTTTAAAAACCATGATCATGGTATTCCACAACGCGCCGCAATGGATAAGCGAGCGCGCCGTGGCCGGGTCGGGCTTCTCAACGAAGCGGGCGGTGCTGCGCATTCCCCAAAGACTGACAGAGCCTTCATCGGCGCGCGGCAGGATGTAGCCATATTCGACCTCGGGGTGTTGCGCCTCCATGGCGAGCAGGACGAATCGGGAGGAGTCATGGGCAACCGCTCGTGCGGCAAGATTCACATGGTCCATGAAACGGTCTTCCTCCAAGATAAAATGATCGGACGGAAAGACCGCGACAATAGCTTCAGGGCACCGCTTATAGATGTGCATGAGAGGGAGGAGGACGCCCGGCCCCGTCTCCTTATTCTCGGGTTGCACAACCACGTCTTGCGGCGCACGGCGGGCAAGCTGGGAGCGCACCGCGCCATAACGCAGATGCGATTTGCTCACGACGGTGACAATTTGCCTCGCCGGAATCAGCCTTTCGACGCGGTCAAAGGTATGCTCAAGCATCGAGCGTCGGCCGATAAAATTAACGTACTGTTTCGGCAAGTCCTCACCCCGGACTTTGCGGATATAACTTTGCAATCGTCTGCCATCGCCGGCTGCTAACACCAGTCCCCATAGCGAGGGTTTGCAGGACCCGTCACGATGAAACATCGTCATGATTCTTTTCTCCTTTGAATAAGGTGGACCGGGTGAATTTGACGGTCGATGGATCTCATGCAGTAAGCGCGCGTTGCTGGCCGGTGGTGAGCGCAAATGTCGTGCCGTTATTTTTCCTCGGAAATTGGCGGTGCCTTACATAAACTGTGAGGGCTTTTCGCAACTTTGGTGAGTAGAAATCTCACAAAATTCCGTCTCTCCGAATAGATTCACAATCGAAGAGCGTGCGCGCACGAGTCCGTTGAAATCTTGAAGTTTATCATGAGCGGTCGCGCCGCTTTTTTGGGCACGCCCTTTGCCTATTTCTTGGAATGGCGACAGGCGGCGATGAAGAGTTGCCGGCACCGACCGACTCGGCGCGCGGTCGATTTTTGCTGTGGCGCTGCATTATCCGGCGAGACTCCGAATTTCGGTCCAGCGCCCGGCGTCGGGATCCGCCGGCCGCACTTGAATGACTTTCGAGGGGAGCTAACGTGATATCGGGATGAGGATCGACCGCCCGCAAAAACAGGCCGCCTCAGGAGATTGACATGGGTGATGGAACGAAAGCCGTTGGCACGCCGGGCGCGGGCGATGACGTTGTTCGTGCCGAGCCGTGCCAAGGGTTTATTGCACCGGCCAATGGGGCGGTAAAGCTCCGCCGCATTCTCATCCCTGTAGATCATGAGCCTAACGCTCAGGCAGCTTTGGAGGAGGTCTATTTCTTGGCCACGGGACTGGGCTGCGCCGAGATAGAATTCAGGCTCTTACATATCGGCGCGGAGCGCGGAATGCCGGCTCTTTCATTGCCGCATCGACCGGGTTGGAAGTGGGAAGAACGCCTGGCGCCGGGGCATGCGGTGGAGCGTATCCTCGATCAAGAATCCGAATGGAGGCCGGATTTGTTGGTGATGGCGACCGATGGGCGTCGGGATTTTTTCGACGCATTGCGCGGTAGCACGACAGAGCGCGTTCTGCACTTCGCTCACTGTCCGGTGCTCGCAGTGCCGGCAACGAATGACTAGAATCGCGTTACGCATAGATCGGCACAAGAATATGACGTGTTAATGGATGAATTCCAGCGCGATGGAAAAGGCGATCAAAAAAATGATCACCCATTCCAACACTTCCATGCGGCGAGTCGAGACCTGATCGGAAATTTTTTCATAGATACTCTCTAGTGTCTGTAGTTTGCGCAAGATGCTTTCGTCCCATTCGCCCAGGTGAAAGCGCCGATTGACCATCCGATAGAGACGGGCGAGAAACTGATCGCCGAGCAGCTTGAGCGTGTTATTGACGCCCTCGAATAAGGCAGCGTTGTCGACTTGCAGCTCGGCCAAGCTGCGCAGATCGGCGCCATACGACTTGAATATCCGCGATGGGCCCCACGAGAGGCGCGATAGCGTCTCATGGGCTTGGTCCAGGGCGCGATCGAGTTTCTGATCGACATAGCGCATTTCCAGCAATTCCACGTTGGCGAATTCCAGGACGGCGCGGATATCGTCACCTTCACGGTCGACCAAAAGTGTGGCGTTCCAGTCCACGATCGTGACGTCGTCGGCGCTGTAGGAGACGCGCATCGCCAGGGCATCCTCGATTTCCTGCTCAGAAAGCGCCTGTCGCTCGGCGCGCAGAATCTGGGCGATCTGCCTGGCGTAGATCGCGCACAGTGACTTAGGATCCAACGGTTGGACAAAGCTCTCGACGTGGAAAATCACGTAGTCTTCGACGACGGGGGAAGCATGGGTTTGATTCGCGGCATCGCCCATGACCTTCACGATCTGATCGACCCGCAGCCGCGATTCAGCCAGCAGCATTTCATTGTCGTAGAGTTCTTCGCTGAGCGCGAGTAGATCTTCAAACGGTCCTTCGATCGGCAGAGCGTAGATGACCGCGACGGCGCCAAAATCATAGATCATGAGATCCACGCTCGGGCGGGTGGCAAATTTGCCGACGCTCAGCGACACGGCATCCTGGCTCACACGCAGTGGTGCAGGTTGATACTCAAAATAACTGGGTGTGCGCCGTTTGTGCGCGATGGACGGTCGCTCGGTTGTCTCGTGTATACGCCGGTCGGCTTCAGTAAGATTGATGGATCGCGCCGCATCATAGGCGAAGATTGCGTAGCACAAGCCGCTTTGGATGAACGGCGATTGGTTTGACCCTTGTCCGGTGTCGGCGCTCATGATGATTTCAGTCTAGCATTGCGCCGGCTCAAACCCCACGCTGCCGCCAGTCTCAATTCGGTGATTCCGTCATTGGAGCCCGCAACGTCCGCCAGCCCGATCGCGTAAACTAGACAAGAGGTTAAATCGGCGGCAATCTTTATGTTTGTTGAAAAACCGCTATGATATTTTGCCAGCGCGATTTGACGCGATTGTGCCTTTCAGCCGCAAGAGAAACGCGGCAAAAGCGTTCAAGCTATAAATTGGAATTTACTTGCACCGGCGCTTGTTTCCTCTCGTGTTTTTGCGATTGATGGGTTTTGGCATGAGGGAAGACATTTTCCGAGGAGGTCGTTATGGCTCGCAGTAAGAGCTGGTCGGAATGGTGGCGGAGCTTTTTCGGTCTTGCCGGCAATGGATATCATAAGACGCTGGAAATTTTGCTCGCACGATATCTCGAACTAAACCGGCATGCGGCTCGCTTTAAGGCGCACGCGGAAAAGATGCAATATCCTCAGTTTCGTGAAAAGCTCTTGGCGATCGCGGCGGATGAAGCGAAATATGCCGATTTGTTAGCCGAACAGATTAAAATGATTGGCGGCAACTTGCCCGTTGTCCCGCCGCTTTACGAGGAAACCGAAAAAACCAGCTGGCAGTATTTACTCGATGACCTCAATGAAGAACAGCTCTGTTCGGCGACTCTGATCGAGCAGGCAAAAGAAGTTCGAGATGAATTGCCGCCAGTCGCCGAGGTCCTGGAACGGATCTACCGGGACAGTCATAAACACCGCGAGGCGCTTCGCGATATGCTGATGAGGAGCGATCCCCAGTCCCACTGAACCATTTAGGGTACGCGTTCGGCTGAGTTGCTTAAACTCAGCCGGTCGACACCCTACGGCAAAATCGAAAAACTTAGATCAGAGAAGAAAAAGGGGCATGGCGTGCCATGCCCCTTTGAATCCCGTTACGCGGGGGTTGGTCAATTCAATATCGGATCGACTTCGCTTGCTTTGGCAACCGAGATCTGCGGCTTGCGCCGATTCGGATTACGCAAAATCTGCAAGGACCTCTGTTCGATCTGGCGAATGCGCTCACGGGTGACCGTGAACATCTCACCGAGCTCCTCGAGCGTATAGTCGCGCTTTTCCTCGATGCCGAAGCGCTTACGCAACACGGTTTCTTGACGCGGCGTCAAAACTGATAGCGCCTTTCGTACTTCAGTGCGCAACACGCCTTCCATCGCTTGCGTTTCGGGTTTCGGCTGAATGCGGTCCTCGACAAAATCGCCTAATTCATCGCCGTCTTCCCAGATGAGAGTTTGCAGCGAAACCGGCTCGCCGTGGGTTTGAACCAATTTAAGCAGATCGGGAATGGACAGACGCATTTCTTTGGCGAGCTCCTCGGGCTTGGGATCGCGGCCAAACTTGCGCTGCATGTCGCGTGCGATCTGAATGATCTTATTACGCGATTCCACGCGGTGTACCGGGGTACGAATCGTATGTCCAGTGTCGATCAGCCCGCGCGTGATGCCTTGGCGAATCCACCACGTAGCATAGGTGGAAAAACGAAAACCTAACCGGTAATCGAACTTCTCGACGGCGCGCATCAAGCCGAGATTTCCTTCCTGGATTAGATCGAGGAAGCTCAAGCCGCGGTTAACGTATTTTTTGGCGATACTAACGACCAGACGCAAATTCGCTTCAGTAAATTCCTTGCGCGCCGTCTTGACGCGAGACTCCCCGCCGTGAATCAGACGGACGCGTTCCTTGAGCTGCTCGGCGGTGAGGCCGGCGGCTTGTTCGATCTTTTGAATTTCAGACAACGCGTCGCTCTTCTTCTTATTTTTGGGTGAAGCCGCCGCCCGATGTTCCAATTCAACAACGTGATCGGCCAAACTCGTCATCTGCCGGATCATGATTTCAAGCCGATCCGGGGAAAGATGGAGGGACCTGATCGCGTTGAGTATCTTCTCAGTGTTCGCGTCTCTCTCATGGTCCAGACGCGCGCGGCGTAGTTTGGAGACTCGAGCCTTTCTCAACTCGCGGAAAATTCGCTCTCTTTGCTCCACTAGCCGAGCCAGTTTAGCGATTTGCTTAAGAAAAGGCTTTGAGTTGACGCCGCCTCGCCCCTCCTCGTCATCGTCATCTGATTTTTCGACGACGTCGCGCAGCTCGAGCTCGCCGTCATCAACGGCGCGGCCCAAGTCAACGACGCGGCGCAAGGCCAGGGGAACCGAAAAAAGCGCTTCGAAAATCGCATTGGTCGCGTTTTCGACTTCCTTCGCAAGCTCGACTTCGCGCTCACGGTTTAACAGCGGTACCGAACCGATGTCGTGCAAATACTGCTGCACCGAGCTGAACCCGGTGTCTGCGGTTTCCTGATCGGCATTTTCACCTTCGCTCGGTTCATCCGCAGTCTCGATTTCAGCGCTAAAATCTTCGTTCTGATCTTGCACCGGAACGACGCCGAAGGTGTCATCTGAAAATTCTTCGTTCATGGCTTTTTCGCTGTCGAATGGCGGTGTCATGTTTATCTCCTATCCGGTTGGCGCACTCGACTTTTTTTGATTCCGACTCTTGTCCGCGCGATTTTGCAGTAGATAATTAGACGGCTGAATTCGCGCTTTCGTTCACGAGATTTAGTCTAAATTCAGCAATTCTCGGACCAATCACACCCAAAGGCCAACAACCAAGCAACGGCACCTCTTATGACCCATAATTCAATTAGATCAATGGGTTGCAGGAACCCTGGCGAGTTTTAAAAATTGCAAAAGCTAAGTTAAGAACGACTGCTACTCCAGTCAAGGTTGAGCTTGGAATTATCCAGCGCGTTGTCGACCCGCTCCCATCAGATGGAAATTTGCTAGTTATCAAGCGAAAAACCAATGCTAGAGCGCTGAAAACTCAGCAGAATCTGCGAGCACATCGACTATCTGACCGCGGAACTCCAGCGTCCTCAATAAAGAATGAACTCAATTCACAACGAAGTACAGCCCAACTAGAGCGCGACCGTCGCGCTGTGGCGATTGTGTGGGTTTTACGCACCATTGGAGAGGAAAAATTCCTCGCGTGTATGGAGCGTGAATGGAAAGCGCGCTGTCGAATCCTTGTCTGCAGGGAACTGCGGGATCTTCACGCCGACAAAGTCGACGTCACATGTCGGAATGAAATCTTGGAAAAACGGGGCCGAAGACCAAATAGCCACAAAACAAAGTCTCGGCACAGGTCGGTTACGTCAGGCAAATAATTTCGCCGTGTGAAAGATCGGGAACGCATTATCCGGTTTGACACCGCCGAATCGTTCGTACAGCCGGGATCGAGTGCCTGCCATTTCGCATCTGTTCACTAACGACGATCCAATACGCGGCATCGACTTTCGGCGCAGGTTTACATATCCAAGCTCTTATGTCGCCACGTTGATTCGACGCCAGTAAGGATTTCCTTTTCTGTCAACCGACCATGCCATGTTTTGTCAGTAAGGCGTCGACACGCGCTACTCCCGGTCAGGATCAACATCTTAAGGTCCTTAAATGCAATGAGTTACGCTCTTGGCACGCACCCTGCTTTATGATTTAAAGGTAAACTTCTATGGCGTACAAAGTTTTGGTAATCGAAGATAATACGGATTGTCGCGAGCTATTCGCAATGATGATCCGCCACTTGGGGTTTCAGGTTTTGCAGGCGGACGACGGTGAAATCGGCGTGCAGAAGGCCCTCAGCGAGAAGCCTGACTTGATCTTCATGGACCTCGGCATGCCGAATATGAGCGGGATCGAGGCGACTTTCTGCTTGCGCGAGAGTTCGGTGACGCGAAACACCCCGATCATTATTTGCACGGCTTGGATGGCCGAAAACCACAGGGACGCTGCTTTACGCTGCGGCGCCTGCGAAGTTATCTTCAAACCGGTCTCCATCAGTCAACTTCAAAGCGTGCTGCTGCGCCACTTGCCCACGCCAAAAGAAGACCTGCAGGTGCATTGAGGCGCGGCGCGTCTTCGTAAATAGAACTCCATAGACGCGGTTTCGCCGGTTCCAATTACATTTCAAAAAACGAATTCGGCCCGACGCCATCAAAACGAAGACTCGCTGAGCTTGATTTGCTGGGTCTTTTTCTGTCATCAACAGGCGAACGAAGCAAAGAATCATGCGGCTTGACAACGCTTCAGCCGATCGGCTAGTGCTACAAACATAGAACGGCTTCGTGATTCCAGGCGATTTTTCCCGCTATAGTTGATATTTCGCTGCGGGACGCCGAATCAAATCGTGTTGTAAGAGACTCGAACCTGGGAGGGATTTCCATGAAACCACAGGAATGGCGGCAAAAATTGGGCGATTGCGTGAGAGATTTGTTTCTGTCGCCGGAGATGACACATTTTTACTCGATTCCTATGACCACGGAGCGCGCGCGGATTTACCTGTTGCAGTTGAGCCTTTACGTTCGGCAGCGGCGAAATTTCTGGCCGCAAGTGGCAGCCAATTGTCCGGAGTTCGAAGTCAAGCAGCGCATCATGGAGCACGAGCACGAGGAATTGGTCGAAGACGAGCATTCTAGAGCCGGGCATCTGGATCTCATCTTTCGGCAGGGAAAAGAATTAGGATTAAGCGTGGACGACGTACTCAAAGCGGAGCCGCTGCCGACTACCAAGGCAGCGATCTACGCGTGGTTCTGGATCGCGCGCAATCGGCCGTGGCAGGAAGCGATCGCCGCGTCGACGATCGCCGAGTGGACCAACGACGACCGGTTGTTGGGCGACATCGGCGGCGGCAACTGCACGCGGCTGTACAAGATCTGGAAGCGCGATCTCAATTTCGCCGACGCGCAGATGCCGAACTTCACCGCGCACAGCAAAGCCGACGTGAAACATTCCGACATGTTCATTGACGTGCTCGAAAGATACGTCGCTTCCGGTAGAGAAAGCGACGTGCTCGATACCGCCAAGGAGTCGATGGATTTGCATCGCGCCTACTTCGGCGGGATGGCGCACGCGATGGCTCAGGCGTCGTAATTCCCACGAGCGTAATTGTATGAAACTCGAGGAGCTGGACCGCCAGCTAGAGCAAAGCCATCTCTCCGGATTTTGGCGCACGCGCGTGCCGTCGCATTCCTCGGAGGCGCCGTACCTGTGGAAGTGGGAGGCTCTGCTCGATGGCTTGCTCAAAGCGAGCGAGACCATCGGTATCGAACAGGCCGAACGGCGCGCCATTCGGGTGGTCAATCCTCATCTTGGGATCAAGTCGACATCGCACACTCTGCAAGTCACTTTCTCGATCGTTAATCCCGGCGAAATAGCCAAGGCTCATCGTCATAACATGGCGGCGATCCGCTTTGTCGTACAAGGCAAAGGCGCTTACACCGCGGTGGCCGGTGAGAAATTCTACATGGATGAAGGGGACCTGATCCTCACTCCCAATTGGACCTGGCACGAGCATCACAATGAATCCGAGGATCCGATCATCTGGCTCGACGGTCTGGACGGGCCACTGATCCAGTCGCTCAATATTCTCTTCTTCGATGACTCGGAAATTCCCGAACAACCGATCACGCGACAGACCGGTGAATCGCTGAGCCGCTTGGGATTCGCGCGCACGGCAAAAAAAGATGAAGCGCATATGTGCGGCGTGCCTTTTCGCTATGCCTGGAAGGACACCTATGGCGCGCTTAAATCGATGGGTGAGAGCGACCGGGATCCGTATGATGGAACTTTGCTGCGCTACATCAACCCATCGACCGGCGGATATACCTATCCGACAATGTCTTGCGAAGTGCAGCTTTTCCAAGCCAAAGAAATTACCAAGCCGCACCGCCACAC
>Ga0184640_10000244_pt1 | contig 13521 bp, 14 predicted proteins | sample PLM31_200_b2_FD_133161 | JGI IMG/M metagenome (GOLD analysis project Ga0184640, IMG submission 133161) | Groundwater sediment microbial communities from an aquifer in East River, Colorado, USA - PLM3-1_200_b2 | ecosystem: Environmental > Terrestrial > Soil > Riparian zone | place: USA: East...
CTAAGGACCGAGGCGACTTCAAGATTTCGTCGTCAACGGCCCGAATGCTGGAGCCATCGCTCCGCGTCGAGGGCGGCCATGGACCCGAAGCCAGCGGCCGTCACGGCCTGCCGATAGCGGAAGTCGTGGACGTCTCCCGCGGCGAAGACGCCTTCCACGGACGTCGCCGTCGCCAAGCCGTCGTGCGGCCGGAGCACGACGTAGCCGCGGTCAAGTTCCAGTTGTCCCCGCAGGAAGTCCGTTGCAGGCGTGTGGCCGATCGCGAGGAAGAGGCCTTGGACCTTGAGATCCGAGGGTTCGCCGGTCTTGCGGTTCCGGATTCGGACGCCCTCGATCTTCGCACTCCCGCGGACGTCCGTTACCTCGGAGTCCCAGATCACCTTGATGTTCGGGGTCTTGAACAAGCGATCCTGCATGATCTTGCTCGCGCGAAATGCGTCGCGCCGGTGAACGACCGTGACGGTCTTGCAGATCTTCGATAGGTAGAGGCTCTCCTCCATCGCCGTATCGCCGCCCCCGACCACGACCACATCGACGCCTTTGAAGAACATGGCATCGCAAACAGCGCACGCGCTCACCCCATGGCCCTTCAAGCGCTCCTCGTTCGGCAGCCCGAGGTATTTCGCGTTCGCGCCCGTGGCGATGACGACGGAGCGGGCCTCGTGCTTGCCCTCCGAGGTCCAGACGACCAAGGGTCGCGTCGTGAAGTCCACCTTCGAGACATTGTCGTCGATGAAGTCTGCCTTGAATCGTTCCGCCTGCTTTCGCCAAAGTTCCATGAGTTCCGGGCCTTGGATGCCGTGCGGGAAGCCCGGATAATTCTCGACGTCCGTCGTGATCATGAGCTGGCCGCCGGCGGTCGCTCCGGCGATCACGAGCGTCTTCAGGGCGGCCCGGGTCGCGTAGATCGCGGCCGTGAGGCCTGCGGGCCCGGAGCCGAGGACGATCACATCGTACAAGGGAGGCACGATATCCGATGAAAGTCCCGCTTCGTCATAAGAGTTGCCCCCTCGAGGAACGCGCAACATAAAAAGGCCCGTGACTTTCCCTTCGGCGGGTGGCATCGAAAGACCTCGAACGCCTATTCGCCTTGCTGCCGACGTTCGAGCACCAGAAAGGGATCAAGCTCTTCGACGAACTCTCGAAAGACCCCGCGACCGCGGCCCCGATCCTCCACGAGCTCCTCGCAGTCGTCTCGAGTCATGACGACCCGCAGCTCCACACGCCCCATGGAGTCCTCACGATCCAGGCGGGGCGCGATCTGCTCCGGCTCACCCGCCCACCCGGAGGACTCGGGCTCCTCCGGTTCCTCGTGTTCTACAACTTCAGCCTTCAGAAGCGCGCCCTCACGCCGGTCGGCGTTCAGGCGGAAGCCCGCGCGATTCCCTCCGCGTCGCAGGAAGAGAAGGAGCGCGCGTATCGGAGGTTCGTGCATGACCGGATGGGTCCCAAGGCCGCATCCCTCCTCGCCCGCATCGCCCTCGATCACGGGCTCGAGGCCGCGGCCCATCTCGCGATCCGCACTTCCCTCGACGACCTCGGCCGCCTCGGCCACAACCTGGCGCTCGCCGTCGGCTACGCGGAGGTCGCATCGACTCTCGGACTCCCTCGAGGGCTCGTCCCCATTGCGAACCTCGGACACGTGCAGGCTGTCGGCCTTCAGGGAGTACCGCCGACCGAGATTCCGACTCTGACCGGACCGGGTCCCGGGAAAGCGGATGTCGAGGCCTTGGGAAGGTTCTTGGAGGAATGGGAATTCGACCGTGTCGAGCCGATCCTTCGGGCGCTCGCATTCGAGGGGAAGGCGGACGAGGCCTACCGTCCTCTGCTCGTCGCGGCGAGTGCGGAGCCCGGGTTCCTCGGTCATACGCTCTCGGAGGTTCACACGGCCCGCCTCGCGACCCGTTTCCTCACACCGTCGGAGAACGCTTGGCTCTCTTGGAAGCTGTATCGCACGCTCACCACCCGCTTCGGCTATCCGGAATTCCTGCGGCTCGGGGAACCGGAAAACCGGGATCGTGGCTCGATGCTCGCGCCATTGGAGTCGAGCCTGCGGTACAAGTCGCCCCCCGCGGAGGAGACGGTCCGCCATGCCCTCGAGGCGGACGTGCCCCTCGAGGAGATCCTGGCGGCCGTCGTGGATTTCTATGGGCAGTGGACCGTCGGAGAGAAGGAGCACACGATCAGCTATCTGAACGCGGTCCTCCAGACCGCAAAGTTCCTCGGGAAGGACGAGGCGCTCCTCCCGCTCGCGATCGGGCTCAGCAAGCTTCCGTTCTGAGCCATCGATCCGCACCACGTTCCGCGGGGCCTATCGTGCGTCGGTGGGACGGGCCGCCTTCGGCCCCGTGACTCTCGGGCGGACCATCTCGAACACCTCCTGCGTGCGACAGTACTGCGGCCCACCCATGCGACCGATCGCGCGCAGCTTGCGAACGTCGACGAGGCCATCCGTCAGAACCCGGTCGTCGACATGGAGGCGGAGTGCCTCGCCAAAGAACACGGTGTTGTCGGCGACCCGCACGGCGCGAATCAGGCGACATTCGAAGTTCACCGGAGACTCCGCGATTCGGGGCGGTCGGACGGCGACGGAGGGAACCCGAGTCAGGCTCGCCTCGTCGAACTCGCTCACATTCGAGGCGTAATCAGCGGAAGCGAGGTTCATTTTCTCGGCGAGCGACTCCGTGACGAGGTTCACGACAAACTCGCGGGTATCGAGGATGTTTCGGGCCGAATCTTTCGGCCGCCCATCTCGCTCCCCGATCGAGACTGCGAGGACCATCGGATGGCTCGAGACCCCCATGCTGTACGAGAACGGGGCGGCATTGTCGACGCCGGTCTGGCTCACGGTCGAGACGAAGGCGATCGGCCGCGGGATGAAGGCGGAGATCATCAGGCGGTACGACTGCCGCTCCGGAACCGACGACGGATCGAGGATCAATGGCGCGCCCCGCGCGGACAACGGCCAACCGGCGATAAGCGTTCGTTCGGTAGGTACGACTTGTTGGTTCTGTAATGTCAGGGTTGGTCCCTAACGCGACTCCACTCCGCTCGGCTCCTCCCGTGCGCCCATTCCTCTTCGGAATAGGTCGTAGAGGGGACTCACCACGTCATGGCGGAGGGCACCGGGCTGGAACCGTACAGCCCTTGCCAAGGCCTCGTTCGAGGCCAAGGCGGTCTTCAGGATGTTCAGGCCTGCGTTGATCTGCCGATCCATCTCCCAGTCGCACATCAGGCACACGAACTCCTTGCCCACCCTATCTCGGCGCCGCGCGCCACACACGGGGCAGGTCTTACTGGTCCATGCAGGGTTGACTTTGATGACGGGCACGCCCGCGAGGGCGGCCTTGTACTCGATTTGACGATGGATCTCGCCGCGAGGCCAGGAGGAAAGCCGTCGATTCATCCGCCGCGAGCGGCCTCCCGCTCCGTGGAGCGTTAGGTCTTCGAGGACGATCGCACTCCGCGTTTCCTTGGCGAACCGAACAACGCTCTTCGAAACCCGATGCAGCCTCAGGCGGACGCGATTCCCCTCCCTACGTCCTTCCCGATTCAACAGGCGACGCATGACCCTCCGGTCGTGCGCCTTTTTCCGCGCGAGTCGTCGACGTCGCCGGAAGTGAATTTCTTGGATCTGGCGCACGCCACCGAGAGGTAGCACGCTCTGGACCATGTGGTCGCCGGAAGCGAACACTCCGTCCATAGAATCCTCGTTCGTGTCGAGTGCGATCGCCCCCTCCGGCTCGTATGGCTTCGCCCCCTCCCTTCGGACGACGAGTACGACCTTGCCTGGGACCACGGTGAGGGAACCGAGGCCCCACCCCGAATCTCGCAGGAACGACCGATGCCACTCGGACAACGGTAGATGCAGTTGCATGCCTTCCGTCCCACGGATCGGGATTCGGAGCCGTCCCGTTTCACGGTCAAGCCGATAGGACTGGTTCTCCGCTTTCAGCATGAGTTGGCGCATGTACGGGACTGAGGACCGCCTGCCTCGTCTCAGCCGCCGGCGATGGGCTTTCAACACGCCGAGGGCTACATCGAAGGCGGACGGAATGTACTGCTTGTAGACGATGTGCCGACGGCTCAGGTCCTCGTAGGCGGCCCGGACGAGTCGAGCGCGCGATCGGATGTCCTCTCTCAAGGCCACGCGGATCGATTCGTTCACGAGCAGACGGAACTCGCTGAGGAGCCAGTCCAACTGCGCATCCTGCCACCGGACCTGGAAGGTGAGAGCGCGGTGGGTCTCCACAGCGTATTGCAGAGAGAGGACCGACTGTTCAAGCCTTCTGGGGGAGATGCCCGAAAGTGAAAATGCAAGGAGGCGCGAATCCTCTTTTGGCGCGATGAGGGCGCGAGCCGTTTCACGCCCCATAGACGGTCGATTGCTGGCCCCGCGAGCGATTGAGCCGCTCAGGAGCGGCCAACACAGATGGTACGGCCGTGTTGTTTAAGTCGCATTAAGTCTTGGAACCCGTGGCCCTATGGCGACCCAAGAGTACGTCCTGCTCTTCGACCGCGACTGCGGGATCTGCAGCGCGATGAGCCGATGGATTCGTGCGGTCGACGTCCAAGGTCGAATCCGGCTCCGGACGATTCAGTCATCGCGGGAGTTGCTGCGGGAGATTCCCGATCGATCGATCCTCGACGCGTTCCACATGGTCTCTCCAGGGGGTCAGGTCACGACGGGAGGAGACGCCGTGCCGACCCTGATCGAAGCGTTGCCGATGGGCGCGGGGCTCGGACGGATTGTCCGCGGCTCGCGGGGCCTGATGTCGCAGGTCCATGCATTCTACGGTTTCCTTACGCGCTTCCGCGACCGGCTCGTCTGCCGCGTGGACTTTGCGGCGACGTCGGAGGGTTCGGTCCGCTGACGAGGGACCGCAGGAGCTTCAGCTCCCTCTTGTAGCCCCCTTCCGTCCCCGGGAATTCGAGAAGCGCGGGCACGGTTCGGAAGCGCTCGTCGTTCACGAGAAATCGAAAGGGCTCCTTGCCGATTTTCCCCTTTCCGATGTCCTCGTGCCGGTCCACCCGGGAACCCAGGTCGCCCCTCGAATCGTTCAGGTGGAACGCGCGGAGGCGATCCACACCGACCGTCTCCTCGACGTTCCGGAGCAAGTCGTCGTAGCCTTCGCGGGTCCGGAAGTCGTAGCCCGCGGCGAACGTGTGGCAGGTGTCGATGCACACGCCGAGGCGTTCCGGATGCGAGGATCCCTTCATGATTTCCGCGAGATGGGCGAACGTGTACCCGACCACCGTGCCCTGACCCGCGGTGTTCTCGAGCACCGCGAAGACGTCTGGCGCGTTCGCGCGTTCAACGCACCAGTCCAGACTCGCGGCGATCGTCTTCAGGGCGTACGGCTCGCCTTTTCCCAGGTGCGCCCCCGGATGAAAAATCACGTCCCGGATGCCGAGGACCTGGGCCCGTTCCAGTTCCTCGACGAACCCCTGCCGGCTGTACCGCAAGCCGTTCTTCTTCGGGGAGGCGAGGTTGATCAGATAGTTCGCGTGGATCACGGCACCCGCGAGTCCCAATTTCGCCAGGTTTTCCCGGAAGGCCTGGGCCTCCTCGGGGGGGATCGGCTTCGTCTTCCGGAGCATGCGAGGGCTTCGGGAGAAGATTTGAATTGCCTCGCATCCCACCGCGCGGCCCCGGGATGGAGCGAGGGCGATGCTGTCCGAGATTGAGATGTGCGCGCCGAGGTACACCGCGTCCCCGGCCCGGGAATCCTCGATCGGCGGATGAGGTTTGCCGCGTGGCTGCGGTGCCAAGCCCGAGGTCGCTCGCCGCTCGTCAGCGGCGGATCCCGAGGATCGTCCACTGGGTATGGTCGAAGACGATGCGCCCGCCTTCTCTTCGGACGAGAAGTCCGGATTCGTCCCGGGACGTCCAAGTGCGGAAGAAACGGGTGACCTCGTCGCGCGCCCGGGTCTCAGGACCCGCGATGTCCAGGAACTCTTCGAGATCCCGTCGGTACCGATGGGCCCGGACCTGGACGATGTCGACGGGCACTCGCCGAAAGAGCCCGATCACCTCGGACGGCGGGAGCATCCGGCCGTGGCTCGGGTCCCGCAGACGTTCGATCCGGTTGTGGTTCTTCGCCAGCCGCGGATCCTCCGAGGAAACGGAGTCGTTCACGACGACCCTCCCTCCCGATCGGACGACGCGGACCATCTCCCGGAGCATGGCTTCCGGGTCCAGGACGTGGTGCAACACGGACCGACAGTAGGCGAGATTGAAGGTTTCGTCCGAGAAGGGGAGGCGTTCGACCGCGGCGCGCACGACCCGTGCGCTTGGCGCGCGCTCCCTCGCGGCCTCCAGCATCTTCTCGCTGACGTCGACGCCGACGAGCTGGCCTGCGGCGCTTGCGGACGCGAGCACGAATCCCGGGCCGCATCCGACGTCGATGACCCTCTCCCCAGGGGCCAGCTGGGCGAACACGAGGAGCTCTCGGGCCCGGTCCGGGTCCACGAACCACTTCACGCGAGGCATGACCTCGCTCTGGCGGTCGGACTGCCGGACAACGATCCGGAGTCGGGCGGGATCCGCCATCCTAACCCATGAAGGACCGTGGGAAGAAAACGGTTCCGCTGGGGGCCCGTTACTCCACCGTGAAAGTTCCCGCGACCCGGCGCGCCTTCACGATCAGATACGAAAGCGTGAGGTGCGTCTCCCCTCGGGCGAAGGCGTCCGAGAGCTCCTGCCAGCGGCCGTCCTCCATCCAACGCCGGATCGTCGAGTCCCTCAGGTACAGCTCGACCTCCCGCAAGTGTTCGAACTCCACGACGGTCGTGTCCACGCCCATGAACTCGACCGCGAAGCGGTTCTCCTCCAAGAGGTCGGTCATCGTGTCCTCGTAGAACGCCCAGCGGGACCCTTGGCGGGTCTCTTTCCAATGGTCGCCGTGGTGCGCGCAGAAGATGAACTTCCCGCCGGGCCGGAGAGCCCGGGACGCGTGCCACACAATCTCGGGCGCCATGCACAGGTTGCTGATCACGGCGTCGATCGGGTCGTGCGAGAACCCGTGGTACGGGGTCTTCTCGACGTCCCCCCAGACGAACTCCGCGTTGCGGATGTCCCGGATGCCCGCGTAGGCCCGAGCGTTCATGAGCTTCACGCGGTCGAGATCCACACCGATCACCCGGGCGCCGACGGATGCAGCGACGAAGGCGAGGCGCCCCTCTCCCGTCCCGACGTCCAGGACGCGCCGCCCGCGGAAGTCCTCATGCCGGAACTGGTCAAGGAGCATCGGTCGGAGCGCGTCCGCGTCCTTGGCCGCCTCCCGCCATGGGAGCTTGCGGTTTACGCGTACGACGTCCGGCACCGAATCTCCGCCTCCGCATCGGGCCCGGAGGAATAAGAGGCCACCGGTGGACTCGGCTGAAAGCCACACGCTTATAGTCCGAGGGTCGATGCGTGGGCCGGGAGCCGGATGGACGTCACGGACCACGGCCTTTACATCGGCGGAAAGTGGGTCCCCGCGGGTTCGGGGGCGAAGGGCGAGGTCCTCGATCCCGCGACGAACCGGCCGATCGCGCGGGTCGCGTCTGGGACCCGGGAAGATGCCGGAGCCGCCGTGGAGGCGGCCCGCGTCGCGTTCGAATCCCCCGAATGGCGGGATATCGATCCGAGCAAACGGGGCCGCCTCCTGTGGCTCTTGGGCCAGCAGGTGAGGGACCATTTCGAGGAATTGGCCCGCCTCGAGTCGCTGAACGTCGGGAAGCCAGTCCGGGAGGCGAAGGGCGACATCGCGTACGTGTACAAGCTGTTCGAATATTATGCAGGCATTGCTGATAAAATTCAGGGCGATACGATCCCCGTGCCCGGTGCCCGTCTCGGCTACACGATTCGTGAACCCCTCGGTGTGACGGCCCACATCGCGCCTTGGAACTATCCCCTGCTCCTCGCGTCGCGGGGGATTGCCCCGGCGCTCGCCGCGGGCAATACGGTCGTCCTGAAACCGGCCACGCTGACTCCACTGACCTCATTGAAGCTCGCAGACCTGACCGCGAAGGCGGGGTTTCCTGCGGGGGTCTTCAACGTGGTCACGGGTCCCGGTCGGACGGTCGGCAACGCGCTCGCGAGCCATCCGGACGTCGACTCTGTCACGTTCACGGGCTCGACGGAGACCGGACGGCAGATCATGCAGCTCGCCGCGACGCACATCACGCCGGTCACGCTCGAGCTGGGCGGGAAGAATCCCCACATCGTCTTCCCGGACGCGAAGATGGACCGGGCGCTGAAAAGCGTGCTCTCCGGCATCTTCCAGAATGCCGGGCAGATGTGCTGGGCGGGGAGCCGTCTGTTCGTCCATGAATCGATCCGCGCTGAGTTCCTCAAGAAGCTCGTCGAATCGACGGGGAAGATGCGACTCGGGCCGGGCCTGAACGAGGACACGCAGATGGGCCCTCTCGTCTCGCGTGATCACGAAACGTCTGTCCTCGCCCACATCGAGGAGGGGACCCGTGCCGGTGCGACGGTCCTCGTCGGCGGAGGCAAGGCGAAGGCGGACGACCTGCGTGCCGGCAACTTTGTGATGCCCACGATCTTCGATGACGTCTCGAACGACATGAGCATCGCTCGGGAGGAGATCTTCGGGCCCGTCCTGTGTGCCCTCGATTTCAAGGAAGAGGACGACCTCATCGCGGCGGCGAACGCGACGGAGTATGGCTTGGCGGCGGGAGTCTGGACGCAGAACCTGAGGACCGCCCATCGGGTCGCTGCCCGCCTCGAAGCGGGCATCGTCACGATCAACGAATTCCCCATCACGTTCCCTCAGACCCCGTTCGCCGGGTTCAAGCAATCCGCGCTCGGCCACGAGCAGGGGATTGACGCGGTCGATGCGTACACCCGGATCAAGAGCGTCACGGTCAACCTGGAATGACGTCCCGGCAGGGCCCAAACGCTCCGAACGAATCATTCAAAAGGTCGCTCCCGTATCGTCCCGTGTGTCACGCGCGTGGGGGGGATTCGGATCCTCAGTCCATCGCCTGACCCGAGGATTGCGAACGTTCATCCGGCGGCCGAAGGGCGTCGTCGGATGGGACCCTCATGAGCCCACGCTCCTCGGGTTCGCGATCGGCCTCCTGTTCCTGGGCATCCTTTTCCCCTGGTGGGGGTTCACGCGCATCTCGTTCGACCCGATCCGAGGCACGAAGTTCGGTGAGACTTTCCAGTTCACCCCGTGGCTGACAACTCACTGGTACTCGATCGTGTCCTTCGCAGGATTCTCCATGGAGGCCACACCCCTTGTGTGGTGGGACTTTCCCCGTGCGTTCCCTCAGTACAACGAATATGCGACGATGTCAGCCGCCCTCTGCGGACTCTGGACGGTCGGGCTCCTGCTCGCCGTCGGAGCTCTCTTGGTCCGGGGCGTTCCCCGCAGACGCCTGTCGGGCCTTCCGACCGTCGCAGAGGCCAGCGCCGCCGGTTTTATCGCAGCGGCCCTCGTGGCGGCCTATCTCGGCTTCCCTTCAGTCGGCCGGTTCCGCTCGTTCGCGGGCGGGTCCGGAGACGGGCCCTTCCTGTGGGGTCCCGGAACCGGGCTCTACCTGTCCTTAATGGCCCTCGGCCTGATCATCTCCGCCGCGTGGATCGGTTTCCGTGTCGATCGAAACCTGAAGGCCTTTTGTTGGTTCTGTTTCCGCCCGGTGTTGGGCCCCGTCTGCGAGTACTGCCGTTCGAAGCAGTAGCGGGCCGGACTCCGGGTCGACCGGGGAGAACGAGCCTTCGGGGGTCGAAAAAGACCTTGAGGCCCTTTCCCAATATGCCGCGGGATGATCTACATCGCGCGATCGGCGACGATCACGGGCGACGTCTCTGTCGATTCGGGGGCCAGCGTCTGGCACGGAGCCGTACTCCGAGGGGACTTCGATTCGATTCGGGTTGGCAAGGATTCGAACGTGCAGGACAACGTCGTCGTCCATGTGGACCGCGGGATGCCGGCGACCATCGGCGCGCGGGTCACCGTGGGCCATGCCGCGGTCGTCCATGGTTGTACGATCGGGGATGAATGCCTCGTCGGAATGAACGCCACGATCAACAGCGGTGCGGTGATTGGCCCCGGTTCGTTGGTGGCGAGCGGCGCGGTGGTTCGAGAATCGGCCGAATTTCCATCGGGAATCGTAGTTGGGGGCGTCCCTGCAAAGATCCTTCGGCCCCTCGACGAGACGTTGCGGCGTCGAATCGAACTTTCCTGGCGGATCTACCGCGAACTGGCGAAGGCGAGTTTGCCTGCCCGATCTTCGATCAAGGGCTCTCCGACGGATCAGGTCGCACTCGAGCTCTCCAAGGAGTTCACCCGACTCCTCCGTGAATAAGGATCGAACTCGCGTCGACAAGCGGGCGTCTCGGAAAGAGTCAAGTAACGTGTGGCCTGTGCAGGGCGGAGGGGCCTTCACTTGGCTAAGAACTGGAACGTGTCCGGAACCTATTTCGAGGCATGCAATTGCGACGTCGTGTGCCCGTGCGTGTTCCTCGGTCCACCCACGACGGGGACCTGCGGAGTTTTGTTCGGTTGGCACATCGAGAAGGGTCGCGCTGGGGTCGAGACGTTGGATGGACTAAACGTCGCCCTCGCCGTCGACTCCCCAGGACACATGACCCAGGTCAAGTGGGACGTGGCCCTCTATGTGGACGAAAAATCGACTCGGGCGCAGCGGGACGCCCTCACCCGCATTTTCGCCGGCCAAGCGGGCGGCGAGCCGGCGGCCTTGGGACCTCTGGTCGGCAAGGTCCTCGGGGTCAAGCCCGTCCGGATCGAGTATGAGACGCGCGGGAAGCAGCGCAAACTTCGGATTCCCCGAGTCGCGGAGATGGAAATCGAGGCGATTGAAGGTCAGGGGGGCAAGGAAGTCACGCTCGAAAACGTTCCTCTGACCGCAGTACCGAATCAGAAGGCGGTCGTCGCGAGATCCAAGAAACTGAGCTATCACGATCACGGATTGAATTGGGAATTCACGAACAAAAACGGTTTCTACTCACCGTTCTCCTACCGCGGCCCGTAAGGACCCCGCGGCGCTGGCCCGCCTCGAGTCCGCGAAAGCTTATGGATTCCAAGCTCCTTGCTCGGCGGATGACGCGCTTCACGACCGAAATTCAGATGCGGTTCCGCGACATCGACGGGATGGGCCATGTGAACAATGCCGTCTACCTGTCCTACACGGAGCTGGCCCGCACTCAGTTCTACATGAAGCATGCGCACAAGAAGACGCTGGAGGATATCGACTTCATCCTGGCGCACGTGGATATCGATTTCGAGTCCCAGGCGGTCTGGGGCGACGAGATCCAAGTCGCCGCATGGCCGTCGAAAATCGGCACATCCTCTTTCACGCTGAGTTATGAGATCTCCGAGAAGCGGAGCGGTCGCGTGCTCGCCCGAGCGAAGAGCGTACAGGTCTCCTACGACTACGAGAGGAAGAGACCGAAGCCAATCCCGCCCGACTTCCGGAAGCTGTTGGAAGGGGCCCTAGAGGCCTAGGGGCAAGTCCGTTTCTCCCCGGTCTCATAAGCCTCCGCCCAAAGGGTCAATGATGGGATGCCCCTTCCTGGGATTGAATGGCGAAGAAGGGTGCCAAGCCCCCGATCGGCACGAAGGGGGCGGCGGAGTGGTACTGGAAACGGTACACGGAGCTCTATCCGAAGTACTTCTGGTCCGAAGACACGAAGCTCGCGGACATCGTCGTCGCGTCCGCGAAGGGATCTCTCCTCTTCGACGTCGAAGGCAAGGAGTACATCGACCTCACGAGCCAATGGGCCACGAACAATCTCGGGAACGTGCATCCCGAAGTGCTCAAGGCGACCCAGGACGCGCTTGAACGGTACGGGTTCCTGATCCTGTTCATGAATCCGCACCTGCCGATGATCGATCTCGCGGAGAGGCTCTTGGAGATCCGGCCGTCGAAAAATCTGACCCGCGTCTTCCTCGAGCTGTCCGGGACCGGCGCCGCAGAGGGAGCGGTCAAGCATGCGATCGAGGCGAGCGGCCGCCCGCTCATCCTGAGCTTCATGGGCCAATACCACGGTATGAGCATCGGGACGACCGCGTTCGGCAGCCTGGCCTCGCGGATGCGGCGGAACTGGGAGGCCTTCTCCGGCGGCGCGGTGCATGCGCCCTACCCGATGACGTATCGAAAGCCGAAGGCCATGACGGACGAAGAGTTCGGCGATTGGTGCCTCGGTTTCCTCGAGGATCAGATCCTCCGGCACGTCGCCTATCCGGACCGCATCGCGGGTGCGATCTTCGAGCCCGTCGCTTTGGAGGCCGGTGTCTGGATCCCGCCGAGGAATTTCGTCCGCGGACTGCGAAAGCTCGCAGACACCCACGGCTGGTTCTTCATCGCGGACGAAGTCGAAACGGGCCTCGGGCGGACGGGAAAGATGTGGGGCATCGAGCACTTCGGCGTCTCGCCGGATCTTGTTTCGATCGGAAAGGCCCTCGGAGGCGGGATGATGCCTCTCGGTGCGGTCCTCGGGGATGACCGGGCGATGGGCACCCATGACGTGATTGCGGGGACCACGTTCGGAGGGCATCCTGCTGCATGCGTCGCCGCGACGGTCACGATTGACATCATGCAACGGGATCGAATTCCCGAACGGGCCGCGCGAATCGGTGGGAAGGCGTTGAAGCGCGTGAAGGAGTGGGAAGACCTCCGGATCGTCGGGGAGACGCGCGGCCTGGGTCTCGCGATCGGCGTTGAGATCGTGGCGGACAAGGCCGCGAAGACGCGCGACAACGACACGGCTCGCGACGTGTTCTTCGACTGCGTCCGGAACGGCGTCATTCCCTTGTACGATTCCGAGATGAACGTACTCCGGATCCAGCCGCCCCTCACGATTGAGGAGCCCCTCCTCGAGAAGGCCCTCGACGTGATGGAGGACGCCCTGCGGAAACACTCCCGCTAGTTCAGGGTCCGCTCGCGGCGGATTTGTTCCTGGACTGTGAGTCCGAATCTGCGGAGGAGCGAAAAGAACGGCCCAGGGTCCAAGCTTTCGGGGGAGAGCTTACCCCGCCCCCGGATCGTGCCATCGGCCAGGAGGATCGCACCCGCCGCGACCCCGGTCCCGGTGAGATAGGCGGTCGCGGTCGCTCCGAACCGATCGAAGGCTTCTCGGTGACCGAGCATCGTGTAGATCGTGTGGACGACGCGCTCGCCGTTCGCTTCTCCGACCACTTCGACGAGGATGACCGCGTGTCCGTCCAACTGGCCTGCCAGGTCCGCCGGCTTAGGCAGCGCAGCGAAGAGCGCCTTCCGGAGACTCGGTCCTCCCGGAGGGCCGCGTTCGAGGAGGTGGAGGTCCCGGAACAGCTTCAGGGTCTGGACGGTCGTCGCGTCGAGCGCGAGCTTGAAGTCCACGTACCGCACCCCTTTGCCGATTAACCGCGGGAGAGTGTCCACCTCTTCGTGGTCTACGGAGTAGACGGTGAGTGAGCCGACCGGAGACGGAAACTCGAACGTCTCGGACGCCCCGAACGGGGGCACGGGTTCGTACACGCTGTCCCGCCAGATTCGGGATGGGGC
>Ga0184640_10000245_pt1 | contig 13513 bp, 19 predicted proteins | sample PLM31_200_b2_FD_133161 | JGI IMG/M metagenome (GOLD analysis project Ga0184640, IMG submission 133161) | Groundwater sediment microbial communities from an aquifer in East River, Colorado, USA - PLM3-1_200_b2 | ecosystem: Environmental > Terrestrial > Soil > Riparian zone | place: USA: East...
GTAGTTGGTCCTCCTACCTGTGGTGCTTGCTGCGGTGCTCATATGGGGATTTTGGCAAAGGATGAAGTCTGTATCAGTACTACCAATAGGAATTTTCCGGGAAGGATGGGACATATTGAATCTCAAACATATCTTGCATCTCCTCTAGTGGTTGCCGCTTCTGCAATCAAAGGGAAGATAACTGATCCTAGAGATGTATCAAAATGACTGTGAAAGGGATTGTTCATAAATATAAGAATGATAATATAGACACAGATGTAATACTACCAGGTCCATATCTAAAGATCCACGATCATGATGAATTATCAAAACACGCCATGGAGGGAATCGATACTGATTTTTCAAAAAAAGTATCCAAAGGAGATTTTATTCTTGCAGGAAGTAACTTTGGATGTGGATCAAGCAGGGAACATGCTCCAATAGCTCTTTCACATTCTGGAATAAGTGCTGTACTTGCACCATCGTTCGCACGAATCTTTTATCGTAATTGTGTTGATGGTGGATACCTTTTGCCTCTGGAAATTGAAAGGTCTACATTAGAACAAATTTCTGACGGGGATACACTTGAAATAGATATTGAAAATAATCAAATCCATGATATAAACAATGGGAAAAACTTTTCTATATCACCATTCCCCCCATTAATAAAAAAAATAATTGATAGCGGAGGATTGATGTATTATAAAGAATGAGGAAAAAGAAAGGCAAACTAGTAGAAATACTAAGTAAAGCAAGGTTCTATGATGATATAGATCTTTACCAAGTATCATACCGTGATTTTGATAATATTGTCACTATCCCACTGAAAGAATTTATTTTACTATCTTCAACATTTGAATTGATTCCAATCAGTAGAATAGTTGAAATAAAGAAGGGGACCAATGTAGTATATTCAAAATCAATTACGAATTCATAATGCATCAGTCATACTTGTGTTAACGTTCATTTTTTATTTTTGTAAATACCATCCTCTTGGCAGCAGAAATTTTATGAAACGCTTTTCTCCAACATGTGTTGCATATCGCCAAATTGTTTGCTCTTCAAACCACTCAAAATTATTTCTGATTCTTGTTAAAGCGCTCAGTTCAATCTCAAGGAAATTCTTATTTACCTGATTTGAATACTGGCATGAGAATTTACAATTGCAATCAAGTTTTACATTTGTGTTATTCTCTCTTATTGCGGGATATGCTCGACAAGATAGAGGCCTTTCATTATAAATTAGACAATTAAAACCCCCATGTGGAGAACGATTATTACTTTTGATATCTAGAAAGGGACAATAATCGCCATTGATATTTGTGCCCATTAGTTGAAATGCTAATACTTGACGAGGACCATCCGATTTCTTATTCATACCAATGCCGATTCTTGGATATATGCATATTTTCAATTTGTAAGATTCAGCTAGATTTTCAATTTCTTTTTTTTCTTCGGGCAAAAGAAGAACTCCTATTTTTCCATAATCAACCGAGGGATAATATTGACGGTTAATACAACAATCAGAGCAATCCTGAATACAATGAAATTCTCTAAGCATATTGTTTGCCTATGCTTTTTATTAAAGAATATTCAAAACTATTCTCCTCAAGTTCATTAATTTTTAGAAATTTCACATCATAAATAGTCTTCATTCTTTTAAATATATTAAGTTCATAATTAAGATTCTTGGTATTGTCATTTTCACTATTTTCACTATTATCTCCGATTTTCTTTTCCAAGGTTTTGTAAAGCGCAAATCGAAAAATGGCCTTTTGATCATAATTCTTTTTGAATCTAAGGTAATTTTGTGTAAGATGATTTCTTTTAAAAAAGCCAATATTTTCTTTTGAAAAAAGGTTCTTTCCCTGTAGATAAAGAATGAACCAGTAATAATCCTGGTCTTCTATAAACCTCAAAATTATTTGGTCATCAGGCCACCAATGAATATTCTCATTCCATATTTTTATTGCAATCTTTCTGTCAGTAAATAGTATTAAAATATTCATGTAAATGTCAGTATATCGATATCCAACACCTAGAAAATCAGATATCCATTTTTTCTCCATTTTGTTTATTTTAAGAAAAGCCATAAAGTAAACTTATCTGACAAATCCCTATGTTTCACACTAATATCGTCAGCCAATCATTGATTGTAAATGGATTATGCTGCAATATGACTCAATAGAACTTGCGTTGGTTAACTGATAGATAAGTATTACCTGTTATCTGATATGATACTTGCCTCAGAGGGATAACATAAAATAGTCAGCATTGCCAAGCGCTGTAATAGAAATCAAATAATAAATAATTTAAAGTTTGAGTTTATTGAATTTCGATATTTTGACTAAGATTTTTCTACCGCCTCAATATGGCATTCATGACCCCTGTGGACTTTATTTATCTCTAAAGCTTCATCATCTGTAATTGGGAATTCTTCATAGCTTAAATTTTTCTCACCTTCTTTTTCCAAAATAATTTCTTTACACTCATCGCATATTAATTGAAGGAATATTTTGCTCATATCTAGAATAGAGCCTTAAGGATATTTAGACCATTGCTAGTTAATCAAAATTCAAAGTTATCTTCCCAAAATATTTGAAATCATCGTAGTCAATTAACAAAGATTAATCGTGGCACTAGCTGGTATAACTATTTTATAGATTTGGATATCATTCTATTTTCATATCTTAGAAAGAGAAAATATGTAAGTAAAATAAAAACAACAGATGTTGTAACATAAGCAATATCGATAAGAAAATCCTTCTCATTAAATATGCGACAGGCAAATTCTCCATTTGTACATCCAGCTACAAAAAAAATCAAATTCCATATTGAATGCGAAATTATTGCAAACCATCCCTTTCCACTTATCCAGGTTCTTAGACTAGCAAAAATTGATGGTGTCACAAATAGCCATGTTAAATACGCAAGACTGTTAATCTGGACAGTAGGGGTGTTTAGAATATGCAATGAGGCCCAGACAATACCTCCTGCAATAGTTACCAGATTGTTTCCTGTTAGGTAAAATGGGATTCCAAAGAATATTGTCTCTTCAAATGGACCTGCAAAGATGACTGAAATAACTGATAGTGGAATTGTGGGTTCGCTATAGTTATTTACTACGAAATCCACTATGATCAATCCAATTATCATGATGATAAATCCGATTAAATGATAGAACAGAACCATAATAGTTAGGTAGGGTATGGAATTTCGTCTATACTTTGAGATCCACGTAAGAGGATTAAAGTCATTCTTTAAGTCAGAATATATTGTATTGGATTTTGACAATTATTGTGATAATAATGTGACACAAGCCATGATATTTACACCTTATGTCAATATCATTTTTTTGAAAAGACTGTCAAAGCTTTCATGAAATTTTTTTTTCAAGTTCATTTATTGTGTTTATAGGAAGAGAACAAGTAAAATCCTTACAGACAAATGCAAATTCCTTTTCAGTATTTTTGCTTGATTTTTTCTTAAAATAGGGATATTTTTCAAGTTCTGATAGATCCGATTCATTCACAATTGCCGTAATTGCATTTGGAAGAAATTTCCTGTTTAAATAATTTCCAAGTTCTGAATATCCACTCTGCTTTATTATGGAAATTTCCAATGGTGTCTTGATTCGTAAATATATTGCTGAGAGTAACTGACCAAATCCAAAGGGATTTCCTGATGCTGGCCTTGCCAGCCTTCGGATCATCTTGTCTGCTTTAACAAGAAAGTCCTCATTCTGAGTGTAATAATATAACTTAATTAAATTCGAAGTGGCCACGGAATTTCCGCTTGGGATGGCAAGATCATAATGATTTTTTGTTCTTACGATAAGTTTTTCATTGTCATTGGGCGTAAAGAAGAAATCATTTGATTCAGTATCCCAGAAATGTTCAATCATTGAATTAGTATAATCAATAGCTCTTTCAATATAGTAAGATTTTGAGTCCACGCTAAATAAATCAATTAATGCTTCTACATAGAAAGCATAATCATCAAGATATCCAGAAATTTTTGATACTTTATTGAAAACTCTGTTTAGTCTATTTTCGTCATATGTTAAATTATTTTCAATAAACTGAATTGCTCTTTGTGCATTTTCAAGGTAACTTAAATTTCCAGTTACTTTGTAGCCACTAATAAAACCTGAAATCATCAAGCCATTCCACGAAGTCAATATCTTTGTGTCAGTTCCCGGCTTGATTCTCTTGAGTCGAATTTGGTAAATCTTTTCTAATGATTCCTCAATTTTTTCTGCTATCCACTCTTGAGGCTTGGAATATCTTTGTGATAATCTTTGGATGGATGTATATTTGTTTAAAATATTTTTACCTTCGAAATTACCTCCTTGGGTAATTCCAAACCGATCTGTAAATATCTCAAAGATTTCATGATCTAAGATTTTTTCAAGCTCCTTGTAGGACCATAGATAGTATTTTCCCTCTTCTCCTTCTGAATCTGCATCCTGTGAGGAGTAAAAACCTCCCCCATTTGACGTCATCTCTCTTTGAACATATCTAAGGATTTTTTGCAGCACATTCAAATAATTGGAATTTGAAGTTAACGCATATAGTTCAGAATAGAATACAGAAAGAAGTGCATTATCGTATAGCATTTTCTCAAAATGAGGGACTAGCCATCTCTGATCGGTAGAATAACGCGCAAATCCACCACCTACATGATCATGTATACCTCCTGAATCCATCTTATCCGCAGTAAAAAGTACAAAATCCCTGTATTTGGTAATTCCAGAATAATCGTATGCTCTCAATAAGAATAACAGATTTGATGCATTTGGGAATTTTGGCGCGCTACCGAAACCTCCATGTAGGTTATCAGCCAGTTGCAATAGAATTACCGCTGCTTCATTTAGAATGGTTTTTTCTAATTCTGATTCGCTATCCGATACTATATCAGTTGAAGAATCTCTCAATGCAGTAACAAATTCTTGACTCGAAGAAATAACTTCATTTCGTCTATTCTTGTATCCATCAGCTAACTTTGATAGTATGGTGCCAAATCCTGGTAAACCATGTCTACTTTCCTTAGGGAAATATGTACCGATATAGAAAGGTCTTTGATCAGGAGTTAAAAAGACTGATAACGGCCAGCCACCATTACCAGTATACATCTGACATGCTCTTTGATAAATGTCATCAATATCGGGTCTTTCTTCTCTGTCTAATTTAATATTTATATAATTTTCATTCATTATTTTGGCAATATCATTATCTTCAAATGATTCATGAGCCATCACATGACACCAATGACATGAACTGTATCCAATACTCAGGAAAATTGGCTTATCTTCTTTCTTTGACCTTTCAAGGGCATCTTTATTCCAACCGTACCACTCAACAGGATTATACGCATGCTGAAGAAGATAAGGACTAGTTTCATTAATTAAATTATTGGGTCTTTTTTGGCTTATATTTTTATTATTATCCACACATTCCTAATTGCAAATATGATATTTAGACCCTTTCTTATCAAGTATGCTTAAACCGGTGCAATTAGTTTTGTTTAAATTTAAGTTGGCTTTTTGAACTGAAATAATGATTAAATTATAATTTGTACTTAACATGGTAGTAGTTGGTACGAATTCATAATAATAAAAAGGGAATAAGAGTTCTTGCAATTGCAGAAAGTTTCGAAAAACAGGACAATAAATCTATTTTAGCAGGGATTGTTATGAGACGCGATTTTATAGTAGATGGTTTTATCTATGGAGAAACTACCGTGGGTGGAAATGATAGCACTGACATAGTACTTTCCATGATTGATCGTCTGGGAAGAAATGACATAAATTGTGTTCTTCTAGGAGGATTAATTATCAGTTTATTCAATATAATAAATGGTAAGCATATTAATGAAATTACTGGATTATCGGTAATAGGTATTTCCTATAAAAGATCACTCGGACTGAAAGACTCCATATATGGAATGAGTGAAAAACAAAAAATTGAAGATTATTTGAGACTTGAGGAAAGAAAACCATTAATGTTGTGGACTGGAAAAACAATATTTGTTCGTCACTGGGGAATAAATTTTTCTGATACTTCAAGTTTGATAAATTCATTTGTTCTTCAGGGTGCTAAACCTGAACCATTACGATTAGCTGCTCTGGCCGCAAGGGCATACAGAAATTATGTTAAATAATTTAGCATCAAAGTTTAACGCTTGTCATGGTTCCGTTACTTGATATCAACTATATTCGCAATACTGGATTACTAATTAATAACTTACTTCCTTAGACTTTGACACTGATTTTGGCGTGAAGCGTACATATGCATCATAAAAAATTTCGTTTCCATGACCCGTTACTGTATGCAAAAAAGAGATGTCCATTACAACCTTTGTTTCATTCTCTAAAAAATTATTAATATCTTGTTCAAGGCCATGAGGTTCATATGACCTAAAGAATTTTATCCTTTCCTTTGGCATGATTTGTTATAATGGGAATATAAAAGGAATATATCAATATTTTCAAATAACCGTTTTGTCTACTTGGTTTTCTCACCTTTGACACCCTGTGAATAAAAATATTCATAGCGACATTTATTCAAATATAGGCTAAGCTCTATTCAATAATTCCTTTTCTTTTTCTTTGACAATTGGTTTTATTTTGTTAATTATAATGTGGTGGAATTTCTTTGTGGTTACATCAAACGTAAAAATGATGACAAAGCACAAATGATTTCTAGAATCAGTTATTGGTATGGTAATCCTCAATAATTTCTCATAGCTGGAGCATGTATAATCGATCTTCCCGAGTATTGACTGCCATCTTATTCTTGTATATTGCCTTGTAATAGCTGCAAGTGCATATTGAGCAGTTTGCTCATCATTTAAGAGTGGTTTAATTCCTTTTCTTTCGGATGAAGCCAGTATAGTTCCATGATGATCTACTATGGCAGCAAATCTAATGTTCTTATCTGACTTGGTTATTGTTTCACAAAATGATTTGAAAAAATTTGGCACAGGTAGAAACTAAAATTACAGTGTAATAAAGTTTAACTATTAAATTGCAATTATTCATTCAATACTTATTTTAGGTCAAATTACCAACATGATAAATCAAAAAAATAAATAACATATTTTTGCAGTCTATTACCAAACACAATGCGTGACTTGGTTTCCAGAAAAAAACTTGCGATAGATTTGGATTCTGTTCTTGCAGACACCATGGTTGTTTGGGCAGAGGAGTTCAACAAACGTAACAATTCTAGTATAACTAAGGAGAATATTATTTCATGGGATATTTCAAAAATTCTTAATATTTCAATTACTGAGGTGTCGGATATTTTTACATATATTTGGGACAAACGTTGGTTGGATATACCATCCACAGAACCTTCAATTGGTAATATTGTATCCAATCTTCATGATAAAGGATTCAGAATATCAATTTTGACAAAAAGATATAGATCTTCTGTAAGCAACGTTATAAAATGGTTAGATTTACATAAGATTCATTGCGATGATCTCTTATTTGTTTATGATGATATACCTAAGACCGATTATCCATTTGATATCTTGGTCGATGACGCCCCGATAAATTTTAGCGACATCGTAAGCCCAAGAATTGGAGTGCTATTTAACCAGCCATGGAACAAGAATTTTTCGTGGCCTGTAAGAATTGACTCATTGAGTCAAATCCTAAACATCATCTAAGTTAACAGTTTGAACTTTATGTAGTCATGAATATCTAATATCTAAATTATTTTTTTGAAGACCATTACTAAGGTTACTATATGACAAACATGCATTTCATCTTGTGTTTTTCTGTCAACGTATTGATAGCCTTCTTGATATTTGGAATTTTTTAACGTGTCCTAATAAACAAAGATTATTTATCTTTAAATTAAACGCTAATTCAAATGGATGATCATGTTATTATAAGTAGCAGAAAACTTTACACAGGGAAAATATCGCTCAGATCAGACAAGTTTACTCTGGGAGATAAGATAGTAGAGAAAGAAATTGTTGAACATCCAGATTCCGTAGGTATAATAGCATTAGACAAAAATGAAAATATCATACTCGTAGAACAATTTCGAATCGCTACCAGAAATGTTTTGATGGAAATTCCTGCTGGTAAAATTGAGAAAGGTGAAACTCCTGAAGATGCAGCATTACGAGAAATGAATGAAGAGATAGGATATTCCGGAAAGCTAAAACCACTATTTCAGTGCTATCTTGCACCCGGTTATGATACGGAAAAAATGTACTTCTTCTTAGCTTCAAACTTGAAAATATCCAAAAAAAGACTCGCACTTGATGAAGATGAAAAAATCAATATTAAAAGAATAAAGTTAAGTTCTGCTATTAAAAAATGCATTTCTGGAAATATAGTAGATTGTAAAACTATCGCAGCAATAATGATGTTTTCAAAGTCGAAAACAACAAACTGGTAAAAACGATAAAGTAGTTTACACAAGACTATCTTTCATAAATGAAAAGTCTATAAAAGCAAGTTGATAATATTATTTATGTCTCAAATTAAATACAAAAAATTATCAGGAAATGAATTAGATGACGCTATTAGGGAGATGAATGGGTGGAACTTGAAAGATGGAAAATTGCAAAAGTCTTTTAAATTTTCAAATTTCATCGAAGCATTTGGATTCATGACAAGGATTGCTCTCGAAGCCGAGAAAATTAACCATCATCCAGATTGGTCAAATGTCTATAATAGTGTTACAATTAAACTGAGCACACATGATGTAGATGGAATTACGGATTACGATATTAAGCTCGCAAAGATCATAGACAGCACTAATCAAGAATAGTATAGCAAGAATTACAAAATTGATACCCGCATTTGGTAAAGCTATATTATCTTGATGATGTGTCGGTTTGTGGACCCTGGAATGTTCTTCCTGCAATGCCCATTGCGATCATTTGAATTCCAGTTATTAAAAGAGTTATTGCAATGACTCCTACCAGAATGGCACCGAACAACGGTGATACTAGTACTATCGTTGATATAATAAGTGCCAATATGCCAACGGCTGTCAGGAATAACTTGGCCTATCCATGATGATTGCCCGCAATTCCTTCAACAATTCTGGCTATACCGTTAAAATGTAAACCAATGCCAATGAACGTAGTCGCTACGAATACTGCTTCCTTTGGCAACGAAATTGCCAAACCTGCAAAGATTATCACCAGTATCCCAAATCCAATAGTAGTCCTACGCGGTTTACTGGGCAATCAAAATAACAGTTAGAGCGCCAAGACCTATCTGTAGAGCTCTTACCCATTGTGGTGACTTGTAGGATTACACTATTATTTCGTCGCATTGTTAATATATAAATTTTATAAGAATTTGGAAATAGATGTTCTATTCCATAGAACTGTTATTACTTTAGTATCATGGGTCTACTTAATCCAAAAATTTGAAAATTAACCAAATTTATGGCAGTCACAGGCTACGTTGGTGATGTAGTAGACACTACGTAATTTTAATAAATAGTCATTATATATAGTAGAATACCAATTATTTAAATATCATTCTAATTCGCTGTCTAAACATGATTGAAGTATGAAAATGAGTACCAAAATATGAAACATTAATTAGAATTCTTTCTGTTATTTAGAAACACTTCTTGCATTAACCAATCGCAAAATTTTTTTAGATTTTCGTCAATTCTACACCAAAGATGCATCGAACCCGGCAAAATTTCTATCCTCCCTTCACCCATCAATATCTTTAAGCCTTCTTTTCCCTCATACATATAGGCATCTTGTGGTGTAACATCCCCTAAAAATTCTATAGCCTTTTGTTTGATAATTTGTCTAGGTATGGGAAAACTCTTTCGGAACTTGTCCACCACTAAGCCCAAATTTTCTGTACCATAATTTTCTACATCGTAAATTTTTTTTGGATCTGGAAAATGTAAATTCAAAGTTACATTAAATCTTGATCCTGTGAATTCTGACAATTGATTTACTAATTGATATGCAATATTTGGATTCTTTTTTAATGATTCTTGAATTTCTTTATTATGATACTTGAGATTAAATAAGAGCTCTGAATACAAGTCAGAAAAACTCATTTATTAATCATAAACGTGAAACTTCATATATTATTGTACTGTATTAATCATGTAGAACCAATTAAAAATATCACTGTTGAATTTCAATTTGAAAACTCCTTTCAACGAGTGGTGAATAGTAATAGGCTTGCAATAACAATGACACTTAAATTTATTAAACGTAAATGGGGTTAGGACTATTGAAATTCCATTTGATTTGAAACATGGAATCAATAATATGGTTTTATAATCTCATCAAGAAAATCTTTGTGAATTTTAATTTTGAGGAATTATTCATAAGTATTTAAAAAAATAGAAAAATGTTATATAAGATAAACACTCGCCTATTATTTATGGCAGTAGTGTCGACAAGTAGGAATCACGATATCAAGTCATTAAATATTCCTGATGTGTTAATAGACTTGCTACTAAGACATTCCTTAACCAGAGAACGGGTTTTAGAAATGACTTCAGATGAATTGGCTAGCCTATTGGGAATTGACATAGACTATGCAAAATTAATCCAAGGTTCTCTAAGAGTGCTGAAGAATTAGAATCAGTAAGGATTACAAAGACTGGTGAATAAATTTTAGATTCTTGGTGTTTGTCTAAAAAAATAGGGATCTAGGTACAAACTACTTAGTAGTAATACCTAAGCAAATGTCACATACTGGACACGAACATATGACGTATGTAAATTGATTTTCGTTACTCTCAATTCCAATACGGAATTCCATTTTTGGATTAGTAAATTCATTTTTACATGCGGGGCATTTGGCCATAAATAATATTTTTGTTCTTTCCCTTAAAATATCTAACTGAAGAGATGGTCTATATTCGAAATTCTAACCTGAATTGTATTCAAAATTTTCTGCAACGTTACCTTTCTTCTCTCGTGTCAAATCTCCGGTATAATAGAATATCTTTTCATCTGCGCTTTATTTACTATTCTAGAGGTCAAATGATCCAAACATATCATAGTAATTGAAAGAAGTAAAATTTCCTGCCGAATTAGACTTATCCTCAATCTTTAAGGTTCCATCAATATATCTGGAATTTCCGAAGTCATTGAATAATTCAAGATGCCCTCTACACATGTAAAAAATAAGCAAGCATTGTTATATCTGATATGTTATAACTATACTATGACAAAAATGATAAAACCACCGGGCGTACCAGGTGAATTTAAATTTCGAACATGTGAGATTTCATGGTCAAGTTATATGGAAAATAATTTTCCATGCATAGATAAAACAATAAGGTACGGATTACACAACTTCGATTTTGCTAACCCTATTCTCGGAACTAAAATAGGGAATTAATTTTTTATTTTATCTTTAATAACATACTCTACAAGAACTATAACTTGATACAAGATCTATTCCAAAATATTTAATTTACTACTCAATTTATCAACCTTGAACATTGTCTCTGTTTTCTGTAAAGTTAATTTAATTCTGCATATTCCTAGAAAACGCTCTATTATATTGTCTATGCTAAACAAGCCTTAAATTTAATTAGTAATATTATGAAATTATCTTATGTTCGCAACCGATTCTAGTTCTGAACGTGCTACAAGTATTGAAGATTATCAAAATACGTGTATTGAGTTTATAAACGACATAAGTAGGGACTATAAAGATTGGGTAGATAGATATCAACTTAGTAATGAAGAATCTTCCAGAAGGAAAGATTCTATTGACAATGTTGTTAGAATCACCAATAGTTGGATAAGAAATTTTTGTAATACAATAAAGAAAGTTGACATAGTTATGAATGATGGTGTAACTAAAATGGCAGAAAACACTGCGAGCTACCCTTTTCATTATGAAGTTTCTACCAATAGCACGAAAAGATATGCAAAACATCTTAAAGGGATAATACCTCTACGAGTAAACGCTATACCACAAGAAGGACGAATGGTTAGGTTAGGAAAATACAGTAAAAAAGAGTTGTTTCTCATATCATCAAGTTCTCCTGTCTCATATACGGTAAGTGATGAAAGCATGAATACTGTTGATATCTTGGATGATTACATAACACTTGATGCATCAAAATGTGAAAAAGGCAGTATTATTTCTATAACAATTATTGTAGAAGAATTAAATGATAACTACGTATCTGAAAGCAGAGGATATTCGACTGTAATCATCATCGTTTGAGTTACCAATGAAAGAGAGAAAAACTTAACACATGTGTAAATGACATAGCTTGCAATAATTTAACACTATCATTGTTTGAGCTAACTTACAGTGATGAAACACCGATGAATTTTTTGGATGTTCTTTTTGTAATTTTTCCAAAAAATAATGCATCTAAAATAAAGAAACAGTTAAAATAAGCAATATTTTTTTCATCACTAGATGTGACGCGACGGTCGTCCAGTTTGGTCTAGGACATCAGATTGCCAATCTGGTAACCCGGGTTCAAATCCCGGCCGTCGCAAATAATTTTTGCCTACATTTTGTCACTATGCTTTGCTTTATTTATTATCTCCATCATTTGATTATACGCACTTTCAGCACTGTCTTTTCTAGGAAGCTGAATTACAAGCAAATTCACTTGAGAAATAGTTTCAGCATTTGACGGTGCAATGGCAATTAATCCAGTCTTTGCTAATGCTTCAAAGAATTGAGGCATATCATTAGCATAAAAAAGATAGTTTTCATCAAAACCATAATCAAGGTACGTCATAAGTATATCTACAAAAACGTGTCTGGAATCGTGAAATAAATCCAATAGTACATCAACAGCTAGTTTATTCCCAGCGACTTTTCTAATTATATCATAATATCTATTTGAATTGATATAGATACATGGGATTGAATTGCCATTGTAATCAATTAATGATGCGTCATATCTATGTAAGTTCTTTTTAAAATCATCGAAGGTATTGAAAAATCTCTTAGGCATATTGTAGAATAGGATTAATACTTGCCCAAGTTATTTATTTATTCATCATTAATGGAGTCATTTATTCTATAAAGACCTATTTCATAATCTGGGTTAAATAGAAAAAATATGGTCAGTTACCCTAGTACTTTCATCATCTAAGTAATCAGCAAAGAGTAATCTTCATCCCTTTCGTAATATCTAAAAATAAACTAATAACATTATCTTTAATCTAAAATTCTTGATAATGGGTAATCAGTTCTATTACACCATAATTTAAATAAAAAAATTTTGATAATTTTACATGTCATCAGAAGAATTAGTTTTAGAGAAAATACTCTCCACCGGTTCATACGGGATAAAAAAATCTGATTTAAAAAAAGAATTTACTTCATTTGATCTCGATCAGACCCTGGAGAATCTAGTTAATAATGGAAAAGTATGTGTGGATAAAAAGGGATCGGCATATTATTGTTGGACATCGGAGCTATATCTCAAGCATCTAAATGATGTCGATCCGAAATTTAGAATTTTAGTTGAACGTATTAAATTAATTGAAAGAAAACTAGATAATCATTCAAATAGTGTTAGAGATGCAA
>Ga0184640_10000247_pt1 | contig 13465 bp, 11 predicted proteins | sample PLM31_200_b2_FD_133161 | JGI IMG/M metagenome (GOLD analysis project Ga0184640, IMG submission 133161) | Groundwater sediment microbial communities from an aquifer in East River, Colorado, USA - PLM3-1_200_b2 | ecosystem: Environmental > Terrestrial > Soil > Riparian zone | place: USA: East...
TGCGGAAGGCTATGGTAGACAAGCGACGGGTGAATACCATCATCATCTTTCGATCAGCCGCGGTTCTTTATTGGAACTGGAAACCCAGGTCCTATTGTGTGTAAAACTCGGCTACTTGGAAAACGGTCATACTGAGGCAGTGCTAGACGATATCCAGCACATAAGCAAAATGTTGGGATCCTTGATTAACAAGCTCAAGAGGTAGCTTCTTCTTCACTATTGCCTATTGCCCATTGCCTAGTGCCTAATAGAACTACAAACATGAACGTTTCCAAACGACTCTCACCCACTACTGCCACAGTGAGTCGGGAGATCACTTTTGCGCAAGCAATAAATGAAGCGTTGGCCGAGGAGATGGGGCGCGATCCGAGCGTCTTTATCCTGGGAGAGGATGTGGCCGAGGCCGGCACACCGTTTAAGGTTCTCTCCGGCCTTGCCGCCGAGTTCGGCACCGGGCGCGTGATCGACTCGCCGATCTCTGAGGCCGGCATCGCGGGCATCGGCGTGGGCGCGGCGATGACCGGGATGCGCCCGGTCGTGGACATTATGTTCGGCGATTTCGTCACTCTCATCATGGACCAGATCGTCAACCAGGCCGCCAAGATCCATTATATGTCGGGCGGCAAGCTCAAGGTGCCGATGGTCGTGCGCACGACGCTCGGCGCCACCCGTCGCTCGGCCGCTCAGCACAGCCAGAGCCTCCATGCCTGGTTCAGCCACATCCCCGGCCTCAAAGTCGCGATCCCCTCCACGCCTCACGATGCCAAGGGGTTGCTGAAGACCGCGATCCGCGATGACAACCCGGTGATCTTTTTCGAAGACAAGATGATGTATCAGGTAAAGGGGCCGGTGCCTGAAGGCGACTACACGATTCCTTTCGGCGTCGCCGATATCAAACGCTCGGGCACCGGCGTTACGATCGTCGCCACGAGCAGCATGGTTCAGGTGGCCCTGGCTGCGGCGGAGTTGCTCGCGGACTCAGGGATCAGCGCTGAGATCGTGGACGTCAGGACGACAGTGCCGCTCGACAAGGCAACGTTGGTCGAGTCAGCCAAAAAAACCGGCCATGCACTGGTCTTGGATGAAGGCTACGAGCGCTACGGCGTCACCGCCGAGATCGCCGCCGTGATTGCCGAGGGCGCCTTTTACTATCTCGACGCTCCGGTGAAACGGATGGGCGCCATGGATGTGCCGGTACCTTTCTCGCCCGCGCTGGAGGACCTGACCGTGCCCACGCCGAAATCGGTCACGGAAATGGCAAAAGAGCTGTGCAACAAGTGACGAAGCGAAGATCGTTCAAGGTTGCAGGTTCAAAAGTTCAAGGTTACAGGAGCGCCGATTCTAACGGCTTTGAACCTTGAACCTTGAACATTGAACCTTGAACAGTGAACAGTGAACCAGGAGGTGGGCTATGGGGTTGAAGACCTTCGGTCTGATGGGCGTCGATTGGGAAGAGCGGGTCAATATAGAGCGGCTTCGCCAGGATCGCTTGAGCCGGATCAAGGCGGCCCTGAAAAAATCGGAGCTCGGCGCTCTTCTCTGCTTTGACATGAACAACATCCGCTACATCAGCGCCACTCACATCGGCACCTGGGCTATGGACAAGCTCGTCCGCTTCACCCTCCTTGCCCAAGACGATGAACCGATCGTCTGGGACTTCGGCTCGGCGGCGCGCCACCATCAGATCTATTGTCCCTGGCTCGGCGTGGAGCGCTCGCGCGCCGGCATCTCCACTCTTAGAGGCGCCACGTCACCGAAGTCTGGGTTGGCGCAGGATGTCGCGCGCAAGATCAAAAGAGAGCTCGAAAAGCGCAACCTCCAGAACGAACCTGTAGGCGTGGATGTCATCGAGCTGCCGGTCCTCTTCGCGTTGCAGGCCGAGGGGATCAAAGTGGTGGACGGCCAGCAGTTGATGTTGGAGACGCGCAAGATCAAGACGCAGGACGAGATCACGCTTCTCAACACCGCCTGCATGATGGTGGACTCTGCCTACGAGGAGCTTTATCGCTTCATGAGGCCGGGAGTCCGCGAGAACGAGTGCGTGGGCGTAGTCAGTAAGGTCCTTTACGACCTGGGTTCCGAGCACGTCGAGGGAGTCAACGCCATCTCAGGTGAGCGCTGTAGCCCGCACCCGCATGTCTATACCGATCGCGTGCTGCGGCCCGGAGATCCGGCCTTCTTCGACATCCTCCACAGCTACAACGGCTACCGCACCTGCTACTACCGGACCTTCGCAGTCGGCAGCGCATCATCCGCCATGGTGGACGCCTACAGGCGCTGTCGAGACTACATGGATGCAGCCATCAGCATTGTGAAGCCGGGAATCACCACAGCGGATGTCGTCAAGCTCTGGCCCAAGGCCGAAGAGTTTGGTTTTGCCAACGAGGAGGCGGCCTTCGCGCTTCAATACGGCCACGGCGTAGGCCTTTGCATCTGGGAAAAGCCGATCTTCAGCCGGTTGGTCTCACTCGACAATCCAGAGGTCATCGAAGAGGGCATGGTCTTCGCCTTGGAGACCTACTGGCCGGCCTCGGACGGCTGGTCGGCGGCGCGACTGGAAGAAGAGGTCGTCGTGACGAAGGACGGCTGTGAAGTCATCACGCGCTTTCCTTCAGAAAAGCTTCTTGTGGCAGGCACACACTATTTCACCTTCTCCGGTCCTTTGTCGAACACTCGTGAGACCCAGTCACCGCTCAACAACCCCGGCGCGTTAGAGAGGGTAAAACGTTAAAGGGTTAAAGGGTTTGAACGTTCAAAGGGTTCAAAAATCAAAAGACAACGGTAGGGGATCTATTTGGCAACCGAAGTGATCATGCCGGCGCTGGGCATGGCGCAGGAAAAGGGGACTCTCGTTAGCTGGCTCAAAGGCGAGGGCGAGTCGGTCAAAAAAGGCGAGCCACTGATGGAAGTCGAGACCGACAAGGCCACGGTCGAGATCGAAGCTCCGGCATCCGGCATCTTGGCCGATGTCACCGCTTCTCCTGGTGATGAAGTTCCCGTGGGCCAAAAGATTGCCGCCATTCTGGATCCCGCCGAAGCTCGGCCCACAAAGCGAAAAGCGACGCCAGCGACGCTTCATCAGAACCCTCTCCCTCAGGGAGAGGGAACGGGTGAGGGTCGCCGTACGGCCTCGACACCGCGGCACGTTGGCGAAAGAGTCGCAGCCTCGCCTGCGGCGAGAAAGATCGCCAAGGAGAAAGGAATCGATCTGGCGTCCTTAAAGGGGACCGGACCGGAAGGGAGTGTTGTCGCCGAGGACGTGCTGCGGGCCACGCAAGAGGAGACTCCGGCTCCCGGCGGCCCACCCAAGGTCAAAGAGACCGTGTCCCTCACCGCCATGCGCCGCATCGTGGGGCGGCGGATGGCCCAGAGCAAACAGAGCGCGCCCCACTTTTACGTCAGCATGGATTCAGACATGACGGCGGTTGAGGGGAAAAGGACGGAGTGGAAGGCGAAGCGAGAGGAGATTGTCCCATCCATCAACGATTTTATCCTCTGGGCCTCTGCCCAGGCACTAAGGGATTTTCCCTCGTTGAACGCAGCTTACACCGATGAGGGGATCCAACTGTTTGCCGACATCAACATCGGCGTGGCCGTGGCCATTGAGGAGGGCCTGGTGGTCCCGGTGATTCGCAACGCCGATCGCTTGACGTTGCCGCAGTTGGCACAACGGAGTCGCGCATTGGCGGAAAAGGCGCAGCGAAAAAAACTCTTTCCCCTGGACTGCGAGGGCGGAACGTTCACGGTCTCCAACCTCGGCATGCTCGGCGTGGATAACTTCGTGGCGATCATCAACCCGCCTCAGTGCGCGATCCTCGCCGTGGGGCGAGTCGCCCCGCGAGTGGTCGCCGGCCAAGGAGAGATGGCCATCCGATCCATGATGACCATGACCCTCTCCGCCGATCATCGCATCGTCGACGGGGTGATCGCCGCCCGCTTCTTACAGGGAGTAAAGGGGCTGCTAGAAAAGCTGGAGATGTGATTCTAATGCGGCATGCGTTGCAAAACAGTCGCGCGGGACGCGGGGTCAGACGCGGGGTCAGGCTTGCCTTATTGCTATTTTGATTTATTCCTCTTGGAGAAAATGTCGATCCTCGCCTGAAGCTTCGGCCTCAAATGGGCTCTCACACGCGGATGCAGGCCACCCAGTGATCGGGCCTGACCTCTCTTAACTCAGGAATCTCTCCGCAGCACTCCTCGATGGCGATGGGGCAGCGCGGGTGAAAGACGCATCCCGCGGGCGGGCTCAAAGAGCTGGGCACCTCTCCTCTGAGGACCAGCCGCTCGCGCCTGGCCTCGACTGCCGGATCGGGAATGGGGACGGCCGAGAGGAGGGCCTGGGTATAGGGGTGGAGCGGGTTCTCATACAGCTCTTGGCGGTCGGCGATCTCGACCATCTTTCCCAAATACATGACCGCGATCCGATCGCTGATGTGGCGCACTACGGAGAGGTCATGGGCGATAAAGAGGTAGGTGAGGCTAAAGCGTTCTTGCAGCTCTTCGAGGAGGTTGATGATCTGGGCCTGGATGGAGACATCGAGGGCGGAGATTGGCTCGTCGCACACGATAAACTCCGGCTCCAGGGCGAGGGCTCGGGCGATGCCGACCCGCTGCCGTTGACCGCCGGAGAGCTCGTGCGGATAACGGCCGGCCATGAGCGGGCTCAAACCGACCAGGGTGAGTAGCTCGGCCACGCGCTCCTGACACTCACGGCCGTTCTGCCGGACGCGGTGGACCCGGATCGGCTCGGCGATCATTTGGCCTATGGTCATTCTGGGATTGAGGGAGCTATAGGGATCCTGAAAGACCATCTGCATCTTGCGGCGCAGGGGACGGAGCTCCACGTCCGTCATCCGGGTCAGCTCCCGGCCGGCAAAAAGGACCTTGCCACTACCGGGGCGATCGAGCTGGATCAGGCAGCGCCCGGTGGTGGTCTTGCCGCAGCCTGATTCCCCTACCAGACCCAGCGTCTCGCCCCGGCGAATGGAGAAATTGACGTCGTCCACGGCCCTGATCCAGCCGGCCACGCGCTGGGAGAAGAGCCCGCTCAGCACCGGAAAGTGCTTCTTCAGGTTCCGAACCTCAACCAGAAAGTCTTGAGTCTCGAGTTTCAAATTCCGACCTCATAACTCAGAGCTCACAACTCTCCACTGCTTAACCTCTCTGCCGCCCAGCAGGCCGACCGGTGATGATCCCCAACCTCCTGCAAGGGCGGCACTTCGTGGCACTTCTCGATGGCGAACTTGCAGCGCGGCTGGAAGCCGCATCCCGGGGGGAGACGCCACAGATCGGGCGGCTGCCCGCCGATAGGATCGAGCTTGGCCTTGCGCGGCTGATCCAGGCGCGGAACCGAATGGAGAAGCCCGAGCGTATAAGGGTGGCGCGGCCTCCGATAGATCTCGGCGGCGCTCGCGCTCTCGACGATCTTACCGGCGTACATCACATAGACCCGCTCCGCGTAGCGGGCCACCACTCCCAGGTTGTGAGTGATGATCAGCAGCGCGACGCCGAACTGCCTGGTGAGGTCGCGCATCAGCTCTAAGATCTGCGCCTGGATGGTAACGTCCAGCGCCGTGGTCGGCTCATCGGCCAGGATCAGCTTGGGGTTACAGCTCAGGGCGATGGCGATCATGACCCGCTGGCGCATCCCGCCGCTTAACTGGTGCGGATAGTCGTTAAGCCTCCTTTCGGGATCGGGTATGCCGACCAGCCGCAGGAGCTCGAGCGCCCGCCTCCTGGCCTCTTCCTTGGATATCTCTCTATGGGCCTCCAGGGTCTCTGTGATCTGGCGGCCGATCGTCAAGACCGGGTTGAGCGAGGTCATCGGCTCCTGGAAGATCATGGCGATCTCTGCCCCCCTTACCCGGCGCATCTCTTCATCGCTCAGCCTGAGGAGATCCCTTCCCGCAAAGAGGATCTCTCCACCCACAATGGATCCCTGGGGCCTGGAGACAAGGCGCATGACCGACAGGGCGCTCATCGTCTTGCCGCAGCCGCTCTCCCCTACCAGGGCTACGGTCTCGCCGCTGGCCACGTCAAAGGAGATCCCATCCACGGCCTTGACGGTGCCTTGCGAGGTGTAAAAATAGGTCTTCAGATCACGTACTTCTAGGAGGGCTGGCATGGCAGGCGTTGGGGCAAGGGGGGAAGAATGGCAAGGACGCAGGCCTCAGGAAAAATATTTCCCATATTTTTTTAAGACCTTCTCTCTCAGCTCCAGACTCGCGCCGGAGACCTTGGGAAAGTCCTTGATCCACTCGTAGGGCCGGCAGCCATCGATGATGGCCCGAGAGCTGAAGCCCTTCTCGCCTTTGGGGATGATAGGATCGAGCGGGCCGCTCCAGCAGCGGCGAATGATGTCGATATCTTGTGCCGGATCGACTCTCGTGCAGAGCGCCCAGAGGACATCGTTGATGTCTGACACATTGATGTCCTCGTCCACGACGACAACATATCTCCCGAGATAGGCGCCGGTCTGGCACTGGCCGGCGATGACTCCTGCCTGCTTCGCGTGCCCTGGATAGCGCTGCTTGATCGCCACGACGACCATAAACCTCCCCTGATAACAGCCCACCCCCCGGACATCCGGCACCCCGGCCTTCTCCATGTAGTCCCAGATGAAGGCGGCGCGGATGAGACCGGCATCGGCGCCAGCCATCGGGCGAAACGGAGGCGCACCGGTGATGATCGGATCGTTGCGGAACATGAGGCTCTTGACCTTGAGGACGGGCTCCAGCCGCTCGCCGCTCGCGTAGTAGCCGGTCCACTCGCCAAAAGGGCCCTCTTTTCTCTGTTGGTCCGGCAGGACCTCGCCCTCGATGGCCACCTCCGCATAGGCCGGGATCGGAAGCCCGGTGTGCTCTCCCAGGATCACCTCGATGGGCTCGCCTCTGATCCCGCCGGCATAGTCATACTCCGAGGCGCCCCAGGGGATCTGCGACGCGGCCATCAAAAAGAGGAGCGGATCCTGGCCGAAGCTGATCGCCACCGGGAGGGGCCTTCCCTGATCAAAACACTTCTGGCGCTGGATGCGGGCATGCTTTCCAGGCGAGATGTAGAGCGCCAGGGTATCCCGGTCATGGACCATCACCCGGTAGCACCCCAGGTTTACCCAGCCCTCGTCGGGGTCACGGGTGATCGACACATCCGCCGTGCCCAGGTAGCGGCCGCCATCGTCCTCGTGCCAGTGAGGGACCGGCAAGGATAAGAGATCGATATCCTTTCCCTGAAAGACATTCTCCAAGAGCGGGCCGCTATCGACCACCCTAGGCGGGATCAGCCTGGGATGGTTCAGCCGCTCCCTCCACGCCTGAATGAAGCGGAATCGGTCATAGTCCAGAGGGAGGTGAGTGGTCAGGCACTGCCTCTTCAAGGACTCGTTCATCCCCACCAGGATGCGGCGTCCCGCTGGGTAGTCTTTGATCTGGTCGAAGAGAATGGCCGAGGAGGCTGTTCCCCGCGCCTCAACCTCGGTAATGGCGCCGATCTCAAGGTTCCAGTCGGCGCCTTCGATCCTCTTCAGCTCGCCGATCTCCTCGACCTTCTCGATCCAGTCACGCAAATCGTGATAAAGCATGGCTCTCTCCTTAGCCCAGACCTCGGCCCATTAAAAATCTCTTATTCAGCCAACGGCACGGTCATAAAGACATGCGGCGCATCTCCTACGACCCGGGAGACGTGGCCATGTCCGGTCAGATCCTCTGCCAGCATGACATCCCCGGGCCTGAAGCGCCGCACTGAACCATCGCCGCAGACAATCTCCCATTGCCCCGAGAGGGTAACGACATATTGACGGCGCGGGGCAGGATGCCAGTCAACGACGCAGCCTGGCGGCGCGCAGCGGAAAACCGCCAGGGAGGCGGGTTTAGGCGTGGTCGTCAGGATTTTGCCTTCGCCGCCAAACGACACCTCGATCTCCTCGAAATGAGACTGCTGATCACTGCCCGTATAGATCCTGACAATCTTCATAACCAAACTCCCAAGGCCATGCAACTTCAAACCCAAGCCGCGATCGGTCAGTCTCCTCTCATGCGCTCAAGGAAAACGGCCAGGGCGCCCCTGAAGGCCCGGTCGAAATCCAACGAATCCCGGGCGCCTTCCAGGACCTGTCGCTGGGCCTCCTCAGTGCGGGCGCAGCGATCAAAGGCCGTTTCCATTGCATCGGAGTGATCCTCATCGGCCACGTTATGAACGTCATGTCCGGAGATCTCTGCGACCAGCTTCTTGATCTCGTCCGTATACCTCCGATAGTCCCGAACCGCCGATCCCCCTCCTTTGATAATGGCATTGTTATTGGCGCGCTCCAGAATGGCCGAAGCGGAAAAGGCCTTGAGCCAGGAAGAGTCGCGGGCCAGGTGGAGCCAGGCATAGAATGCCGCCTTACATCCCGGGACCAGCTCTGCCTGGTAAATCTCCTCGGGCTTGAGACCGGTCAGTTTTGCCGCCTTGAGAAGCTCGGCGGACTGGTGATCGCCACCGAACCTGGGATCGGCGATCAACTCGTCTTTTTCGTGCTCCCAGATCAGCCGCTTGACCTCTATCGGACAACTGCTCTGCACCGCCGCCCAGCAGGAGCGCCGGTTTTCGGTGAAGTGGACTCGATGGACCGCCCATATCTTGCCCCTCTCGACGGTCATGGGAAAAGAGTTAAAGAGGACGATTTCCGGAGCGTTATAATGTTCATTGACCATCCGGTTGAGGATCTCTTTAAGCTCACTCACGCTTCTCATGGTTTACCCCTTGATCACAGGTAGGGCTACTTTCGACTGGCCTACACTGGCCAGTGACTCTATGGGTCGAAAAATCTCCTGACCAGCACCTCACGCCTCCCCGCGGCGGATCAAGAGGCAATCTTCCGAGGGGATGTGGAGGTAAACCGAGGCGCCGCGTTTGAGCTCTATGCCGGGCCCGCCCTTAGCCTGAATCTTCCGGTCACCGACGAGCACATGAAATTCCATCGCTTCACCCAGGTAGGTGAAACCCTGCACCTCTCCCCTCAAGATATTCTCCCTGCCATCGGGACAGCCCTGGGCAAAGATTACTACCTCCTCAGGCCTAAAGGCGACGAGGACCTCTTTTCCGAGATCGCCCTGGCTCCACTTTTGGGTCGCCCGGAGCTCCCCCAACGGGGTCTGGACTTTGGCCCGACCATGGGCATCCGGCCCCTCGATGAGCTGACCTGGGACGATATTCGCGGAGCCGATGAAATCGGCAGCAAACTCATTGACCGGATTGCCGTAGATATCCTGAGGCGTCCCGATCTGAACAATCTTCCCCTTATTCATTAGAGCGATCTCGTCCGAGATGGCCAGCGCCTCCACCTGATCATGGGTGACATAGAGGGTAGTAGTGCCAAGACGGTTCTGCAGCTCCTTAAGCTCCCAGCGCATCTGGTTTCTCAGCTTGGCATCGAGATTGCTAAGCGGCTCATCCAAGAGCAACACCTGCGGCTCAGCGACGAGCGCCCGGGCCAGGGCCACCCGCTGTTGCTGGCCACCCGAGAGCCTGGGCGCCAAACGGTCTCCCAACTCCTCCAATCCCACCAGTTCGAGCGCTTTCTGGACCTTCTCTCTGATCTCATCCCGAGGCCGGTATCTTGCCTTCAAGGGGTAGGCGACGTTTTTGAAAACGGTCATATGGGGCCAGATCGCATAGGATTGAAAGACCATACCGATATCGCGCTTGTTTCCGGGGACAAAGATACCTGTGCGCGAGGAAAAGACCTGGCGCTCGCCGATCGATATCTCCCCTTCGTCCGGCCTCTCCAACCCGGCAATACAGCGCAGCGTAGTGCTCTTACCGCAACCCGAAGGACCCAGGAGGGTAAAGAAGCCTCCCGGCCTGACCTGGAAGCTTACCCCGGCAAGCGCCTCCACTCGACCCTCTCCGGTCTTAAAAGACTTCTGTAGATTCTCCACCCTAATCATATCTCCACGCCCTATGAGCAGACTCAAACAAGAGGTAGAGGCAGGCGTTTTATTTAGTCCCCTTCTGCATCTCCTTAAGCAGCGCCTCGACCCTCTTTAATTCCTCGCCGAATCCGGCCCAATTTCCCTGGCGCAGGAGCTCCTGAGAGCGCGCATAGTGCTCCAGCGCGCGTCGGACGAGGCCCTGCTCTCTGGGAGCCTCCGGGAGTCCTGCAACCCGGGGCGCCTCCCGCTCGAACCGGCCGCCGAAGATGCGCTGGAGCGACTGCTCCAGGCTCTCCTCCATGGCGATCTGGTTGCCGAAGGCCACGATCACGCGCTTGAGCTCCGGCAGCGAGCCTTTCTCAGCCGCGAGATAGAGGGGTTGAACGTAGAGGAGCGACCTCTCGATGGGGATCGCGAGTAGACTCCCCCGGATTACCTGGGAGCCCCGCTGACCCCAGAGACTCAGTTGCTGGGAGATGTAGGCGTCCTGGTCGATGCGGGCATCGATCTGCTTGGGCCCGTAGACCAGCTTGGCCTTGGGAAAGTCCAGGGCTATGAGCTTGCCGTAATGGGGTGGATCGCTCCGCGCCGCCAGCCAGGCGCGCATGTTGTCCCTCTTGTTGGGAGTGAAGGGGAGCAGGAGAACGAACTCCTCTTTCTTTTCCCCGGGAAGGCGCATGATTGTGTAGTAGGGTTCCATCTCCCGATCCCGGCCGTCCACGGCCTTGCGCGGGATACTCAGCAAGTCCTCTTTGTTGTAGAAGACCTGGGGGTCCTGCATGTGATAGGTGGCGTAGATCCGCGCCTGGATGGCAAACAGATCCTGGGGATAGCGGATGTGATCCCGCAGATCTGCCGGCATCGCTGCCAGAGGCTCAAAGAGTCCCGGGAGGGCCTTAGCGTAGGCCCGGATCACCGGATCCTCCGGATCACTGAGATAAAAACGCACCGTTCCGTTATAGGCGTCCACAACCGCCTTGACCGAGTTGCGGATGTAGTTTCCTACGTTGCGGGTCGGCTCCGAGTAGGGGTAGCGGTCCGAGGTCGTATATCCGTCGATGAGCCAGAACAGACGGCCTCCCTGAGCGATGACGAGATAGGCATCCCGATCAAAGGTGATGAAAGGAGCGATTTTCTTAACCCGCTCCTGGATCTGGCGGTGGTAAAGAATCCGGCTTTCCCTGGTAATATCGTTGGAGAGGGCGATCCTCAGCGTGGCATACCGGAGTGAAAAGAGAAGCTTACGCCAGAAGGAGCGGATGGGAACACCCCCAGTGCCCTCGTAGGTGGTATAGACATTTTGATCTCCTGCAGGATAGTCCAGCTCCTGCGCCCTGGTCCTTACGAAGACATAATCGTTGGCCAGCTCGCCGAAATAGATCTCCGGCCGGGTGACTCGGAGCGGCCCATTCGAGACTGGCGGGATGTCCTTGATAAAGAACTCCGGCAGGCCCTCCGGAGTCACCTGATTGACCGGCCCGAAGACCACGCCATAGCCGTGCGTGTAGGTTAGGTGCTCGTTGATCCAGATGCGGCTGGGCAGGTGCTGGTGGGAGATCTCTCGCGCCGAAAGCATGACCTGGCGATAGCTGCTGTCGATCAGGTAGCGGTCGTTGTCAACATCGACGAACTTATAATAGGTCCGGATCTCCTGAAGCTGGGCATAGGTCGCTAGGAGGGGACGGTGCTCCCAGAGCCGGATGTTCTTAATCGTGAGGTCGTTGCGCTTGAGGTCAGCGGCGGTGAGCCGCTCCTCGGCGGGAAAGTCCTTGCTCTCGATTTTATCCAATCCATAGGCGCGGCGCGTGAACTGGATGCTGCGCTCGATGAAGGGCCGTTCTGCGGTAATCTCGTTGGGCACCACCTGAAAGCGCTGAAGAAAGGATGGGTAGAGCTTCAACCCTACGATATGGACCAGGATCAAGGCCCCCAGACCGATGAACAGGTATCTAAATCCCGGGCGAAAGATTTGGACCAGAGAGAGCCCCATGCCGATCAGGGCAAGGACGGTGAGAATCCTCAGGGCCGGCAGGTTGGCATAGAGATCCGTATAGCTCGCCCCATAGGCCGCTCCCCGGGCTGAGTAGACGAGCTCAAAAGCTTCCAGGGTATAGCCTCCGGCCTTAACGAGAAGAAGCGTGGCAACCAGGCTGAGGAGATGGGTCTTAGCCTTATCGGTGAGAGAGAGCCCTCTCTGGGTGTACTGGATCCCCCGATAGAGAAGATAGGTGAAGGCGGTCGCCAGGAAGACGAGACCGAGGGTAAAGACAAGCCAGTGGTAGAGGGCGGTCAGGGCCGGCAGTCGGAAGAGATAAAAGCCGATGTCGCGACCGAAGAGAGGCTCCTGAAGCCCGAAGGGAACCGAGTTTAGGAAGAGCAGAAGGGATTGCCACTGGCTCGCCGCCTGTGGCGCGGCAAAGAGCGCCAGTAAGAGGGCAGCGGGCAAAAGCAACTTCTGAAGGATGGGATCGACCTCTTCAGGATTGGGCAGCTCGATGGCACTTTCCTGAGCCTGAAAACGTAGGCCCTTGGGCACATGGGCGGCGAGCTTGATATTAAAATAGACGAGCAGGTAGAAGAGCCCGCCGAAAACCAAGGCCAAAACAAGCTTCCAGCTCAGGATGGTAGTAAAAACCTGGGTGAAGCCGACCTCCTGGAACCAGAGCCAATCGGTGTAAAGAGAGAGCGCCTGGCCCAGAGATAGCAAGAGCAACAGGAGAACAAGGAAAAATAGCCCTGTCAGTCGTTTCATTTAGCCCCCTACGGGTTAAGCCATTAGAGCACAGTCGAGCGAATGGTATAGAACCCAACAAAGAAAAGCAAGCAAGCCTCTTCCCTTCCCTATTCCTGCGGGAGACCGGTTAAGCCTTAACCTGAGTCTTTTTCTTTCCACTACGTTTTCCCTTGTTTAAGATGAGGCGACTTCTCTCTTCGAGAGGAGCTCCCATCTGTTGTGCCTTCCACCGCTTCAGTCCCTTTCTGAGCGCCTCCGTATCAAGGCCCAAGGTCTCGCAGATATCGTTGAAGGAAAAGATTCCAGCGTCGTTTGAGTTGATCCACTCCTCTGCCTCCTTAAAGAGCCTCTCATTGGTGCGGGACGGCTTAAAGGAGTGACTCTGAAAGCAGGCGATCGCGTCCTTCAGCACCGCCAGCATCAACGCCCTCAAGGCCTGATCGTCTGCTAACCCCCTTTGGATCCCATGGACTTTTTCATGCTTGAAGCGAGCAACGGGATCAGGAGAGAAAATAAGCTGAGCAACCGGATCTATTGCGCTTCCGTCAAAGATGCTCATGCGATCTCCTTCTTCGGACGGACGAATCGCGAAGCCAGAATGGAAAAAAGCAATATCGACCCGACGACCCCCAGCGAGACTCCGATCGGTATTTTATAGAAATCGACGATCGTCATTTTGACACCGACGAAACACAAGACAAAGGATAAACCCACTTTCAGGTAGCGGAACATCCCCATGACACCGGCGAGGAGAAAAAACAGAGCCCGTAGCCCGAGGATGGCAAAAACGTTGGAGGTATAGACAATGAACGGGTCTAAA
>Ga0184640_10000248_pt1 | contig 13453 bp, 13 predicted proteins | sample PLM31_200_b2_FD_133161 | JGI IMG/M metagenome (GOLD analysis project Ga0184640, IMG submission 133161) | Groundwater sediment microbial communities from an aquifer in East River, Colorado, USA - PLM3-1_200_b2 | ecosystem: Environmental > Terrestrial > Soil > Riparian zone | place: USA: East...
CCCAAGAGTTCACATCGACGGGGGTGTTTGGCACCTCGATGTCGGCTCGTCACATCCTGGGGCTGAAGTAGGTCCCAAGGGTTCGGCTGTTCGCCGATTAAAGTGGCACGCGAGCTGGGTTCAGAACGTCGTGAGACAGTTCGGTCCCTATCCGCCGTGGGCGCAGGATACTTGAGGGAAGCTATCCCTAGTACGAGAGGACCGGGATGGACGCACCGCTAGTGATCCGGTTGTGGCGCCAGCCGCATCGCCGGGTAGCTATGTGCGGAAGGGATAACCGCTGAAAGCATATAAGCGGGAAGCCCACCCCGAGATTAGGTATCCCGGGTCGCAAGACCCCTAAAGGCCCCTTGTAGACTACGAGGTTGATAGGCCGGATGTGGAAGCGCCGTAAGGCGTGAAGCTTACCGGTACTAATTGGCCGTGAGGCTTGACCATATTCACTATTGCGACCTCGCGCAGAGGCAGCATCCCGTATTCAGTTTCAAAGTTTCAAGTCTCTGGTTTCTGGTTTTTAAAACTAGAAACCTTGAACCAGGAACGAGAAACTTTTATCAGCTTCCGGTGGCGATAGCGGAGGTGTAACACCCGATCCCATCCCGAACTCGGTCGTTAAGCCCTCCAGCGCCGATGGTAGTATGCGGTTGCCGTATGCGAGAGTAGGTCGTCGCCGGATTTGAAATTCAAAAGGCCCGATCCGCCACAGTGATAGGCAGACGGGCCTTTTTGTTTTGCTTGACGTTACTCCATTGCCCTATTTTAAGGCCGTTTTTTCGCATAATTAATGCTTGTCAGATCAAGCTTTGTGCTCTAGAATCACTGAGAGATGTGAGATGGTAGGGTAAGTTGCCTGAAAAACGCTACACGCTTCCACTCTGGATAGATACGAGGATCAGGCATTATCATCGAACAGAAAAAGGGAGGGTTATCAAATTTTTGCTCCAGCTCGAGGTTGAAGTCGGGGGTTCTTGGAAAGGCGTCATTCGTTACGATACTGCACATGGGTATGCTCACATAGATCGGTTTAATCTCGAGGGCAAAAAGACAAAGGAGCGACTTAATCTCGGCTTCTAAGGATGCCCTAACGAGAGCGGAAAGAGACATCAAGCAGAACTGGTTACTGTATCGGGATCGGTTTTTGAAAGGAGAATTTCCATGACTCGGTTAGAGAAGGTAATGGTCGAGAAAAACCTGGATTTGATCTTCGAGTTTGAGAAATATGTTCTAGATCATCCGGATCTTGCTAAACGCATTCCGAGAAATGCAGTTGTCTCTATGCGCCTTGAAGGTGACGAAGAATTTAACCGCTGGAGTAGGCGCTTGGCCGAAAGGCAGCGCGGAAAACATCAATCGGTTTTCTGTGCGACCATCAAAAAGATGAGACCGGTTCGCTCTCGCATTGAGGGATTAAGAGTAAAGCAGGCTGCCTAATCACGGCTGAGCAATCAACCAAGCCCTCCAGCGCCGATGGTACTATGCGGTCGCCGTTCGACTTAAGCTCACGACAGGCCGTATGGGAGAGTAGGACGCCGGCGGATTTAAAATTCGAAAAGGCCAATCAGTGGAGCAAGTGTCAGACTTGCGTTATTTTTGCGCAGGTAATAAAAGCGACCTATGCCGCATCAGCCGTTGGAAATTCAAGAATCACCAACCGCTCGGATCATGCAGTCGCTAAACGACAAAAGTCTCGCCCCCTTGCGCACTATCGGTAAACAAGGAAGAGGTAAAGAGCTCATGGGGTTTTCAGGCAGCGCAGCCTTGAGCTGCGGATTTCTCTTTTGGGCTTGGCTGACCTTTGCCCAGGCCGGCGAATCCAGACCGACATGGGAAACGGAGTGGGACGAGACTGTTGAGGCAGCCAAAAAAGAGGGGCAGGTCACGATCTACCATACCCGGGGCCCCTTCGATAAGCTCTTCGCCGAGTTCTCTAAGCGTTACCCCGGGATCAAGGTCGTATCGGTCACAGGACGAGGAGGCGATCTGATCTCGAGGATCATGGCGGAAAGGAGAGCCGGGAAGTATCTCACGGACATGTACCTGGGCTCATCGGGGACTCCCCTTGACGTTCTCTACCCGGCCAAGATTCTGGAGTCGGTCCAGACTTTTATGACCTTGCCCGAGGTCAGAGACCAGTCAAACTGGTTCCAGAAACAACATCACTACGCCGATCCCGGGGGCAAGTACATCTTCGTCTTTGAAGGAGTGGTCCGCTCGGATATGGCTTACAACACCACGCTCGTGGACCCGAAGGAATTTAGTTCCTATTGGGATCTGCTTAAGCCGAAGTGGAAAGGTAAGATCGCTTCGATGGATCCCAAGCTGGCGGGCTTCCCCAGCGGACTCCTTCAGTTCGCATACTACCATCCGGATCTGGGCGTCAAGTTCTTAAGACAGCTCTTTGGTGAGATGGATATCATGTTGTCACGAGATGGCCGCCAGATTGTGGACTGGCTGGCCGTGGGGAGATTCGCCATCGCCCTGGCGCCGTCCGCCAGCGATGTTCAGGCGGGCATGAGGCAGGGTCTGCCTTTGGCCCGGTTCGAGCCGCGGGCGTTTAAGGAAGGGATCTACATGCGCGCCACTCAAGGATCGCTCAGCATCATGAGCCAGCTCCCCCATCCCCGTGCGACGAAGGTATTCGTCAACTGGCTTCTTTCCCGTGAAGGCCAGACTCATTTTCAGAAGTATTTTTTGCGCATCGACCCCGTATTCAGTCTAAGGGACGATGTCCCCCCAGATCCTGCGGTGGAGTCTTACAAGCCCAAGCCGGGCGACAAATTCATGTCTGTTTATCGTTCTGAGTTCAGGGAACTCCAAGAAGCATTTAAGGTGATCGATGAGGTCCTAAAGAGGTAGTAGGGGAGTGTGAGGTATCTGAAATTTGATGTTCATCCCGAACCCCGTCGTTAAGCCCTCCAGCGCCGATGGTACTATAGGGTCGCCCTATGGGAGAGTAGGTCGCCGCCGGATTTAAAATTGAAAAGGCCCGATCCGCCACAGTGACAGGCGGACGGGCCTTTTGATTTTCATCATAAGCTGTTTGCCCCTACAAGCGAAATGATGTAGATTTAATAACATCATGGTGCGTACACAGATACAGCTTCCAGAAGAACAATATCGCCGTCTTAAGAGGTGGGCGCGACGACGTGGCGTATCGCTTTCAGAAGCGGTTCGTCGGTGCGTGGCGGATCGCCTAGTAGCTGAGGAGGCGGCCCCGTCACGGGGGGAACTGGTGCAGTCGGCGCTTGCGGTATGCGGAAAATATACCGACCCGGACGGTCCTTCCCGCGTCGCTCAGGAGCATGACCGCCACCTGGCAGAGGCCTACGGTCGTTGAGTGTCTTTGCGGATACTTCCGGGCTCTACGCTCTGCTAGTGCGGACGGAAGAGAGACAGTCCGAAGTCGTTGAGGCTTTCCGCCATGCGCTGGAGGAAGGCCGGGTACTGTGGACTATCTCTTACGTGGTCGTGGAGACCGTTGCTCTTCTTCAGCACCGGCTGGGCCTCGCGCCGGTTCGCGACTTTTACGAGCACATCATGCCTATGCTATCGACCGAGTGGGTTTCTGAGGCTCTCCACCGAAAGGGTATGGAACGGCTTCTTAGGGAAGATCGCAGGCGCCTAAGCCTTGTGGATTGTGTGAGTTTAGAATTCATGCGGTCGCAAGGTCTCCGTGACGTGCTAGCCCTAGACCCACATTTCGCAGACGCAGGCTGCCGCCTGTTGCCTCCGGCCCGTAAGAGATGAAGCCCGGTCGTTAAGCCCTCCAGCGCCGATGGTACTATGCGGTCGCCTTCGTTCTCGCGAGGCTCGGAATCTTCCGCCAAAGTACTGTGGCGGACAAATCTCAGATTCCAGATTTGAAGTCCCGAAGATAGAGTAGGCCGCCGCCGGATTTAAATTAAAAAAGGCCCGAGGCTCTAACAGGCTTGGGCCTTTTTGTTTTTTGGCTTGACATCTCTCTTTTATCCAGCCTAATTTGTAAGCCATTTTAGGTCCGATTAACGGCACTGCCGGGCCGGAGGCTGGGGTTGCCCAATCTGGCCACATGTATCAGCTCGCTCCCGCCTTTGGTTTAGATCGGGGAGGCCGTATGCCTGCTGTGCGTATCACGGGCATAGGCCGGAGGGAGAGAAAAATAGCATTCTAGTTTGTGCAATTGAGCGGCCTGTACCCTCCAGCAGACAGTTGCGAATTTCTGATCTCAGAATACGGCGGGTAATCCCCAGCCGTTCCGGGAGGTGCGCTATGTCCATCACGTTCAATGGTGTGACCCTGACCGTTGGTGCCCCGTTCTATGCCGACAAGAGCGTCGCCCGCGCCGAGGGGAGACCGTGTGAGGTCGTCGACCAAGGTGGCGTCGGGGTTGCGCTTGACCCCTTCTGGTTCGAGATTCCCTGTGACTGCCAGCCTCAGCCTGGGGATACCATCGAGATGTCAGCCACAACCATCCTGTTCGTTGACATCACTACCATCCGCTGGAACCTCTGTGGCGGCCGGTGCACGGGAGAGAGTAGCGGCCCTGGAATCTCATTCGGATTGGAGATCAAGCGGCTCAAGTGGGTCGTCAGATGATTTATTTTTTCTTGACGCCCATCCTCGATTCGCGCTGTTTCAAGCCCAACGAACTTGGGCTGGGGCGTCCGGTCCCGGTCACATCGTTGATTGGTAGTCTATTAGCCCGGTCTGGCGATCCCCAGCCGGGATATGCGGTCGGCTGAATCGGAATGGATGACTGTAAAGGCTGCGCTGTTTGCCAATGAAATGAGGATTGACAATATCTCCCTGGCTGGATAGTGTCCAGAAATAAGTGGCAGTTACAGTTGAGTAAAGGAGGTAAGAATGAAGCTCAGGACATTCCTCATCTCCGCAATCTCTGCCCTTCTGCTCTCCGGAGTCGCGTCCGCCCAGACGCAACCCAAGTTCCCAGTGGATCCAAAGACCGGGCGCGCCATCGGCGCCCAAGAGGCCTCTCCTGAAGAGGTCCAGCGGATGGTGGAATCGGGATCTAAGACGTTAATTGTGGATGTCCGGGAGCGCGAGGACTTCGAGAAAGAGACGATCCAGGGGGCGATCAACGTCCCCCTCGGCCAGCTGGGAACTTGGTTGAAGGGGATCGCAAAGGACACGAGGCTCGTCTTCACTTGAAATACGGGCCGTAGAAGCTCGCAGGCTGCGAAGCTCGCCGAACAAGCAGGATATCAGACCGCCACGTTTTGTCCCATCAACAGCTGGAAGGGGAAGGGCTACACCACAGAAGCGGGAAAGCGCAAATCCTAAGCGCACACCTGGGAGAGCAGGTCTCCGCCGGATTGAGAATTCCAAAGGCTTGAGGCTCTAACAGGAGCGGGTTTTTGTCAAGCAAAAAATTCGATGGACAGGCGCCCGGGGCAGGTAGAAGAATTTCCCGGTATCGTAGATGCTTCTGAAGGCAAGCATGGTCCATATGACCGTCGCCCTAATCATAATAACCAGCATGTTCAACTTTAGCGGTGAGCTTGTGGCGCCCGTGCGCTCAGTCCCGACCGCGGGGAAGTGTTGGCCGGCTCCGACGCGGCAGGCGCACACGCTCATCCTGAAGGCCCAAAGTGGCAGGCTGAGCAAATCGAAAGCTCTTCTCCTCGGAAGCATTAACGGTCGGCGGTATATGAACTCATGGACTAGGAGAACTCCGGTGCGAGTATTCCTCTCGGAGCTACGACAGGGCCAGACTCGAAAGAGATCGGGCCTGGTTCGTTTTCGCCAACAAACTCTTTCGACTTAGGAGGCCGCGATGGTTGATTTCAAGATCGTGTTGACCGTGGTCGCCCTGGCGTTGGGCCTTTGCGTTGTCGGGACTGTGTACGCAGAGGGTAAACTGGTTGTGCTACTGACGACGAGCCTTGGAGAGATCAAGATCGAGCTCGACTCGGGGAAAGCTCCGATCACCGTGAAGAACTTCATTGACTACGCGAAGGCTGGCTACTATGACGGAACTATTTTTCACCGGGTCATCCCTGGGTTCATGATTCAGGGAGGCGGGTTCACGCCGGACATGCGGGACAAGCGTGAGGGGCAGCGCGCGCCGATCAAGAACGAGTCGAGCAACGGCTTGAAGAACGAGGTTGGAACCGTTGCGATGGCCCGCACATCGGTGCCCGACAGCGCAACTTCCCAATTCTTCATCAACGTGACAAACAACGCCTTTCTGAACAAGAACCAGGCACAGGACGGCGTGGGCTACGCCGTGTTTGGCAGGGTGATCGAAGGGATGGATGTGGTCCGCAAGATCGAGAAGGTCAAGACCACGTCGGAGGGGATGCATCAGAACGTGCCGCTGGAACCGGTGGTGATCAAGTCAGCCAAGGTGCTCGAGTAGACTTATGCACACGGGCGTCTCGGACCTCCCTTGCAACTCATCTACGATTCAGAGGCTGCGACCCGAAGGGATGCGGGCCTTTTTGTTTCTGGGGTTGTTGACATATGGGATGAGCAAATAGGTTGTGACTCTGGCCCAAGGGCTCATAGATGGCCGTTAAGCCCTCCAGCGCCGATGGTACTATGCGGTCGCCTTCGTTCTCGCGAGGCTCGGAATCTTCCGCCAAAGTGCTGTGGCGGACAAATCTCGGATTCCAGAGATGCCTAGCTAAACCCCAAGCTCTTTCTTGACCTCTGCGAATGCGCCCATGGCGGATTCCAAATCTTCACGGCTGTGCACGGCGGAGAGCTGGACGCGGATGCGCGCTTGACCCTTGGGCACGACGGGGTACGAGAAGCCGATCACGTAAATCCCTTTTTCCAACAGCCGCTCCGACATTTTTTGCGCCAGGGCCGCGTCGCCGAGCATGATGGGCACGATGGGGTGCTCGCCCGGCGGTATATTGAACCCCCGTTCGGTCATGCCCTGTCGGAAGAGGCGCATGTTTTGCATAAGACGGTTTCGCGGCTCGGTAGACTCGGAGAGGATCTCCAGGGCTTTGAGCGAAGCGCCCACGATCATTGGAGCGACCGTATTGGAGAACAGGTAGGGGCGTGATCGCTGGCGCAGCATCTCGACGATCTCCCGCCTGCCGCTGGTGTATCCGCCGCTGGCGCCACCCAGTGCCTTTCCCAGCGTCCCTGTAAGGATATCGATGCGGCCCATGACGTTGCGATACTCGTGGGTGCCTCGTCCTCCCTCTCCCAGAACGCCCACCGCGTGCGAGTCATCAACCATCACCAAGGCATGGTAGCTGTCGGCAAGATCGCATATGGCTGGCAGGTTGGCGATGGTGCCAGCCATGGAAAAGACCCCGTCGGTTACGATCAGACGAAATCTTGCCCCGCGAGCCTCTTTGAGCTTTGCTTCGAGGTCTCCCATATCGTTGGCGGCGTAGCGGAACCTCTGCGCCTTGCACAGACGGATCCCGTCGATGATGCTGGCGTGGTTCAACTGATCGCTCAAGACCGCGTCTTCCTCCTCCAGCAGGCTCTCGAACAGGCCGCCGTTGGCGTCGAAGCAGGAGGAGTAGAGGATCGTCTCTTCGGTGCCGAGAAAATCGCTGAGGGCCCGTTCCAGCTCTTGGTGGATCTCCTGGGTGCCGCAGATAAACCGGACAGAGGATAGGCCGTAGCCCCAGCGGTCCAGCGCCTCGTGGGCCGCCACGACCACGGCGGGATGGTTGGCCAGGCCGAGGTAATTGTTCGCACAGAAGTTCAGCACGCTGCGGGCCGGACTCACCTCGATGCGCGCCTGCTGCGGGCTGGTCAGGATTCGCTCCGCTTTGTAAAGGCCGCTCCTTTGAATCTCCGCAAGCTGGCGTTGTAGGTGCTGCTTCATGGAATCGTACATGGCGCGGCCTCATTCAGCGTCGGACCAATGGAGAATCACCTTGCCGCACTGGCCGGACTTGATGACCTCAAAGGCATTTTCATACTCGCTGTAGCGGAAATGGTGGGTGATGACCGGGCTGAAATCGACGCCGCTCTGGATCATCACCGTCGCCTTGTACCAGCTCTCGTACATCTCCCGGCCGTAGATCCCTTTGATCGTGAGTCCGTTGAAGATCACCTGGTTCCAGTCGATCGCGATCTCTTCCTCGGGAATGCCCAGAAGGGCGATCTTCCCTCCGTGGCACATGTTGTCCAGCATCTCTCTCAGCGCCTTTGGATGCCCCGCCATCTCCAGCCCCACGTCGAAGCCCTCCTTCATGCCGAGCCTTCGTTGCGCCTGCTCGATCCTTTCGCTGCGGACGTCGAGGGCCAGGGTTACCCCCATTTTGCGGGCCAGCTCCAGACGGTAGGGGACAACGTCGGCGATTACCACGTAGCGGGCGCCGGCGTGGCGGGCGATGGCCGCGCTCATGAGACCGATGGGTCCTGCGCCAGTGATCAAGACATCCTCACCCAGCACATCGAAGGAGAGCACGGTGTGCACCGCGTTGCCTAAAGGATCGAAGAGGGCCTGAACGTCGCGCGAGATCGAAGGGTCGTGATGCCAGACGTTGGTTACCGGGATCGCAATGTGCTGGGCGAAGGCGCCTTGTCGAGCGATGCCGATGGCGTGGGTGTCGGCGCACAGGTGTCTTCTTCCGGCCAAGCAATTGCGGCAGCGGCCGCAGACGACGTGCCCCTCGCCGCTCACCACATCTCCGGGCTGGAAACCTTTGACGTTGCTGCCGACTCTTTCGATGATGCCGACGAGCTCGTGGCCGATCACCAGCGGTGGGTGGATGGTTCTCTGGGCCCATTCGTTCCAGAGGTAGATATGGAGATCGGTGCCGCAAACACCGGTCCGGTCTACCTTGATCAATACATCGTTGATGCCGGTCTTGGGAATCGGCACCTGATCGAGCCATAATCCCGGTTCAGCCTTTTTCTTCACCAGCGCTATCATCGACGGCACGAGGATCTCTCCATCTCCACGTCAGCTCAGGCCCGCCATTCTGCCTGCCGCATCCACGTTCATCCTGATCGCTTGAGGTGTCTTAGATAGGCCAGGCATAAGCATCATGTTGCCTGCCACAATGACAATGAATCCAGCCCCGCTGGCTAGGTGCGCATCGGTAACGGTCAGGGTCCAGTTGCGCGGCGCGCCCGGCTTCTTGGGGTCGTCGGAGAGGGAAGACTGCGTTTTGGCCATGCACACGGGGAGCGAAGAGAAACCAAGGGCGGACAATTTTTCAAGTTTTCTTCGGGCTCCCGATTCAAAATAGATAGTTTTCTTACCGAGCTTTTCCATAGCCTGGGCAAGCCCGATGGAGACAACCGTTTTCCCTTCGCCATTCTGTTCCAGAAATGTCTTGATCGCCTGAGGCAGCACCCTGCCATCCTCTACCACAACTCGGTTAAACAGTGTTCTGTACTACGCCCAGTTTTCATGGTCAACCGGAGGATCGAGGGCAGGCATGGCCTCATTGCCGTCGCGACTCTTTTAAGATAGCCTCCTGCAGGATGGCTCAAGTCGGGGATTTTCAACCAGAGACCGAAAGCCGGGGTTTACTCTCGAGGTACCATCTCCTTACGCTCTATCTCCCCGCGGTGATTCTGGCCTTAGGTCATGGGATTGCGACGCCGGCGCTACCCGTGTTCACCAAGTCCTTTGGGATCAGTTTTGGAGTCGCTTCGCTCGTGATCGTGGTTCATACTCTGGGTTCGCTCCTCTCCACGGTCCCTACGGGTTTTCTCCTGGATCGTTTAGGGCGTCGGCGGATTCTCCTCTTTGGTCCCATGCTCACGGGGATCTCCTCCTTTCTAATGGCGACCGTGCAGTCGTTTCCCGAGCTTCTCTTCTACAGGTTCATCGGCGGGTGGGCCGAGCAGATGTGGCGCCAGTCCCGGCTGGCGGTCATCGCGGATACCGTCAACGAACGGCGGCGAGGAAGGCAGATGACGGGAATGGTTGGGATGGAGAGTGCCGGTCGGTTATTGGGCCCAGCCGTGGGCGGGCTTCTAGCCGGGCGGAATATCCGTGTCCCCTTTGTCGTTCACGGGATTTTGTCCCTGGCCGCCATCTTGCCGAGTTTTTGGATGGTTCAGGAATCCGTTCCGGTGAGTCCTCAGAGGCAGCCCTCTAAGGCGGACGGCCCTGCCCGAGCGGCGTCGGGTTTTTGGCGCGAGATTCTCAAGTTTCCGTATCTCGCCTTCTTCACTGCCCAGTTTTTCGCTTCTCTGGCCCGAGGCTCGCTTTGGGGCGGGACGCTTCTTCTCTATGTCGCTTACGCCTACCATGCGGGGCCGGAGCTGCTGGGAGGGCTGAGCACCGTCACGGGCATCATCGGCATCCCGATAACGTTTTCCTCCGGTTATATGATGGATCGCTTCGGGCGCAAGACAACGATCGTCCCTGGATTTGCCTTGACCGCCGCTGGGCTTGTCTTTATGGCCTTGACCGCTCAGTGGCGCCTTACCCTCACTGCCTTCATCGTTGCTTACGTCTGGGTCCAGGGTGCCCAAAGCCTGACCAGCGGCAACATGCAGGTTTTAGGGGCGGATCTCGCGCCGGCATCCTCGCGCGGGAAGTTCTTCGGCGTCTGGCGCATGATCGGAGAGGTCGGGCACCTTCTGAGCCCGGCCATCTTCGCCCTTTTGGCGGAAAAGATCGCCTACAGCCTTTCTTTCTTTTTTTTGGCCTTCTGCTCGTTCGCCGCCGCCGCGGTCGTGGGCCTGCGCGTGAGAGAGACCGTGGGACGGGGGAGAATTTAGTCCGTGCTTTCCGGCCGGTTTTTTAGCGAGACATAGGATCGGAATCGGGCGAGCTCGATTGCCGAGGGGTTGTTTTGCGGCCTGCTCGACGTAGAATTCGCCGCCCCGCGCGGGCAGCGGGCGGCGCCGTGCGAAGCTCCCAGGAACTCTAGGGTTCGTGAAGCCGCGTCAAGGGCATGTTGCCGTCTTAAGGTGGCGGGGACCGCTATAGAATCCTAATTATGAAATAGAGGAGGACGATCCCTATGGCGAGAAATGATAGGCCCGTATAGCGGTTATACTTCATGAAGGTTGCATCAAAGCTGAGGATCGAGAAGCTAATCGCCTGATTCGCCTTGTGAATCACCTGAGGGTTTACCACAAAAAGCACGCCGAAGAGGCAGCAGACGCCCCCGGCTATCGCAACAAGCCATAAGAACAGCGTGATCTCGTTCATACTTGCCTCCCACAAAGGTTTTCTTTAATACCTAGCAAAACCGATGCCATATCACGCAACGTGGGCGCGGCTGGGAAAAGATGGATGAAGTTCCCCTGATTTGTTGCTAAATTTGTCCACAATTTACCAAAAGTGTCCGGTTCGAGTTTTGGGGCTTGGGCTCGCTACGCAATCTTGGTCATTAAGCCCCCCCGCGCCGACCTGCCTGCCGGCAGGCATGGACCTATGCGGTCGCCCTTCGGCAGGCTCAGGGTGGTGAGTTTGTCGAACCACCGGATTAAAAATTCAAAAGGCCCGTGGGTCTCCCGATCGCTGGCCTTTTTGCTTTTGGCCTTGTTCCGCCTAGCCAAAGGTGGTAATTTAGTTCATACCATTGGTATTACGAATTGGAGGAAACAATGCGTCAAAAAGTTAAGCTCACGGTAAGCTTAGACCAGGACCTAGTGGAAACGCTTGACGAGATGAGCCGTCAAAGTAAGAAGCCGCGCAGCCAGGTGGTTCAGGATGCCTTGCGGTTGTGGCGGCGAAAGGAGCTCCATGAAAAGCTGGCCCAGGGATATCGCTCCATGGCGGACGAGGACCGGGAAACGGCAGAGCAGCACTTGCCTGTCTTTAAAGAGACTCTGAAATGAAGGGGGTAACTCCGCGTAGAGGCGAGGTGTGGCTTGTGAATTTCAACCCCGGAAGAGGGAGCGAGCAGAAGGGCATTCGACCGGCCTTGGTGATTCAGAACGATACCGGAAACACCTACGCGGGTACGACAATTGTTGCTGCGATAACGACAACCATAAAGGAGTTCCCTGTGACCGTTGTGGTGCCGAGCGGCGAGGGGGGACTTAGACAGAAGTCCATGGTCAATCTGGCTCAGCTTCTCACCATCGATAAAGGGCGTCTTCAGAAACATCTTGGAAGCCTTGATGAGGCCGTCATGGAGAGGGTCGACGAGGCGATCCGGACAAGCTTGGATGTTTAATGGTCGTTAAGCCCTCCAGCGCCGATGGTGCTGTGCGGTCGCCGTTCGACTAAGCTCACGACAGGCCGTATGGTGGTTCGAGAAGCCCATCATCCTGAGCCCGGTCGAAGGAGAGAGCAGGACGCCGCCGGATTTAAAATTCAAAGGGCACGTGAGTCCAACGACTCCGGGCCTTTTTGTTTTTGCTTGACGACCATCTAAATTTGGATTGTTTGGGTACAGCCTGAAAGCAATCGACTGAATCTTCAGCACCCCTGCTAGGCGTGCGCGCGCACTCGGAGCCCCAATTTTTGTTAAATCAGTAGGAAGCATGATGCGGTGAATAGTGGCTGTATTCTCCGCTTATATGCGGTGAATACAGTTGATAGATGCGGCGATTACATGCTATATTCTCCGCATGGGGTGCGGTGAATGAGTCGCTATATCCATGAATTGCCAGACTGGCCGGATTTCGAGTGGGATCAGGAAAAGCTGGCCGGCCCACTGGCGGCGTTGCGACACCGTCAGGGGCGCCTGATCGGCCGGATGGAGACTTTGGGCTTCTCCTTACGGGGGGAAGCGACGCTACGGACCCTGACCGAGGACGTTCTCAAATCTTCCGAAATCGAAGGCGAGATTCTCGATCGCGAACAGGTGCGTTCTTCGATCGCGCGACGGCTAGGGATGGATATAGGTGCACTGGTGCCTGCCGATCGCAACGTCGAGGGTGTGGTCGAGATGATGCTGGACGCCACACAGCACTATAGTGCGCCGCTGACCCTCGAGAGACTGTTCGGCTGGCAGGCTTCCCTTTTCCCGACAGGCTACAGCGGCATGAGGAAGATCGCTGTTGGCCGGTGGCGCGATGACGCGAAGGGCCCGATGCAGGTCGTCTCCGGCGCTCTCGGACGGGAACATGTGCATTTTGAAGCGCCGGCGGTAAAGCGTCTTAAGAAAGAAATGACGGCGTTCCTCAAATGGTTCAATGGCACGGATGGTACGGATGCCGTCCTGCGGGCCGGGCTTGCTCATTTGTGGTTTGTCACCGTTCATCCCTTCGAGGATGGAAACGGGCGCATTGCGCGCGCAATTGCGGATATGGCGTTGGCCCGTTCGGAACAGAGCGCGCAGCGTTTTTACAGTGTGTCGGCTCAGGTCCGGATCGAACGAGAGACCTATTACGATATCTTGGAGAAGACACAGAGGAGCGGCCTTGATATTACGCCATGGCTCGAATGGTTTCTCGATTGTCTCGACCGTGCTTTTGACGGCACGGAAAAGACGCTTGGCAGCGTTCTGCACAAAGCCCATTTTTGGGAAAGGCATGCGGACACATCGTTCAACGACCGCCAGCGGCTGATGCTGAACAAGCTGCTGGACGGGTTCGAGGGCAAGCTGACCTC
>Ga0184640_10000249_pt1 | contig 13419 bp, 13 predicted proteins | sample PLM31_200_b2_FD_133161 | JGI IMG/M metagenome (GOLD analysis project Ga0184640, IMG submission 133161) | Groundwater sediment microbial communities from an aquifer in East River, Colorado, USA - PLM3-1_200_b2 | ecosystem: Environmental > Terrestrial > Soil > Riparian zone | place: USA: East...
CGGGCAGCATTTTGACGATGACAAAGATATCCGTCGTCGGCCGGGTGCCGGGCTTAAACGCGTTACCGCCGTCGATGCCGCCGATCTGCACCGTCGGCAGCATAAATTTGTGCGGATACTTGCGTTGATATTCCTTTTCCCAATCTTGAATCGCTTGCGCTACCTTGCACGCGGCGAGCACGAACTTCGTCGCCTTGCCGTCGACGCTCACGCGCGCCCAGAGCAGGCCAGCATTACCGATTTGTAACTGCAGTCCGGTGGGTTCGCCGATGATGCACATGTCGGCCATCACACCATGATCCATCAAGTAGCGCGCGCCAACGCCCGCGCCGCGATAGGTCTTGCCCTGGAACCGACCGACCTGCGCCTTTTCAATTTCGCCGACGACGCCGGCGACGATCAAGTCGCCTTTGAGCTTGACGCCGGCTTTCTGCAGCGCCGCCACTGCCTCGATATAACAGGGAAAGGCAGCCTTCATGTTGACCAAGCCGCGACCGTAGATGCGGTCGTCTTCGACCACCGTCTCTTGAGGGTTGTCGAAGTGGTCCATGTGTGCGTTGAACATCAGCGTGGCGCCGGCGCCGGTCCCCTTTAAGGTGCCAATGACGTTCGGTCTGCCGTCTTCGACATATTGATATTCCACTTGCATGCCAAGTTTCTCGAACTCGCTACCGAGATACTTAGCGATTTCCTCTTCCTCGCCGGTGATGCTGATGATGTTCGCCAGATCGCATGCGACTTCGACAATTCTATTCCGATCCACTTGCTCAAGCACTTGTTGTTCCGTGTTAACCATCTTTTCGTATTCCTTTCGGTTCAACGTTCAATTCAATCAGTTCATATCTCAACGCAAATGTAGGGGATAAAAACCGGCTACCGGCCCGCCACTTCTTCGTAACGTTACCTTATCTGCTCAAAGGCGGGCGAGCCTGGGGAAAACGGCGCTGATGATAGAAGGGCAAACTCGATCCCAAGTAGAGGGTCGCCGAGACGCGTAAGACCGCGCTAAGGACAACTTGCGAACGCAAGTTCAATGAGGCCGGAGAACGGACGCAGCGACAGGACGAAAAATTAGGATCAGACTCCGGCCGAGAGCTCCCAAAGGTTGCCATCGGGATCTTTAACGTAGAGAGAGTAGCTTTTACCGTCCGCGTGGTCACGTGTATTCTCGACTCTTGTCCCCGCTTGTTCAAGCTCCTGTATGGCTTTATCTTTCTCCTTCCAGGGTATCAAGAGCGTATGATGCGGGACTCCTGGACGCGGGCCTTTTGAGGCATCGAAGATATGCACCTGCAGATTTCCTACCTCGACATCGACCTCTTTCACACGGCCCTTTTGCAGCTGTTCCTCCGTTGGATCGATCCTCCTGATGACTTTTGCAGCCAATACTTTCGTATAGAAAACTTCTGAATGCTCTAAATTGTTCGCGTTAACGGCAAATGTTCTGATCGCTTGGACTTGCGGCATAGTTTTCTCCTCTCGTTGCAATAAGCTGGCATTTCGGTCTTTAAGGCTGCATCTCTGCGTCCATCCAGCTCTTAAACGAGAGATGACGGCTAGTTAACTCTAAACTTCTTATCACCTTTTCCCGAGAACATCTTTGGTCAATAGCACCGCCACGGGCCGGCTTGAGTCCTCAGCCAATATCCAAGCATTCTTGAAGGTCCACTCGATTTCTTCCGCGTTGCGCAGCAAATAATGACGCACTCCCAGCGCCTCTAGCACGGGTATCGTGGCGGTTCCGACCCTGGCAAAACCCCGGTCCCCAATATCACCGGCATAATAAACAATGAGGAGCATCGGAAGCTCAAGTTGTAGGCCGGTAGTTACAATCCCGTTGCAGCTATTGAGAAGTCCCGCGTTTTGCATGATCAATGCCGGTTTCCTTCCGACCAATCGCGCTCCGGCACAAATGCCTATTCCTTCTTCTTCGCGGCACAAAGGCACATGCTCTACTTCCGAATCCCGCTCAAGTGCATCGATGAGATCGAGACAGTTGATGTCCGGGAGACTCGCGACGAGGTCGATCCCGGCCTTCTTTATGGCTGCCAGGATCGCCGTCGCCCTGGTTTTTGCGTCCGTTTCACTCATTGGTACAACCGTGCGATCGCTCCGCTCTTTTCGAGTTCCTGGACAAAACTCATATCTACGAAAGTCTCCGGCGAAGCCGTTTTTGCTGCAGGAATGCTGTCGCCAAAAGAATCAAGAATAGCCTTCACGCCGTTTAGCGTCGGATAGGGCGCCCTCGGTAGATACTGAAGGGCATAAACACGATAGGTCTCTTCCAGTACTTTAGGATCCCGGCTCCTTATGTATTGCTGCATAATTTTGAGCGAGCCTGCTTTGTCTGTTTTAAAGCGGTGGATGGCTTCGGTGAGGGAACGTATAAATTGCGCCACGGTTTCCCTGCGCTCCCGAATGAAACGGCGCGTCGTAGCATAACATGTGCTGGCATATTCGATGCCCATGGAGCCCGCATCAGCGAATTCCCGGTATCCGAGCGCCAAAGCGTTGAGATTACCCGGAGGAGAAAAGACACCGCCGTCAAGCATCCCCGACTGCATGCCGCTTAATATTTCCGGATAACCGCCCATGGGACGGATCACCACATCTCGAGTTGGGTCAAGCGCCCATTTCCGCAACAGAGTCCGCAATGTAAAATCCGAAAGGCTTCCCAATCCAGTCACACCCAAGGATTTATTTTGAAGATCTTTTGGCTCCTTAAAACTCGCGCGGGTCATCAAGGAGAACACCAAAGTGTTATAAGTGGTCGCAATAAGTACCGCGTCCTTGGCCCCACTGAGATTCGCAGCCACCAGTGCGTTTCCCCCCGTGCCGATAACCGGCAACTGGCCTGAAAGGAGGGCAGCCATAGAACGCGGCCCGCCGGCGATATAAACCAAGTCGACGTCGAGGCCATTCTTCCTGAAGACTCCAGTTTCCTTGGCAACCCACAAGACTGCTTGTGCGCCGCTAATGGACGGGTAACTAATCGTTAAATGATTGGGCTTATTATCCTGGGCAAAAACGAGAACGTGCGATGCTAGATAACCAACTAAGATCAGTCCACTGAGTCCCAATTTCCGCACGGATTACATCAACCTTTATTCCAGCTACCAGGGACCCGAGCCTGAAAAATTGAAATTCCTTCAGTCTCTTCCACATGCCGACTGAAGCGGTATTTGTTTTCAACGTCAGGCCAAGGCCAGGGCGGTACTTCTCCTCTACCCGGCTCAACTCTGGCACAGATAAACGTGTGCTCCCAACCAGCAAGCGCGTCGGTGAACAGCTTCTTGAATTCGGTCACGGAAGTAGCGTTGAAGGCGTTCTTGATTCCAACGCCTTTTGCCACAGCTGCGAAATCAACCCCGTCTGCGGTTGCCGTCTTTGTTCCGCCCGACGATTCATAAATACCGTTGTCAAATACAACATGAATGAGATTTTTAGGCTTCTTCCGCATGGCCGTGGGAAGCCCGCACAAATTCATCAAAAGAGATCCGTCACCGTCGAGCGCAATGACTCTTCGCTGCGGCAGGCCGAGGGCCATTCCTAAGGCTACAGAGGAGGTGAGGCCGAGAGTCCAACAGCGCAGATTGCCATCGCTCGGATGATAGGCATTCCATTCAGATGACGTGCCGCCGACACAGACGACAACCAGGGCATCGCCGACCAAATCCGCGATCTCTTTCAAACACTCATGACGCTTCACAGAACGGTCATTATCAACGTTCTTGGACTGTGTCAAGATTTTGGTATTGTCCCTACAGTCGGTAGGCTTCAACATGTCGATTGCTCTTCATGCTGCTACCCAAGCTATCCGCCTTAGGCGGAGCGGAACTTCTCTGATCATCTGAGAGTCATCCTATGGATCACGACAACAGTTGATCTGGACACACCGAGACGTAAAAGCCTGCCCCCGGGGACGGGGATAGTGCTTGACCCCCGGGCTGACTTGGACTAGCTTTAGTAAATTTTACTTAAACACGTCATTGAGACTGGATCGTCGGTGGTGCATGTTACCTTACTCCTAGGGGAACGAACCGTGATTGCCCGATTTATGATTATTCTGATTTTTCTATTCTTCTTTTTTTATCCTGGCTTGTCATCTGCCCAGGAGGGTTACGATTCAAGTCTTGTCGAAGGTGCCAAGAAAGAGGGGCGGATAGTCTGGTATACCACTATGAACGTGAGTCAAAGCAAACCAGTTGTGGATGCTTTTCGGAAGAAATATCCCTTTATTGAACCGGTCTTATATAGATCAGGTGGAGGGGCACTGGTCAATAGAGTTCTTACCGAGGCACGCGCCGGCCAAAACGTCTGGGATGTCGTTGGCGGTCGAGGAGAGATGATCCAGGCGTTCAAAGAGAAGAACCTCTTGGCCTCTTATTTCTCTCCAGAAGCTCAAATGATAGATTCCGATCTCTTCGATAAACAAGGTTATTGGTACACCTACTACGTTGTACCCGTCGTTCTGGGATATAATACAAATTTGGTCAAGCGAGAGGAGATCCCCAAAAGCTTTGCAAATCTGCTGGAGCCCAAGTGGAAAGGGAGAAAAATCTCGATGGACACCGAGGCTTATCTCCTTTTTCAAGGTCTCATCTCCGCCTGGGGTAAAGAGAAGGCCCTGAGTTATATGAAGCAGTTGGCAGCTCAAGAGCCTGTCATGATGCGCGGAACAACGGAAAGAATCACTATGGCCGCGGCGGGTGAGTACCCATTGGTGATCACCTATGCCCATTCTCTTCAAAGGATGGTGTCTCAGGGAGCGTCTGTCGATTGGGTAGCTCTGGAGCCTGTTGTGGTGGAAATCGATCCCATCATGATCAGCGCGAAGTCTTCCCACCCGAATGCTGCCAGACTTTTCCTGAACTTTCTTTTGGGCAAGGAAGGGCAGGAAATGCTTGTGCGGTTTGAACGGATCCCGGTCCGCCGCGATGTTCAGCCGAAGCCAGCACGGCTCTTCAGAGGCTACCAGCGTATCGTGGAACGCCCGGACGATTACAAATACTTTTCGGAAAACGTGAAACTGTTCCAGGAACTTTTCAAGACCCGCTGATTGTCCAAGAATCAAAGGAGGAGAAAAACATGTTCGCGAAGCTCAAGCATCTAGCCATTGTCAGTGATCAGTATACTCTTCTCGGAAGGTTTTATGAAGGTATGTTTGGTATGAAACCTTCCCAAAACGCCCGGCCGTTTGGAGCCGTTGTTGTCAGGGATGGTTACGTGGGGCTGAATATCAATCCGAGGAAAGGTAAGGCGGGTCGTCAGGCCGGTCTCGATCATTTTGGATTCGAAGTCGAAGACGTGAACACTGTTTATGACCGACTGAAAAAGGACTATCCCTCTATTAACGTACTGAAAAGACCAAGCACCAGACCGTTCGCTGGCATCAGTACGCATGACCCGGCGGGCAATGTCTTCGACATTTCCCAAAAGGACATGGAAAACAGAACGGATGCGTACGTGGAAGCAGACCGGGTGCAAAAGCGACATGTTAAGCATATCGCGTTGAGGGCTGTTGAACCTGCGGGGTTGGCCAAGTTCTACAGAGATGTATTTGAACTCACGGAAACGGAAAAACCCGCCAATGATCCCAATTTTTATCTGGCGGATGGAACGGTGGTGTTTGTTATCATGCCGTGGAACATTACAGACTTTGCCGGCACCGGAATCGAGAGACCGGCGTTGGATCATATTGGCTTTAAGGTAGAAAGCGTGGACGCGTTAAAAGGCGAACTCGAAAAAGTGAAGAGGGAAAGGGCTGCTCTTGCGCCCAATCCTATCGGTGCGGAAGCGGGACCTGAGGGAGAGGCGAGATTGAAGTTATTCGCTAAGTGCCCGCTTGGACAATTCCATATGTCCGACCCCGATGGTGTGTTGATTGATGTCAGCGAGAAATGATGTTTAAACCTAAAAAGATCAGTTGACGGGCGCCAGAGCCGGAGTTGGAGCGCAATGTCTAGGGTCAGCTCTTGCGGCGATACATTGGTCATCCGATTGCCGACTCCAGAGCCCTGAGTTATAGCGCAATCAGTCGTGGAAACCCGGGCTCGTTACCAAGTGTTAGAGGTCGCCCGATTTTCAGGCTTCTAGAACGATTAATCGGTACGAGTTTGCGGCCAAGAAGGGCGGTTGGCAAAACGGCATGAAGTATACTCTCCGGGAAATCCCAGTCCTAAGTAATTCTCAGCCTTTGCTGCAATCCTTCGCCATTAGTCAGACTCGCCCGGCTGGATATCCAGCACCTTAACGTCAAAGTTCAAAGTTTTCCCCGCCAGAGGGTGATTGAGATCAAAACCCACGGTTTCTTGTTTGATCTCATGCACGCGCAAGGCAATGTCTTCTCCGCGTGGCCCGCGGATCTGAAGCGTGCTCCCGAGTTTCAAGTCTTCAGCGGGAATATTGTCTTTGGGCACTTCCTTGAAACCGTTGGGATCGACAGACCCAAACGCTTCTTCCGGTGGGAGACAAACATTCTTTTCGCCGTTTATCTCCTTTCCTGAAAGCTCTTTCTCCAAGCCCGGGATAATCTGTTGTTGCGCGTGGGTGTAAGTCACTAGTTCCTTTTCTTTATTCGATTCGATGACGTTGCCATTCTCATCGGAGATAGTGTATTCAAAACTCGCAACAGGCCATTCTTGATCATTTTATCCTCCTTGACCGTTGAGAGTCTGACTAATCTGACGCAATTTCGGATCCCAGATGCGACAAGAACCTTCGGACCAAGCGAGGCGAACCGATTAGGACGCCCCCGGTTGGATGCCCAGCACCTTGACGTTGAAATTCAAAGTTTTCCCTGCCAGAGGATGATTGAAATCCAGAATCACGGTTTCCGTTTTCACTTCACGGACACGGATAACAAGATCCTCTCCCTTTGGGCCTCGGGCACTGAGCGCGCCCCCGACCTTTAACCCTGCAGCAGGAATATCGGTCTTCGGTGCTTCTTTGAAACCTTTGGATCAACCGGCCCGTACGCTTCTTCTGGTTGGACTCGAATGCTTTTTTCCTCATGCGAGTGGCCGCGCGGTGGTGGTAAGTGAGAACGCTTCCCTAAAGACCTTAGCGGCTTCACGCATTGCGCGCGGCGCGAACAGAATTGATGCGATCTCTTTTAACTTACTATAAATGAGCTACGCGGTGCGCAGCCAATCTGCAGCTAGTGTAATACGGCAGACACTCAAATACTCCACGTACGGGTAGAGAGGCTTTAAAGCCCAGACTCCAAAAAACATCCGGTTCCGCCGCCTTTTTGTCGCAATTAAGGCTATCCGATAATCGAGCGCGTCGCGTAAAGTCTGGCGCATGCAACGCGCCGTAATCTTTGCGCTACTGCTACTTTTCCCTACCGTCGTTCACGCAGGGTTGATCAAGTGGGAAGGTAAACCCGTTTCGGTTTCTATCTCCACAGAGCGGCTTACCAGAATCGAGTTTCCCGAGAACCTGAGATCGGTCTTGCTGAGCCGGCCGGATATCGCGGTAGAGAAGGAAAACAGGTCGCTCTACCTCCGAGCTTTGGGGCCGGAGATAGTGGATACCTTGTTTGTTGTCGGAGACAGTGGGACCACGTATGAAATAAATCTCTCCACCTCTGATAATCCCGACGAATCTGTTGTCATCTCTGGTATTCCTAAATCTCTTCAGGTTGCGGCCGAGCGAGCTCGGCAAGTTCCCGCTCTGGATCTCATGCGCTCGATGATGCGCGGTCTGCCGGTAGCTGGGTACGAAATCATCAAGGCAAATCGCAAAGAAGTTTATCGCGACGCCAATTTCTCAATGAAGCTCATTGAAGTTTACCGGTCTCCGGTGCTTCACGGCTACGTGATCGAAGCAGAAAACCTGGTGGACTTTGCGGTTCTGTTGAGAGTTCAGGAGATCGACTTTGCCGGCATGGTGATCATCTCTGCTGGCGACGAATTTCTACAACCACGTCCGAAAAAGGCGAGTGAAGTGGTTCAAGAGCGATTCCGCACCCGGCTTTACATCGTCGCTCTGCCTGCGACGGGCATTTATTAAGGAGTAATCAATCGTGTCTGTTTTGGATGAGTTGAAATCGAAGCCGTGGTTTCCCTGGGCAGTTGGCGGTGGTCTGGTTCTGCTTCTTTTCTGGCTTCTCTTCTGGTCCACACCGGACCCGCTACCAACGAAGGCGAGCAAAGATCCTAAAAGTAGGGATCAAAAAGAAGGGCTCTACGATCTCAAGATCGGTTCCTGGCAGAACCGCGTCGATCAGGATCTTGAAGCGACGAGAAAACAGATCGCTGAGATCGACATAAGACAGCAGGAAATCAGGGATCAGTTCAAGAACATCGGCGATACGTTATCGGATCTGTCGGTGCAGATGAAAGAAGAAAGAGCGACGCGACTTGCTACCAGTAAAGTTACTCCACCGATTCCAGAGCAGAAATCTGCGGGCAATGGAATTACGGTCATGCGTTTTGGGGTGACGAAGTCCTCAGTCGCAGAGCGGCCGGGGAAAAGTAAAGCCGAAGTTCCTAACGTGAAGCAGGTTTCCTATCTTCCCGGCGGTTCCATGGCTCGTTCGGTTCTTCTCACCGGCGCCGATGCGCCTGTGGGCGGAAAGCCTTTCCCTGTGCTTGTTGCACTGAAAGAAGCCTTCGCTTCCCCCAACTCTTACAGCGTGCCGCTCAAGGGCTGCTTTGCGCTGGGCAAGGCGGAAGGGAACGCCAGCTCGGAGAGAGCGGATATTCAAATCGTCAGGATGTCGTGCGTCTTGCCCGACGGAAAGGCCTTCGAGCAAGAAGTCACGGGATATCTGGTCGGAGAAGATGGCAAGCAAGGCATACCTGGAAAACTGGTCGACAAAGAGGGGCGAAAGATCGCCTTCGCTGCGATAGCTGGCGTTGGTGCAGGACTGGCACGCGCATTCGGTCAGCAGCAGGTGACCAACGTGGTCACGGATTCCGGTGCGGTTACTTCCACTGTTACCGGCGATGCCTTGACCTTCGGTCTCGCCAGCGGCGCACAGGGCGCCGCTGGCGAGATGCAGAAGTATTTTCAAAAACAAGCCGAACGACTGTTTCCGGTCGTTGAGATCGATGCCGGTAAAAATGTCACGCTGGTCATGCTCTCGGGAGTCAAAGTTTCGGGACTTGAAGCGATGAATAGGACCGAAACAAGGAGGGGCCTTGATTAGAATCACTGTCACACTTGTCGTTGTTGCTCTCCTGGGTTTTCTCCAGGCCTGTTCAACGACTGACCCAAAGCCAATCAAGGATCCGATCTTGGTCTACAAACACGGGATGGAGCAGGGGAATAAAGCGATGCTCGATGAGGTTCGCAATAAGCTCAAGCAGAAAAGTGCCTATGGCTCCGTCGAGCCTTACAATCCGTTGCGGTTACTGCCCGACATTCGCAAGGTCTGGATCGTCGAGCATCCGAACGAAGTCGGTGACCTGATTCAGGGGCACTGGGTTTTTCTGGTGGTACAGCCTGGGCGCTGGGCATCGCCGGCTGTACCGGCGCTTCACCCGCAGAGCGAGACGAGAACGCCGAGCGCTATCCCGATGATCGAAGACAAACCCGGCCCGACTTCTCCCGGTATGCAGAACAGACGGAATGATTCTCAAGGCGAGTGAGTTCAAGTTTCCCGATGCCATGCGCGCAAAATTTCCCGTGATCGTACGAGCATCGCCTCCGGAAGGCTGGCCGCGCGGCGCGGTGATGGTGAGCAAGGGCAAGATCCCATACCGAAACTTTCTGCAAATCATCGGCAGCGCACCAGATACGGAGTTCGAAGCTCAACTCGGCGAGTACCAGGATAACGACCCAAGAATGATTCTTTCCATGTTCGAAGAGATTTCACTCAACTGCCCGCTCAGAGATGACGAGGCAGAAGCAATTAAGAAGGAATATCAGACCGCTTCAGATGACGCAGCGGAAAGCAGGCCACCGATCTTTGTCCAGGGGCTCATCTCACCCGTGTTCCATGCGTTCGAAAACGGCATGCTCTCTTTTGCCTCCGCTCTCTCTTTGTCCCTCTATATGAGTCCCGAAGCTCAACGGGAGATCATCGGACTTAAACTTGTCGACCAGTCACCCGAGACAGTGCTGAGGAATATCACCGATCCCTTTTACGCTGGAGACATTCTCAACCGGCTGGCGCGGGAGCCGGGAAGGCTCAAGATTCTTGGCTACGACAATCTTCGAGCCTTTCTCAAAGAGCGGTCACCTTTCTCGTATGGCCGAAGCCGCTTTCTCATGCGCCTTGCCGCTGCCATACCCGCTCAAAAGCGAGAGGGGCTCACGAGCGATCATGGCGAGTTGCTTTTGAGTATTGGCCAAAAGAAACGGGAAGCGCTCTTTCGCGGAGAGCGTATTTCCATCGACGGAAAACAATTCGACTTCAAACAACTTATCACCTTGAACCGGGACGAGACACGACGGCTCATTCGAAAACTAAGAGAGGAGAAGCGTGGCACTCAAGCTTAAAGAATATCGCTCCGGTTTCGATCGCGGGCCGGCGCTGGCGGACTTTCTTCCCTATGACAGCCACGATGACCGTGTTTTCATTCTGAAAGACGGCAGTCTGGGCATGATGTGGTCGCTTGCCACTATCACCGAGGAAGGTTTGTCTGAGGAAGAGCGCAATCGCGTGAGAATCGCGATCGAAGGCGTAGTCATGCGGATTCCGACGGAGCTCGCCTGCCAGATCATTCTCGTTTCTTCATCCCGCATCGAGCCTGTGCTCGAGAGCTTTCTCTCCATCGGCAATCTTTCGGACTCAATGACGAAGCTCTTTCTCGACAGCCGACTGGAAATCATCCGCGATGCTTCGAAGAACGGTTTTCCGGGAAGCGGCGGCGAGTTCCGACCGAGAATCCTCTCGATCTATTTCACTATCCGTTACTTTCTCGGTTGGCAGAAACCCGGACTGGCGGATTCCCTATGATCGGTCTTGGTCCGGCCCGGTCTTTTGAAGCATTCCTACGAGACTTCCTACAAGCGGGGAAGAGAACGATTCGGCCGGCTGGCACGCTTCGCCGAAGGAATACTTGCAGGGGCCGGCTTCGGTCCGAAACCAGTCTCGCCGCAGGAGCTGATTTCGATTCTCTATCCGATCCTAAATCCTGTGCGGTCAATCCATCTCGGCGAGCCTATCTATCATCCTGGTCAGAGTCTTTCCGAACAAATGGCGCTATCGACCATGAGCGTGCTGCCGCAGGGGCTCAAGTGCGAAAACGTCGAGACCCGCGTGATTTCACTGGAACAGTCTCCCGAAGCGACCTTTCCAGGAATGATCTCCGATCTTCTTCGGATGAACGGCAACTATCTGATGGCGATCAACTTCCACGTGCCGTCCAAAGAAAAGGAGATGCAGTTTCTTAAGATCAAGGGCGCGCTCGCTTTCACCCACCGATTCAACGTCCTCGGCGACATCTCCATAGAAGCGCAGGCGGTCAAAAGAGACATCGACGAGACCACCGAGCGGATGTTTACCGGAGCGACCCGGACGGTGCTTTTTAACCTCCATATCGTACGCCAGGGTGAAGCAGAGGAGCTTGAGTCCAGAGTGAGCGAAACCCTGGACCGGCTGCACGGTCTCGGTTGCGAAGGTGTGGTGGAAGAACTGATAGGAGATTCCCTCACGCTGGCGTCGCTGCCGTTCGGCTACGATCCGGCCAATGACAGGTTTGTCAGGCGCGAGCGCCGCTGGCAGTCGGATAATTTCTCCGATGCTCTTCCGGTCTTCGGCGACTGGCGTGGTACGGCAAGGCCGGTGTTTCTTTACTTCAGCAGGCGGGGTGCGCCGATCGCCTTCGACCTCTTCGACAATGAAGCGCCACACGCAGTCATCTCCGGCGCTACCGGAGCGGGAAAATCAGTGCTGGTAAACGACATGATCGCCCAGGCGCTGAGGCTCGATCCGCTGATCTTCATCATCGACAAGGGCGGCAGTTACGAAAGGATCTGCGAGCTTTTCGGCGGGCAGTATTTCACCGTTGACTTGGATCATCCCCTGGCGGTTAACCCCTTCGCGGGTGAACTTACCCGCGAAAAACAAGCGCTGCTCACGACGCTGATCGTCGCCATGGCGACGCGCAATGACGAGCGGGAGCATTTGGACTCGGAGCGGGTCGGTATAATCGAAGAGGCGCTGGTGAAGCTCTATCAGCGAGTCAAAGACCGGGAGATTCAGCTTTCGGATCTGACCGAGGTGCTGGTAAAAGATTACGGCGAAAGAGGCAAGGGCCTAAGACAGCGGCTGTTCGCTTTCACCCGCGAGGGTCAGTTCGGCATGTTCTTTGACCGGCCCAATGAGTTAAAAGCCCAATCGAGTTTCAACGTATTCGATCTCAAGCGGCTGGACGGCTATCCAGAACTTCAAGCGTCGTTTCTGCTGGTCACCATGAACTTCATCATCTCAAGCATTCAATCCACAGATCCGGGGCGACCGAAGTATCTTTTCATCGACGAAGCCTGGGCGCTGCTCAAGAACGAAGCTTCCGCCAGATACGTTGCCGAAGCGTTCAGGACCTATCGGAAACTTGGCTGCGCGGTCGTCGCGGTCAGCCAGGCGGTGAGCGATTTTCTTGCCGTCCCCGGCGGAAGAACGATTCTGCAAAACGCGCCGACGAAAATTCTTCTGCGCCAAGAACGGGAAACCGTTTCCACGCTCAAAGAGGAGCTGAAATTATCGCCGGAGGAAGTTGAGCTCGTCAGCTCTGTCGCAACGATACCGGGAGTAAGGTCCGAGTTTTATTTGAGAACCAGCTGGGGCAGCGGAGTAGGGGTTCTCTATCTCTCGCCCATCATGTACTGGGTCACGACGACGGATTTCAGGGACATAGAGCGGTACCGGCGAAAGCTTGCTGAATTGAACGGTAACCAAATCGAAACCATCAAAGCACTTGCGCGGGAAGATATAAGGAGGAAAGCAATATGAGAAGTATCAGGACCCTGATGAAAAAGGCCCATCTGCGTCGTTACGCTCGAACCGCTCACTCCAACGTACGGATCTGCTTAAATGGTTCAAACCGTTCAAGTTGTTCAAATCGTTCAAGCCGTGCGCGCCTCGCATCTGGAACCTTTTTGATCAGGCTCCAGGAAAAAGTGTTCGGAGAAAGTCTAAGAAAAATGATTTACGTCGGATGCGTTGCTGCCATCTTGAGTGGCTGCGCTGCTGCCGTGACGACCGACGGCGAAATTGCATCCACGGAGAATCCCGAAACAGCCACCGCGAGCTGTCCTTATCTTAGAACGCAGCAAGCTTCCTGCGACGAACTTAAGAAAGCATACGATGAAGGGTTCAGGGCCGGCAAGGAAATCATTGCTGCCGAGTTTCGGACCAGGTCGGAATTGAACCAACCCTACGTCTGGATGCCTCCGCTGATAAGCGAAGTCGATATGCCTGGGCGCGTGGTAAACGGAATCATGATTCCGGCACACAGAGAACTC
>Ga0184640_10000250_pt1 | contig 13365 bp, 16 predicted proteins | sample PLM31_200_b2_FD_133161 | JGI IMG/M metagenome (GOLD analysis project Ga0184640, IMG submission 133161) | Groundwater sediment microbial communities from an aquifer in East River, Colorado, USA - PLM3-1_200_b2 | ecosystem: Environmental > Terrestrial > Soil > Riparian zone | place: USA: East...
AGCAGTGCGGCGTCGGGGACGCGGCGCCGGATCTCGGGCATCGCCCGGATCAGGACGTCCTGGCCCTTCCGGGCAACCAGGCGGCTCACGCACACCACCACCGGCCGGTCGGCGAGGCCGTGGCGCTCCCGGATCTCCTCGGCGGGCAGGCCGGGATGGAAGGCATCCACGTCGGCGCCCGGATACAGCACCGACACCGGTACGGGGTCCGGCACTGCCGTCCGAACGACCCTGGCGATGAACGCGCTGCACATCACGGGGACCCGCGATGCCCGAGAGGTCATGTACCGGAGCGAGGCGTGGGCCCCCGGGATCAGCGAGAGCCAGAAGTCGAAACCGTGGGCGGCGACCAGGTACGGGACCCCGCGCCGGGCCAGGCCGGGCCCCGCCGCGGCCAGGGGCATGGCGTCGCCGAACAGCACGACCCTCGCCCCGGTCTCATGAACCGCCTCTGTCAGTCGCCGGCGGGTCTTCGGCGTGGGCCACGCGAACTCCCGAGGCTCCCGGATCACCCGGTACGGCTCCGCCGCGTCGAACGCCTCGGACCCGGCCCACCGGGGGGCGAACACGGCGATCCGGTCCGGCGGGAGCTCGCGGACCAGCGCGTGGAGGGTTCGCTGGATCCCGCCGACGCGGGGCGGATAGTCGTTCGTGACGAGCAGCGTCCGCGGAATGTGCACGGGCGCCTATCCTCTCAGAAGGGTGGACACCAACGTGCTCGAGGAGCAGGTCCGGGCCCTCGACGAGGGCCGGGCGTTCGTCGACGGCTCGGGCCTTCGCATGGTCGAGGTGGGCGGAGGGGACGCCGCCGCGTGGCTGAACGACCTCGTCACGGCGGGGGTCGAAGACCTGGCCGAGAACGAGGCCGTCCGGTCGCTGCTGCTCACCCCAACCGGACGGGTCCGAGCCGACTTCCACGTCGCACGAGCAAGCGAGCGGTTCCTGCTCCTTCAGGACCCCGACCAGCCCAAGGCCATCGACGATCTGCTCGAGCCGTACGTGCTCTCCTCCGACGTCGCGCTCCGCGATCCCGGCGGCGAAACCCGGCCGATCCTTGTCCCCACGCCCTCGGGATGGAGCGTCGCGTGGACGCCCCCTGCCGGCGCCGCCCCGGCGGACCCGGAGGCGGCCGAGGTCTGGCGGATCCGCAGGGGGATCCCCCGGTTCCCCATCGACTTCGACGAGGACTCGTTGCCCGCGGAGGCCGGCCTGGAGCACCTCATCGACTTCGCCAAGGGGTGCTTCCTGGGCCAGGAGTCGGTGGCCAAGGTCCGCAACATGGGCCATCCGCCCCGCACGGTCGTGGCGCTGCGGGCGACGGAGCCGGTACACGCCGGGGAGCGCGTGCTGGCGGGGGGACAGGACGTGGGCAAGGTGACCAGCGCGGCCCCCTTCGGCATCGGGACGGCCCTCATCGCTTCCGTCCGGTGGGAGGCCCGCTCCGGCCGCCTGCACGGCGCGTCCGGCCCGGCGCTCGCTCCCGCCTGAGGCCGCTCGGCCCGCCCGTCTACTACGACGGTGCCGAGTTTTCAAGACTTCACTTGCCCAACCCCCGGCGATAAGTATGGGTCGCTTGCCACTGGCCCTCCGGCGGCGGGTCAAGCGCAGTGAGCGTCGGGAACAGGTTTCGGCGGCAGGCTAGGGCGACAGGAGCGCGAACGGTGAGCAGGGAGCGCATCGCCACCATCGACCTGAACACCCTTCCCCCGAACCCTTCCCCACCGGACATGTGGCAGGACAAGGCGGCCTGCTTCGGCATCGAGCCCGACACCTTCTTCCCGACCTCCGAGGAGGAGGCCGGCCCCGCCCTGGCCTACTGCGCGGCGTGCGGGATCCGCGAGATGTGCCTTGCCTGGGCCCTCAAGAACGGCGAGCGGTACGGGGTGTGGGGCGGCCTCACCGAGCAGCAGCGGCGGCGGCTGATCCGGTTCGTGGCCTGACCCGCCGGCTGGTCACCGGGGCGCCCGGCCACCCATACTGAGCTGTCCTATGAGCGACATCGTGGTCCAGGCCACCGCGCCCCTTCGGATCAGCTTCGTGGGGGGCGGGACCGACTTCCCCCACTGGTACGAGCTCCACGGAGGAGCCGTGCTCTCGGCCACCATCGACCACTTCGTCACGGTCACCCTCCAGCCCCGGGACGACGACCGGATCAAGATCCGCTCGCTCGACCTGGAACAGCTCGTCCAGTACCACCTGGAAGACGCCCCGGTGTACGACGGCGTCATGGACCTTCCGAAGGCGGCCATCGAACGGATGGGGATGCACCGAGGGGTGGACCTCGACATCCGGTCGGACGCCCCGCCCGGCAGCGGCTTGGGTGGCTCCTCGGCCCTGGTGACCGCCGTGGCGGGAGCGTTGGCCGCGTTCCACGGCCTGTCGCTCACGCGCAACGAGCTGGCCAAGGTGAGCTACGCCATCGAACGAGAGGACCTGGGGATCGCCGGAGGGTGGCAGGACCAGTACGCCGCGGCGTTCGGCGGGTTCAACCTGATCGAGTTCTCCTCGGACCGCGTGACCGTCACGCCGGTGCGTGCCGCGTCGCGAGTGCTGGCGACCCTCCGCTCGAACCTTCTGTTGTGTTACACGGGCCGGGTCAGGACGCACCTCGGGCTCATCGACACTCAGATCCGTCTGTTCCGGGAAGGACGCGAGGAGACCGTCCAGGGCATGAAGCAGCTCCAGACCACGGCCTACGAGATGCGCGACGCCGTGGAGGCCGGTGACGTCGACGCGCTGGGCGAGATGCTCCAGGAGGCCTACGAGAGCAAGAAGCGGATGAACCCCCAGATCGCCGAGGGCACGCCGATCGAGGGGCTCTTCGAGGCGGCCCGGCGGGCCGGGGCCGTGGGCGGGAAGATCTGCGGCGCGGGCGGAGGCGGATACCTCCTGCTGTACTGCAAGCCCGAGCGGCAGCCCGCCGTCCGGGAGGAGCTGGAACGACTCGGTGGGCAGTTCGCGTCGTTCGAGTTCAACCCGTCGGGCGTGGAGGCCCGGGTCGGCGACGCGGTGTGGAGGCCGGGGGGACGATGAGCCGGCGGTTCGTGCTCCTCGACCGCGACGGGACCATCAACGAGGAGGCCGGCTACGTGCTCGAGCCCGACCAGCTCCGGCTGATCCCAGGCGCCGCGAGGGCCCTGCGGGAGCTCAGGGAGGTGGGACTCGGCCTCGTCGTCGTGACGAACCAATCGCCCGTGGGACGAGGATGGCTCACCGCCGAGCGACTGGAGGAGATCAACGCGGGGCTGGCCGGCGCGCTGGCCGAGGAGGGCGCCGGGGTGGACGCGGTGTACGTGTGCCCCCACCGGCCCGAGCAAGGGTGCGACTGCCGGAAGCCCCAGCCCGGGCTGGCCGTGCGTGCCGCGAAGGAGAACGGGTTCGAGCTCGCCGAGTCGTTCGTGGTCGGCGACCACGCGGCCGACATGGGCATGGCCAACGCGGTCGGGGCCACCGCCATCCTGGTCCGAACCGGCCACGGCGATGAGGAGCTGGCGAACGGGGCCGGCGAGCTCGCCGACCACGTCGTGGCCGACCTCCGTGAGGCATCGGAACTGATCCAGGACATCGTGCGGTCGGGGGCGCTGCGGTGAACGCCGAGGAGCGGATCGGGCCCTATCTCGAGGAGACCGTCGGAACCATCACGCGAACCGCCGAGCGGTGCGCCGAGCAGATCGCCGAGGGGGCCGCCGTGATCGCCGAAAGCATCCGGCGGGGAGGCAAGGTACTGATCTGCGGCAACGGGGGAAGCGCCGCGGACAGCCAGCATCTCGCGGCCGAGCTCGTCGGCACGCTCACCCTCGACCGGCGCCGCCCGCCCATCCCGGCGATCGCGCTCACGACCGACACGTCGATCCTCACCGCGGTCGCCAACGACTTCGGCTTCGAGGGCGTCTTCGCCCGGCAGGTGGAGGCGGTGGGAAAGGCCGGCGACGTGCTGATCGCCATCTCGACGAGCGGCAACTCCGAGGACGTCCTGCTCGCGGTGGATCTCGCGGGCCGGCAGGGACTCCGCACGATCGCGCTGACCGGTGAGTCCGGCGGAAAGCTCGCGCCCATGGCCGACGTCGCCATCCGCGTCCCGAGCGACGAGACCTCGCACGTCCAGGAGGCGCACCTCGCCGTGGAGCAGCTGATCGCGTTCCTGGTCGAGGACGAGCTGTACCCCCGGCGCTAACGCCTTCCCACCGGCTCGAGCGAGCGTCTCCGCCAGGGCTTGACCGTCGAACACCTGTTCGATATGGTGGCTCCCCACGCGACCCCGTGGGGAGGCCGGCCAGTGCTCGCCCAGCCAGCCCAGACCACCCTGGCGGAGGGCGTCCCTCTTCGGGAGGTGACGTTTTGCGTTGTGGACGTGGAGACCACCGGTGGCTCCCCCGCCGACTCCCGCATCACCGAGATCGGGGCCGTGAAGTACCGGGGCGGCGAGCGGATCGGCGTGTTCGAGACGCTGGTGAACCCCGGCGTCCCCATCCCGCCGTTCATCAGGCACCTCACCGGCATCGACGACCTCGCCGTGGCCGGGGCGCCGCCCATCGAGTGGGTGCTCCCGGGGTTCGTGGAGTTCGCGCATGGCTGCGTGTTCGTGGCCCACAACGCCCGGTTCGACTTCGCGTTCCTGAACGCGAACCTCGAGCGGCAGGACTACGACCCCCTGCCGCCTCCACCGGTGTGCACCGCGCGATTGGCCCGCCGGGTGGTTTGGCCCGACGTGCCGAACGTCCGCCTGCCGACGCTCGCCCAGTACTTCCGGACCGCGGCCAGGCCGACCCACCGGGCCCTGCCCGACGCCGAGGCCTGCGCGGAGGTGCTCCATGGCCTCCTCGACCTGGGCGGTCGGCTCGGGATCCTCATTCTGGGCGACCTTCACGCCGCGGTGCGGGCCCGGGGGCGCCCGAACTTCGGGAAGATCCGGCTGGCCGAGCACCTCCCGCGGACTGCCGGCGTGTACCTGTTCAAGGCCCGCGACGGGCGGGTCCTGTACGTCGGCAAGTCCCGGGACATCCGGGGCCGGGTGAAGAGCTACTTCTACGGCGATCCCCGCAAGCAGGTCGCGGACCTCCTCAACGAGACCGCCGCGGTGGAAGGGGTGCCGTCCGGCTCGGAGCTCGAGGCACTGGTCCTGGAGGCTCGGCTGATCCGGGCCCACCGGCCGAAGTACAACCGGCGCGGCAAGACCTGGCGGCGGTACGCGTACCTCAAGGTGGACGTGGCCGACGCGTTCCCCCGCATCAAGGTGGTACGCGAGCCGAAGGGCGAGGGCGCGTTTCTGGGCCCGTTCGGAACCGGCGAGCAGGCCCGGCTGGCCAAGGAGGCGCTGGAGGACGCCTTCCCCATCCGGCGGTGCGCCAAATCCATGCGCGCCTCGACCCGATTCGCGCCGTGCGCCCTGGCCGAGATGGGCCGGTGCCTCGCGCCCTGCGACGGGCGCGTGACCTTCGAGCGCTACGGAGAGCTCGTCCGGAGCCTCCTCTCCTCCCTTTCGTCTCCGGGCGGGCTCCTCGGAGCGCTCGAGGGCCGCATGAACCGCTTCGCCGAAAGAGAGCGGTTCGAAGAGGCAGCTTTGGCCCGCGACCGGCTGCGAGCGCTCGCAGAGGGGTTGGCCCGGGCCCGAGCCGACGAATGGCTGCTCGGCTCGGGCGAGCTGGTGCTCCGGGACGGCCGGGGCCACCGGCTGCGGCTCGTCGGGGGCTCGCTTGCGAACGACGGGCCGGCCGCGCCGGTCCCCCGACCCTGCCCCCGGGAGCGGGCCGACGAGCTCGCCGCCGTGCGGACGTGGCTCCTGCGGAACCCGGTCCGCGTGGAGCACGCCGACCGGCCCCCCGCCGAGCCGGTGGACGGCGGCGCCGCGCTCCATCGGCTCCGCGAACGGCTCCGCCCGGCCGACCGACACGTCGGGGGCGCGGACGCTCGCGGCTAGACTGTGCCCGTGGACCGCGCGGTCATCCTGGAGGGCGCTCGCACGCCCATCGGCAAGTTCCTCGGCGCGTTCTCCGAAGTGTCGGCGGTCGAGCTCGGGACGCTCGCCGCCGCGGAGGCCATGCGCCGGGCGAACGTGGAGCCCGACCAGGTCGAGCAGACCATCTTCGGTCACGCGCGGCAGGCCGGGAACGGGCCGAACACGGGCCGCCAGGTCTCCGTCCGGGCCGGCGTGCCGACGGAGGTGTCGGCCTACAACGTCAACATCGCCTGTGGTTCCGGGATGAAGGCCGCGCAGCTCGGCGCGCAGCAGATCATGCTCGGCGACGCAGAGATCGTTCTGGTGGGCGGCATGGAGAACATGACCCGGGTGCCGTTCCTCCTCGACCGGATGCGCACCGGCTACCGGATCGGCGACGCCATCGCGTACGACGCGATGTACCGGGACGGCCTCCTCGACCCCCTGTGCGGCCTCATCATGGGCGAGACCGCCGAGAACCTGGTGGACATGTACGACATCTCCCGGCAGGAGCAGGACGAGTTCGCCCTGGAATCCCAGCAGAAGGCCGAGGCCGGGAAGGAGCGCCGGGCCAAGGAGATGATTCCGGTCGAAGCCCCGGGGCCGAAGGGCACCACGACCACGGTCACCGGGGACGAGCACCCCCGCCCCGACACCTCGGCGGAGAAGCTCGCCGCGTTGCCCCCGGTGTTCCGCAAGGACGGGAGCGTGACCGCCGGCAACTCCTCCGGCATCACCGACGGCGCCGCGGCCATGGTCCTGATGTCCGAGTCGCGGGCCAGGACCGAGGGCCGGGAGCCTCTTGCCCGGATCATCGGGATGTCCTGGGTGGGCGTGGACCCGGCCATCATGGGCATCGGCCCCGTGCCGGCCACGAAGAGTGTCCTGGAGAAGACCGGCCTGTCGCTCTCGGACATCGACGTGATCGAGATCAACGAGGCCTTCGCCGCCCAGGTGATCGCGTGCGAGCACGACCTGAAGTTCGACCGGGACAAGCTGAACCCGAAAGGCGGCGGGATCGCCCTCGGCCACCCCATCGGGATGAGCGGCGCGCGCCTGATCCTGACGATGGCCTACGAGATGCGCGAAATGGGCCACGCGCTGGGCCTGGCCACGTTGTGCATCTCCGGTGGGCAGGGCCTGGCCGTGGTTCTGGAGCGCGGGTGAGGCGCGGAGCCGGGCGGGAGGAAGGGAACTGAGATGGTTCACGCGGTGGTCCTGATCCAGTGCGAGATCGACGAGATCCCCGAGGCCGCGTCGGCCATCGCCGACATCGACGGCGTGAGCGAGGTCTACTCGGTGGCCGGGGAGTTCGACCTCGTCGCCATCGTGCGGGTGGTCGACCACGACGACCTGGCCACGGTGATCCCCCAGGGCATCGCCAAGGTGGAGGGTGTGGTCCGAACCGAGACCCTCATCGCGTTCCAGGTCTACTCCAAGCACGACCTGGAGCGGCTGTTCTCGATCGGCTTCGACGAGGCCTAGGGTCGGTTCCGGAAGCTCGATGGCGATGGGCATCGCCGCCTCACGCCACTCGTCGAGATCACCTTCATAGCGGGGCTGGTACTTCTCCACCAGGAGCCGGCGCGCCAATGCGTCCTCCTCGGGGTCCTCCACCACATGGGCCCGGCAGATCATGTCGCGGTCGCCGATCCGCAGGCCCACCGTGGGGTTCACGCGAATGTTCTTCACCCAGTCGCTGACATCGCCGCCGCCGGACAGCATGTACACCCTGCCCTCGTGCAGGGCGAACCAGATCTCGATGGTGTGGGGCCGGCCGGAGCTCCGCCCGGTGGTGGTGACGTAGCAGAAATCGAGCCCGGAGAGCTCCGCCTCGTCCACGTCTAACGGACGGCCCAGACCACCAGCGCGACGATCACCACGATCGCGGAGACGAGAATGAGGATGTCGCCCCGCTTCACCTTCCCGGGCTGCATGGCGTTGAACCCCATCTCAGCGCCCCTCCCCTTCCGGCTTCGAGAGCCGGTAGTACTCGCGGAACTTCGTCTGCGAGAGCCAGTAGATGTGCTGCCGGACGTCCACGCGATAGGCGTTCGCCTCCGCGGCCGTCACCGCCTGTTCAGTCGCCGTGGCTCCGCTCCAGCCGCTCGAGGTGCTCGCGGACCCGGCCGATCACCGAGTCGGTGTCGAGGATGAAGTCCGGCCCGAGGTCCGCCACCTTCTCCAGCGCGTTCTCCAGCGTGTTCCCGGCGGCCTCCGCGTCCCGCAGCGAATCCACCAGGACGACCGCGTAGTCGGCCTGGAACGGCTTCCCGTCCCACGGGCACCGGCCCCCGTTCCCGATGACCTGCTCAACCAGGAACTCCCGGCCGCACCGTCGGCACGTCCCCTTGATCTTCACGCGCGCCCCTTCGTGCTCACGAGCTCCAGCAGTCGGTCGGCCAGCTCGAACGGGTCGACGGGCTTCACGAACCAGGCGTCGGCTCCCGACCACTTCGCCAGCCACGTGTCCTGCCGCCGCTCCAGGACGATCACGATGGCCCCCGGATACGGGTCCGCGGCGCCGCGGAGGTCCTTCGCCAACGCGAACGCGCCCATCCGCGAGGCGAACTCGTCCGCCACCACGGCATCGGGCCGCTCCCGAAACGCGATCCGCAGCCCCTGCTCGCCGTCCGCCGCCTCCACGAACTCCAGCTCCCCGCCCACCCGGCGCTCGATGCTGGCCACGGCCAGGCGCATCAGCTCACGCGACTCCGCCTCGGGGGAGACGAGCAGCACCTTCACGGGCCGCATCCTACCAAGGGGTCGTGCGCGCTTTGCCCCGCCCCAACCCGTCCGGTAGGGTCCGCGGGGTCCGAGAGGAGAGACGTGGGAAGCACGGGGAAGGCCGCGGTGGCCGAATTCGTGGCCACGTTCGCGCTGGTATTCGTGGCGGCGGGCTCGGCCGTCGTGGCCGGACCCTACGGCAGCGGCCTGGTGGGGATGGCCCTCGCCTCGGGGTTCGTCCTGGCGGTCATGGTCTCGGTCACGGCCCACATCTCGGGCGGCCACGTGAACCCGGCCGTGACGGTGGGGATCTGGGTCGTGGGGAGGATCGGGACGGCCCGGGCCGTGGTCTACGTCGTGGCCCAACTCGCCGGGGCGATCTTCGGCTCGCTCCTGCTGCGCCTGGTCATCCCCCCGGCGGTGTGGAAGGCCGCGAACCTCGGCACGCCGCTGCTGGCCACCGGCGTCGGCGGCGGGAAGGGGGTCCTCACCGAGGCCATCCTGTCCTTCTTCCTCGTGTACGCCATGTTCGGCACGATCCTCGACGAACGGGGGCCGTTCGCGAAGACCGCCGGTCTCACCGTCGGGCTGGTCCTCGCATTCGACATCCTGGCAGCGGGGCCCCTCACCGGGGCCGCGGCCAACCCCGTTCGTTCCTTCGGACCCGCACTGATCTCGGGGACCTGGGACGGTTGGTGGGTGTACTGGATGGGGCCCGTCGCCGGAGGCGTGATCGCGGCGGTCCTGTACTCGTACGCGTTCCTCCGGGACGCGGAGCCCCCGGTCCCGTAACTCCGGGGCTACGGCCCGTACTTCGGCTTTGCCGTCGGGCCTCGCCAGGGATAGCCGATCGTGTGCTGCCAGCAGTTGGGCCCGGGATTGTACGTGGACAGCTTGGTGTCGCAGACCGCGCAGCTACGGGCAGTGGACGACTTCGCGGTCGGCTCGTCGGGCGTTGCGCCGTCGCGTCGTTGCGCCTGCTTGGCCATGGAGGTCTCCGCGGAAGCTGGTGGTTCGCGCCTTGGGGCTATCATAGGGCCAGCATTCTCTACCGTCCAGATGCGATTCCTCCCTGCCGGCGGGGGTTGATGGCCACCGAAACCTACCTGGACCACGGTTCGGCCACGCCGATGGACGATCGCGCCCGTCAGGCCATGCTCGACGCGACGAAGGCCTTCGGGGATCCGTTGCGCCTCCACGGGCCCGGCCGGGCCGCTCGGACGATCCTCGAGGATTCCCGGGCCACGGTCGCGGAGGCCATCGGGGCCCAACCCGACGAGATCGTCTTCACCTCCGGCGGGACGGAGTCGGTGGCCCTCGCCATCTGGGGCGGGTCCCGGCCCATCCGCGAGCTCGGGCGTCGCATCGTGACCAGCGCCGTGGAGCACCCGGCCGTGGGCGGCGTGACCCACACCCTCGAGTCCGACGGCTTCGAGGTGGCGATGGTCCCGGTGGACGGATCCGGCCGGGTGGACCTCGACGCGTTCGCGGCGGAGATCGGGAGCCCCGGCACGCTCCTCGCCTCGCTCCAGCACGCGAACCACGAGGTGGGCACGATGCAGCCCATCGCCGAGGCGGCCCGGCTGTGCCGAGAGGCCGGAGTGCTGTTCCACACGGACGCGTGCCAGACGGTGGGGCGCCTCCCCATCGACACCGGCGCCTTGGAGGTCGACCTCCTTTCGCTGTCCGCCCACAAGTTCGGGGGCCCGCCGGGGGTCGGCGCGCTCTACGTGCGGCGGGGGGTTCCCCTGGCGGCCTTCCCTTGCGGGGACGACCGCGAGCGCAAACGGCGGTCGGGCATGGAGAACCTCCCGGGCGTGGCGGCCATGGCCGCCGCCCTGGACTCCTCCCGGGAGGACATGGCCGACCAGGCGGCCTCCCACTGGTCTCTCACGGACCGGTTGCGGGGCTTCCTCGAGGGCGTGCCGGGGGTCCGGGTCCACGGCCATCCCACCCAGCGGGTGCCCCACCTGGTGTGCTTCTCGGTGGCCGACGTCGATGCCGAGATCCTGGCCATGGCCCTGGACGACCGGGGGTTCCGGCTGTCGGTGGGATCGAACTGCTCGGGCGCCTCGGGCGAGTCCTCCCCCGTCCTCGAGCACATGGGCGCGCCGAACACGCCGAGCTATCGGATCGGGGTGGGCCGGGACACGACCGAGCAGGACGTGGCTCGGTTCGGGGACACGCTCCCTGGGCTGGTCGACGAGCTCCGTCGGGTGGAGACGGCCACGGAGTCCGCCATGGCCCGCTATCGCCCGCGCGACGAGATCTGACGCTCGTCGGGGATCGCCTCCGCCCGAGAGCTACTTCACGGTCCAGGTGTCGCCGGCGTGGAGCAGCTTCCCGAGGTCCCCCTTGCCCAGGCGCTCGGTGGCCGTCGCGATCTGCTGCTCCATGGCCTCGCCGTAGACCGGCCGCTCCACCTCACGGAACACGCCGATGCACGTCGGCTCGGTGGGCCCGTGCGACAGGTGTGCGAGGGCGAAGGCGAGCGACGGTCGGCCGTGCACGTCGTGGACCACGATGCTGTCCGGCGACACCTCGTCCACGCTGGCCACGACCAGCCGGCCGTTCTCCCCCACTGCGACGCACCGGTTCTCCTCGTCGAACAGGATGGGCTCGCCGTGCTCCAGCCGGATCTGGTTGTGCACGCCCTGCGGTTTCTCGCGGAGCAGGTCGAACGCGCCGTCGTTGAACACGTTACAGTTCTGGTAGATCTCCACGAACGACGCGCCCCGATGGGCGGCGGCCTGCCGCAGCACCTGGGTGAAGTGCTGGCGGTCGTTGTCGATGGTCCGGGCCACGAACGTGGCTTCGGCGCCGAGCGCCAGCGCGATGGGGTTGAACGGATGGTCCACCGAGCCGAACGGCGTGGACTTCGTGACCTTGCCCTCCTCGCTCGTCGGCGAGTATTGGCCTTTCGTCAGGCCATAGATCTGGTTGTTGAACAGCAGGATCTTCATGTTCACGTTCCGGCGGAGGGCGTGGATCAGGTGGTTGCCGCCGATCGACAACCCGTCGCCGTCTCCCGTGACCACCCACACGTCGAGGTCGGGCCGAGCCGTGGCGATGCCGGTGGCGAGGGCCGGAGCCCGCCCGTGGATCCCGTGGACCCCGTAGGTATCCATGTAGTACGTGAACCGGCCGGCACACCCGATCCCCGACACGAACACCGTCTTGTCCGGGGCGATCCCGAGCTCCGGCATGAACGACTGGACCGCGGCCAGGATGGCGTAGTCGCCGCACCCCGGACACCACCGGACCTCCTGGTCGCTGGTGAAGTCCTTCTTCGTCAGCGTGCCCACGACACTCTCGCCGTCGCCGCCCGTTCCCTGGCCGTTGCCGCCGCTCTCCCGCTCCACGTCGCTCATCCCGCCACCACGTTCAGGATCTCCTGCTCCAGCTCCTCCACGAAGATCGGGAGGCCCTGGACCTTCGAGTACGAAATGGCGTCCACCAGGAACCTGCCCCGGATCAGGAGCGCGAGCTGGCCCGTGTTCATCTCGGGGATCAGGACCTTGCGATAGGCCCGCACCACGTCGCCCGTGTTCTTGGGGAGGGGATTCAGGTGGACCAGATGGGCCGCCGCCACCTTCTTCCCCCCCTCCCGGACCCGGCGGACCGTGGCCCGGATGGTTCCCCACGTCGAGCCCCACCCCAGCACCAGGAGCTCGGCGTCGCCGTCGGGGTCGTCCACGTCCAGGGGCGGGATGTCGTCGCCGATCTTGGCCACCTTGGCCGCCCGAAGCTCGGTCATCCGCTCGTGGTTCTCGGGCTCGTAGCTGATGTCGCCGGTCCCGTCCTCCTTCTCCAGCCCGCCGATCCGGTGGCGGAGGCCGGGCGTCCCGGGGACGGCCCACGGACGGGCCAGGTTCTCGTCCCTCAGGTACGGCAGGAACTCCGTGCCGGCGTTGGGCTTGGTGGCGAAGCCGGGGTCGATCGTGGGCAGGCTCTCGACCTCGGGGAGCAGCCACGGCTCCGAGGAGTTCGCCAGGAAGGTGTCGGAGAGCAGGATCACCGGCGTCCGGTATTTCACGGCAATCCGGCAGGCCTCGATGGCCACGTCGAAGCAGTTCGCCGGGGAGTACGACGCGATGATCGGAATGGGCGACTCGCCGTGCCGCCCGTACATCGCCAGGAGGAGGTCGGCGGCTTCGGTCTTCGTCGGCATCCCCGTGGACGGACCCGCCCGCTGGACGTCCACCACAACCATGGGAAGCTCCAGGGCCACGGCCAGGCCGAGCGTCTCGGCCTTCAGGTCCATGCCGGGGCCGCTGGTCCCGGTCACCCCGAGGTGCCCCGCGAACGCCGCGCCGAGGGCCACGTTGGCCGCGGCGATCTCGTCCTCGGCCTGGAGGGTCCGCACCCCGAAGTTCTTCAGCCGCGACAGCTCGTGCAGCAGCTCCGACGCCGGCGTGATGGGGTAGCTCGCGTAGAACAGAGGCAGCCCGCTTCGCTCGCTCGCCGCCACCAGGCCGAGCGCCAGGGCCGCCGCGCCGGTGATGTTTCGGTAGATGCCTGGCGTGGCCGGCGCCGGCTTCACCTGGTAGGAGTGGGCGAACAGCTCGGTGGTCTCCCCGAAGTTGTAGCCGGCCTTGAACGCCGCCACGTTGGCGTCGTAGACCTGCGGCTTGTCGCCGAACTTCTTGTGCAGCCAGTTCAGGGTGACGTCGGCGGGCCGGCCGTACATCCACGAGACGAGG
>Ga0184640_10000251_pt1 | contig 13335 bp, 14 predicted proteins | sample PLM31_200_b2_FD_133161 | JGI IMG/M metagenome (GOLD analysis project Ga0184640, IMG submission 133161) | Groundwater sediment microbial communities from an aquifer in East River, Colorado, USA - PLM3-1_200_b2 | ecosystem: Environmental > Terrestrial > Soil > Riparian zone | place: USA: East...
CATATGGAGAGGCGGCTATATGGATGTGGATCCTATTGCGTTTATTCAGACCGGGTACAAAAATAGTAACAATATTCCATCACTATGAGCCATTTTTTGTCAGGCACAAACAAGGTGGAGCACTCCGTAGGAAATATTGTAGTTTACTTGACCTCTTTACCAAAATAATGCTAAAGAATAGTGATAGTTAGTGTTGATTGGCCATGATTTCGAGGAATATTTTGTCAGCACGCTTGATTAATTCAGCAGTACTTAAACGAGTAACTATCCCTAGCCTGGTTCATGGCTTAACCAACGTCATGACAGTAATAGAAAATATTGCGCCTAGCACCAATCCGATCAAAAGTGCAATTACATCGCCTAAAGTCATTTTCGTCTTGGAGTATCCCAAAAAGGAACTTTGGACAAGTTAAGGGCTTTTCATCCTTAAGCCGTGGACGCCAGACATGCCGCAAATACAGCAATGTCCATCACATAGTTTCTTTAGTATTGTCTTTTATGCATCTGTAGTCACCAAATGAGCACATTGTATCCTACCAGCCCAAAGATATTGCAGATTTTTCAGCGGCGTCATTCAAGGCTTCTTTAGGTGTCTTCGTACCGGTATACACGTCATCAATTGCCTGTCGTACGTGATCTGCTATCTGTGGGTATTCTGGTATGTTCGGTCTAGCATGGCCAAAGGGGATCAAAGTGATCAATTCGTCATAATATGGAATCGATTTTCGCAGAGCCGCTGAATATGGGCCCTCACCTATTGAGATCTGTGTGGGCAGGTATCCATATTTTGCTAGCATAGGAGATAATATTTCTGGTTTTAGCATTATGGTGATTAACTCCCATGCCAGTTCTTTGTGTCTTGACGTCTCAGGGATGCTCAATAACCAGCCTCCCATAATACTTGCAGTAGGCGTTCCTTCGATTGGTATTGGAAACATGGGAATCATTCCTATCCTATCTTCAAAATCTTGTTTTGTTAAATTGGGAAAATTTCCTGGTAGCCACGAACCACCGAGCATTCCTGCATACTTCTTGTCAGCGAATTCTTTTTCGAAATTTATGGTTATGGGCTTTACATTCGCATCAATTAATTGTCTGAAAAATTGAAGAGCCTTAACGCCTTCCGTACTATTATAGGCTGGAAACCAGTATGACCCTTTCGTCGGATGTCCAGGCTTATATTCAAGTATTTCCCCCCCGAGCATCCACAGAAAAGGGTACCACTCATTTTGAGATCCTGGGCCACCAACAAGTTCAATTCCACTTATTTTTCGTTGTTCTAATGTACTACTCAACTTTTTTGCAGATTGAATGTAGCCATCCCACGTTTTTAATGAGTTAGGATCGACACCTGTTTGATTCAACAGGTCCTTCCAGTACCATATTGATCTAATATCCGTCCAAGCCCAAATACCGTATACTTTATTATTATACACGTTACCATCTAAGTTTGCTTGATACCAATCAGAGAGGCCGCCCCAACTATTGGTACGATTTGTGAGATCAAGAATGTACGATTTGTTAGCAAACTCCCCCAGCCAAATTTGATCTAAAGATATTAAATCAATCGGTGTTCCATTTGCCATGGATTTCAGCATTTGAGTTCTAGCGTCATTATACGGGTAAACCGTATAGTTTATCTGAATGTTAAGATTTGGATGTCTCGTTCTAAGTTCGTTCAAAGCAGATGGGATTAACGTTTTCCATCTGTCCTCTGGATCAACAAAGAATCCAGTGAGATTGACCTGCTGCTCCTTTTGGGCATAAGAAAGGACAAACAAATTACATACCGCTGATATACTGAGTGCCAACAATAAAATAAGAACAATACTTGTTGGTATTGGACTCTGCTTACCGTTCGAACTATAATGTCGAGCCGGATTGAAGGTCAAGGATCTGATCGGATTATAGCAATTGCTTTCACTTAAGTAGTTTTTCCTTCTAAGAACAACTTTTATAATCCGCTGTTCAAGTGCGTCTCATGAGTAATATTCTTCGGGATGTGTCCATGCCAGTGCGGATCATTTTCTCGCTCATTGCATATTAAAGACTGACTGTTAAACTCATTTTTCCCATGGCGTGTCATGCTTTTTCAGGTTAAGGGCCTCGATGTCTGCAGGTCCTGGATATGCTGGCTTTCCTGGGTGTCTTAGGACGCAATATGTGTCTAAATTAATGGAATTATCGCATCGAAAATCAGTAAACTAGTTGAAGTATCATATTCTCTACAAGTAAAGACGGCGCTCGATTGTTAACATTTTGAATCTCAATTAGAGTTATGTAGAAATTCATTATGTTCTAGATCATTGTGCCAATATGTTAAAATAGTAAATTTATCACATCTTTAAATATGAAATACAGAAGTAGAACAGAAATAGTGTCAATGATCCTAGAGGCAGCAAATGGTAGTGCAACAAAAACGAGAATTATGTACAAAGCCTTTCTTAGCTACGCTCAATTAAAAGAATATCTTTCTGTACTTATTGAAAATAATTTGCTGGAATATTTAGAAGGCTCACAAACCTACAAAACGACCGAAAAAGGATTGAACCTCTTAAAGATGCATAACGAAATCGGAGAGCTTCTACAAACCCCAATGAGAGAGTCAAGAATACAATAAAATAAAAAATAAACCTCGAAAGGTATTGTATTAACTCAATCTTCTTTTTATTAGTATCTTCCTTATACTCAAGATTCGGAACTAAGTAGAAACCTTTAAAGCTGGTCTATGTTACTATTAATCTGAGTTCATTCATAGGACTGCTAGTGTTACTAGAACCACCGGACCTGGTCCGACTAACTGCAGAGATATTAATTAATATTTTAGAATCAAAATTAAAAAAGTAATTTAAGTTAGCGAATTTTATAGATTCAGAGAAATCAAGATGGAAAACTTTAAAGCTAAGTTCCTCTTTAATAGTATAAGAGTCCAATTTAAACTAATTTTACAATAGAAACAGGCGGGCCCGTACTAATATAGATGCATAAATATGGGTCCATTTATATAGATAATGTTGAGTACTAATTTAGAGACTTAAGATTCATTATCAAACTTTTTGTATGCTCTTAGAGCACCCGAAACTATAAGAAAATATCCGGTTCAGAATTTGACCATATTACTAGATTTAAGAACAAGAAGAGCTGGTTATCATTAACTAATGAAAGTATTTGATGTGCAAATCAATTGTTCTTTTAATTGTGGTTAATATCAATCTGTGAGCACAAGAAAGAATGAAAATGATTAAAGCTAATAATTTCATTCAGTAGTTCGTTCATTTGTTCGTTAGATGTTTTTCTCCTATTTTATATTACTTGGATAGAATAGTCCTCGACAGCTTATAGCTCTCCACTAGCGATAAAAGAGCTGCAACAGTAAAGTGACCGGATTAGTCAGAGTTTAGAGTTGTGTTTGTTTTTATTTGATATTCTTATATATACATTGATATCAGTTACATACGAAATGACACACGTAGCAAAGGTTATTGAAATTATAGGGGGTTCTGACAAAGGCTGGAGTGAAGCTGCGCAAGTTGCGATCGACGAGGCCAAAAAGACTATTCATGGGATTACTGGATTAGAAGTGAATGATATGACTGCAAAGGTGGATCCAAATACCGGAAATATTACTGAATATCGTGTAGCAGTCAAGATAGCCTTTGGGGTAGAGCATTCACAATAGATTCTACACAATTTTTTCTTAATTTGACTAGAGTGAAATTCCACATTGTTGCCACCGAACACGTGACTATATAGGTCCTAAAATTACCTTATTGATAAATACTATTTCAACGCAAACTATGCATGAATCTACAATGGAATGACAGACGTACGAGACAATTTATTACTAATGTAGGATTGATCACAAGCGATGGTCCTTTCGGTCCAGATGTGATGGCAGCAGAATGGACTCACCATATTTCTTATTCTCCGAGTCTCATTGCAGTTAACATTCGAGGGCAAGATGCAACTGCACATAATATTATCGAGTCAAAAGAATTTGGAATCAATTTGGCAGGTGAAGAACAAAACGTAGTGTCTAGTATATGTGGTCGTTATTCTGGTCGAGTTGTAGATAAAGTGGCTGTCTTGAAAGGAATGGATGTCAAGTTTTACAATGGTAACAAAATAAAGACACCAATGGTAAGCGGCTGTGCAATGAATGCCGAATGTAAACTTCAAAGATATGAAGAAATTGGAGACCACATCATGTTTGTTGGAGAAGTGGTTGAAATATCTGCAGATGATAACGTAAAACCACTAATTTATCATAATGGTAAATACTGGATGTTAAGGGAATACATTGAGAAACCGTCATCTGATGTTTTGACCAAAATAGAAAAATTAGCAGAGCAGTTCAAAAAAATAAAATAACTTACAATCATTTTGGGCTGAAAATTATATCAAAAATGATTCAAAATTATCCCAGTATTCTGTACTAAATAAAATCATCTTAATGTTTGTATGTCAAATGGTTCTTGTATAGAACGCAACATGTACAACATCTTTTTGATATAATTTTTCTTTGAAGGAACCTCCGTCAATTTCCGTTGATAGAACTCTATCAAATGATTTATGAAGCAGACTATCTCTTCCTTAGTTTCTAATGGATAAGTGAGTATCTTGGCATACCAGTATTCTATTAATGCATCTTCACCATATTTTTGTTCCAATTCTAGAAGAAATGAAAAATTGGAATGACACTTTCTACATAATCCACCGTGGGCATCAGCATATGATTTTTCAGTCACATGACCACACTTTGCTTTCATACTTATTACTAATAAGAGTAAGGACAGTAAATATAAATCATAATTAAGCCTAGACTCGATGCAGCAGCGAGCTAGATGGAGCTTGTAGTAAATAAAATAATAGAGTAATTCATTAACAAAGTACTTATTAATGATGAATTGTATATAATACGAGATAAGTCTTGTCCGGTGAAGGATATAATATAGATGAAGCAAGCAAGGGTTATTTGGAAGGCGCATCTAATTTTAAACCTGTAAAGGTAGAACTGAAAGTTTCAAATGCAAAAGGGACAAATGAAGTCAATTACTGGGTCAACGAAATAACAAATCAATATGCGGATTTTGTTATAACAAATGTTAAAGCTGATCCCAACCAAGTGTCCTTTGACATAGGCTCGCCCAGCATGGAGGATCTGACGGCCAAAGATATTGAGTTTAGATTAAAAGAGTACCTAGACATGAATGTACCGCCTTTCGAAGTAAAGGAATTAAAGGTCCAATAGAGAATTACATCCCATTTTTTTATGGTTTCAAAAACTATTAGCGACTCAGGTAACTTAGTTACGTATTATTGGTAGACAAGGATTATAAGGAAAGTTCTGTTCCATTCTCTATACCATGAAATGGACTACAAATACAAAAAAATTTGTACGTAGAGAACTGTCAAGAACGGTATTAGCAGCCATGACAATAGCTTTTGTAATTGTGATAATAACTGAAAATCAAATCCCTAGGGCATCTGCACAAATAGAGATTATCAATGCGAGTCGTAAAGTTCCTGCCTCTGTTGATAAAGTATGGAACATTGTATCGGATGTGGATAACGATCCTCAATACTGGTCTGGCATTAAAGAAGTCAAAAATGTAAATACAAACAGTAACGTGATTGAAAGAAATATTACAACCATAAATAATGCGAACGCACATCAGATTGTAACCCTAGATCCAAAGAAGTCAATCATAATAAATCAAACTGCAGGTCCAATAACAGGAACAAGGACTTTAATTTTATCCCCCTCTGATGTTAACGGAACAAAAATTGATGTGTCATGGAATATGGATTTTTCTGGAATTCCTATTATCGGAAAAGGCTTTGCAAAAGATAACATCCTCAAGTCTACAGAAGAAGCACTGAATAAAATTGCAGAGGCGGCCAAATAACTACATGGATCCGTATTGTTAATTATTCGCGTCCTGACTGATGATAACGAAAGAATTGAATTGATAATTTGTTTCTTAACAATATAAAAATTATATTGTTCTTCTAAAATGGTGTATAGAAATCAAAACCTAGTATAGTTCTCAGCTTGAATGCTGACAATCATAGTAATAGTGGCTATGCGAAATAGTCATATGAGAGTATTAAAATACATAAAATCGAACCTCTGTACAATAGGAATGATCGTAGGAATCCTACTTATCAGTAGTTTGTTTTTTATACCATTAGAAGAACACTGGTAACGCTTGCAAATAAACAGTTGCTATCAGATCAATGCGATGGGATGTTCCGGACAACTACTGCTAAGTGGTAATATCTTCTTTGGATCTCTCATTTTTCTAACAGTTTAAAGGCATGATTTCCATTACCAGTTCTAAAGTAGTGCGTTATCCATAGAAGTGCAAATGGTTCTAGAAGTCTAGACCCTTCTATCCCGCCAATGTCGATTGTTTCCCATCCAAACTATGTCAAGATATCGTCTGTTACAAACTTCTTGGCTTCATCATTATTTCCACATATGAACATTGTAGGTTGCCACCAGGAAAATCTGGATGTATCATATGTGGATTTCCCACAATGTTAAATGCTTTTACAACTTTCGAATCAGGCAACATCCGTTGAACGGTCTCTCCAGCAGAATCTGTATGTCCTAATGCAAAGCGGGGTGGCACACCGTTAGAAAAGTCTAATGGGTTAGTTATATCAATAAAGTCAAATAACTACGTGAATCCGAATTGTTAATAATTCACGTCCCGACGATCCAGTCTACAGAAATTGATGTGCTGTTGTGAGTTTTTGATCAGAAATTCAATCGTTAAGATCGGTAACAAATATTCGGTTATTTGTAACAGGCACAAATTTTTCTCTATAAGAGACCAGCTTCATGGAGTTCATCCAATAAGGGAGCTAATGCAACAAGCGTTTCTTTTTCTCCAAGTGTAATATTTGAGTTGATTCCAAGAGCAATTGAAAGCATATTCCTGTCCTCTCTTGAAGTATATACCGCATTTCCAATTATCGCAAATTTTCTGTGATTCTGTAGTAACCATTCCTTCCATACTTTGACTCGTTTGAGATTTTGTTCTAGTGCGACAGTAGTATAATCCAAGTCTAATCCTTCTTCCTTGTCAAGTAGGTCCAATTTTATCATGGGAAAAAGAATATTCCCTCCTCTAACATTTTCATGCACTTGGTTAAGTTTTTCAATAAATTGGTCCTCTTCGTTGTCTGTAGTTTCTACCAAATCATATTTTGGAAAGAAGTACGCTGCGAGATTTCTGTTCCAGTCATAAATTTTGTAAACCGTATCTTCGTATTCCATTTTCCATTTATATTTCCTATTTTCACTTCCAAACATCTGGTTTCAATAATATTTTTTCAAAATAATGAATTACGTTCTAAGTTTTAGGACTGCCTGAAGGTTCTTAGAATCGTCCCTTATCGAATCAATAGGCATCTCCATCACCATAGGCAAATCTCTTAATGAATTATCATTAATTATTGTTTTCAAACCTTCAACTCCGATTTTACCTGGACCAATATGATAATGACGGTCAACATTTGAACCAATTTCTGACATTAAATCATAATTATAACCGTCCCATGGCTTATCAGAGTCTCCAAAACCCCGCAAATCTATACCAATGCATCTATGTCCATGCTTAGGCAGTTCTGTAAATTGGTACTCAAACATTTTATGGTTGACAGGCCATCCATGCATGAAAATAATTGGTTTTCCAGTCCCAATATCTTCTACATTAATGTTGATTCCATTAACACCTTTGATCTTGTGGCTCAATTAGGATTCTCCTTGGTAAAATAATGCTCTAAAATATACAACTTTAGTATCATTCAAAGAGTTTGTAATACGGAATAGTATTTGTTGATTATCCAAGACAGAAAGATATTTCGACATCTATGATCAAGAATGCGTTCATATGTATTATAAGTTTCGACACTGCGGCTTTGATTTTAATAAATAAATGTCATTAGCATGAAATCATGTTACCCTTAACCTGATCCTATGATATAGCTCTTACTTGTGTATTATCAGTATCCCAGTATCTCCTTGTTGGTCTTGGAAGTCTTAAATACAATAGGTCATAAGCAAATACTGATGAATAGTGAGAAAGAATCTTTAGCTCATTCATCAGTTTCCGTAATAGTTGCCGTTTTCATAGTGGTTATATCATGCATCACTATTGGAATTGGTTTGAATCAACTTCAGATTACTATGGCACAGCAACAATCAAATGTTAATCTAACGTCAGCTGAAAAACAACAGGTATTGGAAGGCATCTCTTTTGAAATCGATAATGTGACTTTTTCACATCATATGGCAACAGTGAATGGCATTCAAATGCACTATGTGATGGGCGGTCAAGGAGATCCTGTAGTATTAGTACATGGATGGCCACAATCATGGTACGAGTGGCGACACATTATGCCGGCATTAGCTAAGAATTACACGGTGGTAGTACCTGATATTCGAGGTCTTGGTGATTCTTCAAGACCTTTGACTGGTTATGACGGTAAGACTACTGCTGAGGACATTTATCAGTTGATATCCAAATTAGGTTTTGATAAAATTTTCATAGTGGGACATGACGTAGGAGCACAGACAGCTTTTTCTGTTGCAGCCGGTCATCCAAATAATGTATCCAAGTTGGTCATCATGGATTTCCCATTCCCAGGCTTTCTGCCACCAGAATTTGGTGAAAATGGACCTTGGTGGTTTGCTTTTCATCAAACACCTAACTTACCAGAAGTTCTTGTGGAAGGTAAAGAACGTGAATATATATCATGGTTCTTGAAAGGTTTGGCTTATAATCCGTCTGCAATTACAGAAGAAGATATAGATGTATTCGCGAGTCACGATAAAGCACCTGGGACAATGCGTGCCGGCTTTGAGTACTTTAGAGCCTTTCCGGTAGATGCCGAACAAAATAAAGAAACGGCCAAGGCTCCGATAACAATGCCTGTATTAGTACTAGGAGGTGATATTTATCCAGCTTTAGGTGGTGATCTTCCTGGCAACTTTGCATTAAGCTCGATACAGTCATTAGCTTCAAACGTAACGGGGGTCACAGTTCCATTTTCAGGACATTGGATTCCAGAAGAGCAGCCAGAGTTTACTACTCAACAGCTTGCGACTTTCTTTAACAAATGATAGCACGCTGTAATACTGATGGAACGTAGAAACCCTTTTGCTTCCATAAACACAAACATTTAGTCCTACTTCAAACTTGCAGAAAGATAATAATGAGCAATTAGTTTACAATAAACTATAATTTTGGCAGCGAAAGCCTCTGATGAATTAGAATATGTTTTATTAAACGGCACTGAATTATGGGAGGTTGATTATTCCAGAAAATCCGCAGTAGAAGTAAGCGAGGTTGTTCAAAAGGATTTGCTGAAAAAGCAAGCAATTGAATATAACGGTTCTATTGAAGATTACCTAAATAAGAAAAAGCATTGTAAAAATATTCACTTTCATAGATCAATATCCGGTGCTCCTAGAGCACACGTAAAGAGTTCATGTACGTTTGATATCTGATGATAGACAATGTACGTATCCTTTAATGGTCAATGTGTCAATGTGAACTTTGCGGATATTTGCGTCTCTTTCTTACTATTTAAACTTGGACTTATCTATGCATGATCGGCCGGACGTGAATAAAAGAGCAATAACTGCACTAGAATAATTCCTAACCGAATCAGTCTATTCTTGGTGTGCCAATTCAATTACTAATCTAACTGCCTAGCTCTATTTATCTAGATGAATTTGAGATATAACTAGTGATTAAATTATGAAATACCGTTTTCCCCAAACTATACCACTAGAACTTCTCTTAAGATGCCTTATCCATGCTAAGATCATTTTGACCGCCATCATTAGCCAAACTCTTTGCAATAAAAATAGTTATTATTTTATATATGGTTCGTCCATGCGGTGGCTCTCCAGTTGGTACCAATAACAATGAGTTCATGGCCAGCACTGCCATTGTCGGAATGGAAAGAGACCTATGACACGTTGCATATGTGGACCCAAATAGTCGGAAAAATCCGGCTCGCACTCACACCGACGGTGAATCATTGGTGGAATACCACTCTATATGTGTCGCCTCGCGGACTTACAACGTCAACGATGCACCACAACGGTCGACTGCTCCAAATAGACTTCAATTTTATTGATCATAAACTTTTAATTGAAACGACTGACGGTCCTACTAAGGCGATTGCTCTGCGACCCCGTACAGTCGCCGACTTTTATCAAGAAACAATGGCCGCCTTAACCTCTCTTGAGATGCCTGTAAAAATTTGGACCACACCCGTAGAAGTTGCAGATAGAATCCCATTTGAAAAGGATGAAAAACATGCATCCTATGATCCAGAATATGTACAGAGATTCTGGCGCATTCTGACACAGGCCAATAGGATATTTACTGAATTTCGTTGCAGATTTAACGGCAAAGTGAGCCCGGTTCATTTTTTCTGGGGAGCTTTTGATTTGGCCGTTACTCGGTTTTCCGGACGTACGGCACCTCCCCACCCAGGAGCAACAAACGTTGCTCGTTTTGTGGCAGTCGAAGCCTATTCACATGAAGTGAGTAGTTGCGGTTTCTGGCCTGGCGGCGGCCCGGTCGATCAACCAGTTTTCTACTCCTATACCTATCCAGAGTCCCAGGGGTTCAACGAATGTCCCACGCAGCCCTCTGAAGCTTTCTACCATAAGCAGATGGGAGAATATCTGTTACCCTATGATGTGGTCCGTACTGCCAAGTCACCTGATGATGTCTTGTTATCTTTTTTGCAGAGCACCTACGAAGCAGCTGCAACATGTGGAAAGTGGGATCGACTTGCGTTGGAGCGTCAATAATTCCATCTCTGAATTACAGACCGGAAATAAGCTATTTGTAAAATATGGATTCTAGTGAAAGCAACAGTCAAAGGCGTTAACTGATCTAAGACCTAATTAGCTAAAATGGAAGTATATCAAACCGGTAGATAAAAAAAGGCCATCATTACTATTGCATACTAAGTTTGAGTAAAGAATCTGAAAGGGAGGAAATGAAGGAAGAAACTCATGAACTACAAGACGCTGAGCAAGAAGAGGAAGAAGAATCAGAGGAAGAAGAATCAGAGGAAGAAGAATAATCTTCTGCTGTCAACCAAAACCATAGATTTTAATATTAAATTAGTACTTTCATGATTATCTGACCTAATCCAGGGAGTTCGATATCTAAGCACGAGTATTGGACTTTTATTCTTCTGCTCAGATGTTTGCTGCAAAAACTATCTTACCAAGAATCGCTAGTCCCAACTCTGCGTAATGAATTTTAATGATGCTGCAAAATGGATAAGTTATTTTTCTAGAGAAACATGGAAAAATAAAAGATTTACTTGGACTCTAAAAGACTCAAGTGCGAGATACGCATACATTTGGCAGATCTAATCTTTTTTATCCAATTGAACAGTTTATTCATAATTATCTAATATATTATGAAGTTTCAAAAATGATATGCGCATTCTATCTATATATTAGGACAATCACCATCCAGTATTTACAAATGAGTTACAGTAGAGACAGTAGTTATGGCCGTGGTAGGGGAAGGAGTTATGGTGGCGATGCTAATAAGAATTTCAACAGAGGTAATCCAACTACAAAACCCGTTGAGGTAGGTAAGAAATACGAGGTAGACATTACGGAAATTAGTAAAAAAGGCGACGGTATTGCTAGGGTTCAAGGATTTATAGTATTTATAGAAAATGGAAAAGTTGGGAACAAGATCCGGGTAAAGGTTACTGAAGTAGCAGACAGGTTTGCTAAAGCAACAGTTGAGGTCTAACCAATATAATTCTTGTGAATGTGATTACTACATAAAATGTAGTCAGAATTCTAGACAATATGTTTATCTCCTATCGGGTATACAGCTTAAATGTGGTATACAGGTCATCTTCCAATTTGTTGGATAGTTATTGCATAATTAGTGCATTTGTACTTATTAATTGTCATTACCATTATCACTATCATTTAAAAAACGAATATCGTAAATTGTTACTAATGTTAGCATAAGTTTGAATATCAAGTCGAATGATATAACGATTTTACAGTTTGTTAGGTATCATATTCGTTTAGCTGATCGTATTAGAAAACATAAATAAAATTTCGAATAAATTTTATCGTCTATCCTTTCTTTGAATTCGTGTATAAACTCATACTCACCTTCCCTATGTTTTTGATACCATTTTGAAAAATAATTACATCTCTAAGAGCCAAAGCAAAAGAATATCGATTAGACAAAGAACAAACTAGTTATGATGATAGTCTAGACGGTTTCAGACTGAGTTTGAAAGGTTACGGTATATAGGTAAAATATTAGTCTCAAAGCTAAGTTTAATTTGAATCAAATTCAATTAGATTTGTGGAAGACCTGGAAAAAGAATTAGGGCCTTTAATCGAAAATTTTCAAAACCTAGTGAAGGATGCCAAAGCAAAGAAGCTTGATTCATTAAGAGAGGATGAAGATTTCAAAAAGGAATTTAATCAATTGTCGAAGGATGTTATTGAACCTGTGATGAGAAAATTCGAGAGTTATCTAAAGAGTAAAGATGTGAACTCAAGTGTTAATATCCAATCGCAAATTGTAGCCGGAAAAAATCCTAGTATTGAATTCAGTTTACATTTCAAATTGACACATGAATCGACATATCCCAATATTAAATTCTCATCATCCGGCAAAAAAATATCAATTCAGGAAGAACGGTTGATGGCTAAAGGTGAAGTAAGACAAGATATGATGCTAGAATATTATGATAAGGAACAAATAACCGAGGAATTTGTTAAGGAAGGACTCATCAGATTAATTAAATCATGCTTTGATAAAAATTGGCAATCATTTTACCCTTGAATGATTCTAATTTGACAACATAATCCATAGCGCCTTACTCATTACTCAGTTTCTAAATAATGAAACGAAAGTTCTACTCGTACACAATTGGAAAATAGTAAGAACAAATTCTTATCAACTATTCAAGAGAAAGATATTCTTGATTTTAAAATTACTAGTACGCAAAGAAAAAACACATGATCTAAGTATCCGTGACTGAATCGATCATCCTCAACATGAAGAAAAAGATAGATTCAAAACTATTGTCTTGCTGTGGTGTAAACATACAGAATTAATTTTTTGTTTCCAAGTATTAGAAAAACTATTTTAGGGCCAAATAAATGTCTGTGACACCAAACACATAGATAGATATACGATTAGCGTGTATTATAAACATGCATAAGTTTTTTTATGGAAATAATCCTCGTAATAATAAACCTAGACCAACCCCTACATTGCGACCAGTGAATATATCTAA
>Ga0184640_10000252_pt1 | contig 13326 bp, 12 predicted proteins | sample PLM31_200_b2_FD_133161 | JGI IMG/M metagenome (GOLD analysis project Ga0184640, IMG submission 133161) | Groundwater sediment microbial communities from an aquifer in East River, Colorado, USA - PLM3-1_200_b2 | ecosystem: Environmental > Terrestrial > Soil > Riparian zone | place: USA: East...
CGTTATTCCGTTCCTTTGGTCCCGGCATCGTTAGGATGGGTTGCCGCAGGCTCTCTTGCGGTTTGGGAATACTCGCACGCCCGGTGGGGGAAAAGGGGACATCTGCTCATGGGGCTCGTAGCTGCCATCTTTATTCTTGGCACCCTTCCCAAAACCTTGGCTTCAATCGGCAGAGAAAAACTCTACCTCCGGGAGGCGGGCTTGTACCTCAGGGATAAGCCCGGCAATATTCTGACCCATGACAGCCGTGTGGCCTTTTACGCCCGGGGATCCAACCACGTGCGCGTCGTAGGAATCGAGGAGGCACTCGCCTCTAGAGCTACGGCCCGAACCTATCTCACTTTGGACAATAAGCTGCTGGAGTCTACCAAAGGGGCATTGGGAACCATGGGGTGGGTGCGGGAAAGAGAGTTTTTGGGCTCAAATGGCGACGGACTCGTTATTTTGCTTCTGAATAGAAAGGCCCCTGAATGAGCCGGGGGGATAACAAAAAACATGTTGAGTCTCTCAGTAATTGTTTTTAGCACCGGACAGAAAAAGGTGCTAAAAAAGACCTTGAAGTATCTTCGGAAGAGAGTCGACTTTACCGGCTTGGAAGTGCACTGGCTCAGCAGCGATGACCGCGTCGATGGTCCAAAACTCGACAATGCCGCGTGCCGCGCCTTTATCGAAGAGATGGGGCTTTTTGAATACTGCTATTTCCCTGAAACAAATCAGGGCTTCGGCGGTGTGATCAACTACATGTATCGGCAGGTCAAGACGCCCTACGTGCTGCATATGGAGCATGACTGGAAGTTTTTCAGACACATCGCCCTCAGGCCGTTGATCGAAATTATGGAGGCTCATCCCGAGATCACCTGCATTCGCTTCAATAAAAAGATCACGAAAGCCGCACCCAGGCTTTTTTGGCTCGACGAGCCGGCGCGACAAAAGCAGTTTGGGCCTTACATTTTAACTGAGACAAGATCGTGGACCACGAACCCAACACTCTACCGCACATCTCATATGCTTCAGGCGCTTCCTATCGACGACTGCAAGGATAGCGAAAGAAGCATGAAGGCCAACCTCAGTGCTTTGGGCTTCCGTAGCTACAGTTTGGGGCGGCCGGCGGAAACCTACGTGAAGCACCTCAAGGGAATGAAAGGAGGAAGATACTAACTTTCACGGCGCTGTGGATGGGGCGGGAAGAGTGTGGTATTCTATCTCCCCGAGCGAGTCGCCATTATTTCTCGTTTCAATCCTTGCAAGGTGATGTGATGGGCACATTCGAAATCGGGGGAAGAATCCTTGGCGCTGGTCATCCCTGCCTTATTGTGGCCGAGGTGGGTCAGGCGCATGAAGGCAGTCTCAGCATGGCCCACGCATTCATTGATGCCATTGCCGCTGCGGGCGCGGACGCCGTCAAATTTCAAACGCATATTGCGGAAGCGGAAAGCACCCCTGAAGAGCCTTGGAGGAGCCAACCCACGTTGCAGGACGCCACTCGATACGATTACTGGAAACGCATGGAATTTACCGAGAGGCAGTGGTGGGGCCTGGCACAGCATGCAAAGGAAAAGGGTCTTATCTTTCTGAGCTCCCTTTTCTCAGTAGAGGCGATGGAGTTGCTGCTCAATCTGGAGGTGCCTGCCTGGAAAGTGGCCTCCGGGGAGCTTACGAACTTTCCCCTGCTTCAGCGCATGGCGGGGACGGGCTTACCCGTCATCTTTTCATCTGGGATGAGCAGCCTGGCTGAGCTCGATGCCGCGGTCGGCCGCGTCCGTGACAAAGTCCCGATCGCGATTCTGCAATGCACCACGGTCTATCCCTGTCCACCGGAGAAGATCGGGCTGAATCTCCTATCCCTCTTTCGGGAACGCTATGGTTGCCCGGCTGGATTGTCAGACCATTCCGGATATATTTTTCCTGCCCTTGCCGGAGCGGCGCTCGGGATGGAGATCTTGGAACTTCATGTCACACTGAGCCGGGAGATGTTCGGCGCCGACGTGATCGCTTCAGTCACCACTGCCGAGCTGCGCCAGGTGGTTGATGGGATCCGCTTTATTGAGAAGATGCGCGCCCACCCCTTGGATAAGGATGCGGTGGCCCGCGAGATGGTTCCTTTGAAACGAATCTTTAATAAAAGCGTCGCCGCGCGTGCAGACCTGCCTGCCGGAACCATCCTTCGGGAGGAGCTTCTTACGGTCAAAAAGCCCGGGACGGGAATCTCCGCAGAGCGCTTTTATCAGCTCATCGGAAGACGCTTGCGTCGCAGGGTAGCCGCCAATCATCTTCTCGTGGACGAAGATCTTGAAGAGCCGGTGACGCCATGAAGCGGAAAGTCTGCGTCGTTGTCACCGCCCGTCCAAGCTATTCGCGAATTAAATCCGCTCTGCGTGCGATCACCGATCATCCAGACCTCGAACTCCAGCTGGTCGTGGGCGCGTCGGCTCTGCTGAATCTATACGGAGAAACGATCAAATATATCGAGCGAGACGGGTTTCACGTATCAGCGCGGGTCTATATGGTGCTCGAAGGGGCAAACCCTGTCACGTCGGCCAAATCCACCGGCCTGGGCATGGTCGAACTCGCGACGGTTTTTGACAATCTTCGCCCCGACGTGGTGGTGACGGTCGCGGATCGTTATGAGACGCTGGCGACCGCTGTAGCGGCATCCTACATGAATATCCCCGTCGCCCATGTCCAAGGGGGGGAGGTCTCCGGCTCTATCGACGAAAAAGTGCGGCACGCAGTAACGAAGCTTTCGAATCTCCACTTTGTCGCTCATCCTAAGGCAGCGGAGCGCGTCATTCGTATGGGAGAGGATGCGAAGACGGTTTTTGCAACGGGCTGCCCCTCCATTGATCTTGCGGCCTCTGTTCTCAAGAGGCCGGCCTTGGATTTCGATCCCTTCGAACGCTATGGGGGAGTGGGGCCGATCGTCGATCTCTCCCAGGGTTATATCATCGTCATGCAGCATCCCGTCACGACGGAATACGGCGAGGCGAGGCGGTGCATTACGGAGACGCTTTTAGCGGTCCAAGAGCTGGGAATCGCTGCGCTCTGGTTCTGGCCTAACGTGGACGCCGGGTCGGACGGGATCTCCAAGGGAATCCGGTCGTTTCGCGAGCTCCAGGCGCCGCGCAATGTCCATTTTTTTATAAATATGGCGTCAGACGATTTCCTGCGGCTGGCTTACAACAGCCTCTGTATCGTGGGAAATTCCAGCGTCGCCATCCGCGAGTGCTCTTTTCTGGGAGTCCCGGCCGTCAATATCGGCACGCGGCAGGCGCATCGAGACCGCGGCCAAAACGTTATTGATGTGGATTATCGACGCGACGAGATTGTTCGGGCCGTCCGCACGCACCTGTCGCGCGGACGGCCCCCTTCGGACTCGCTCTACGGGGATGGCAGGGCGGGGCAACGGATCGCAGATCTCCTCGCCCGGGAGCCTCTCCGCATCGAGAAGTACTTGGCTTACTAGGCCCGCGGATTGAAGAGAGAGCCGATTCGATGAAGGGAAGCTGCTTGGGGGTGATTCCGGCCCGCGGAGGCTCAAAGGGGATTCCGCGCAAGAATATTCGTCTCCTGGCGGGAAGGCCTCTTATTTTCTATACGATAGCAGCGGCAAAAGGAAGCCGTTGTCTTACCCGTTGGATAGTCTCGACGGATGATAGGGAGATTGCAGAAGTGGCTCGTTCTTTCGGTGCGGAGGTCCCTTTTCAGCGACCCGAGGCGCTTGCGCGAGATGAAGCCACGGCGGTGGAAGTCGCCGCCCATGCCTTGGCCTTTGTCGAAGCCGAGGAAAAAAGGCAGTACGATTTTTTAGCCCTCCTCGAGCCCACTTCTCCCCTGAGAAGGGCGGAGGATGTTGACGCCGCGCTGACGATGCTGGACGATTCGGGGGCCGATAGCGTCGTCGGCCTCTGCCGCTTGGAGGCACCCCATCCGGCAAAGCTCAAGGTCGTCGAAGAGGGGATCGTGAGGCCGTATCTGCCGCATCTCTGGCGCGAGGGTCTCCTGCGGCAGCAGCTTCCGCCGGTCTATTACCTCAACGGTGCCGTGTACGGGGTGAGGAGGAAGGTGCTGCTTGAGGAGAAGACCTTCTGGGGGAAGAATACGCTTCCCTATGTGATGCCCGCGGAGAGATCTGTGAATATCGATACCTGGATCGACTTTAAGCTTGCGGAATGCTTCATCAACGAGAGAGAAGAGAGATGAACCCGGCGCGTGAAAATACTCCCAGCCTCCAAGAGCACCGGCGAGTGCTCGAGGAAAAGATCTTTCAGATCGACACAAAATGGCCGGAGTTTCGACCTCTGTTGGAGGCGCTTCAGAAGATCGGGGAATCGCTCGCCGGCCATGAGACGGTCGTGGACCTGGGCCGCTACTATGTGTATGACGGCACGTGTCTATTCGCCCCGTATTTTTCCAAGGCGAAACATTATCTCGGAGCGGACTGCATCCTGCCCAATTGGAAAGAAGTCTATGGCTACCAGAGATGGATGGTTGAAGGTCAGAGATTGATCCGGGTGCGCCCCGAAGTCGTGACCGATATTACGCGTCTCCCTATTCGTGACGGTGTCGTAGACTGGGTCATCATCCCGAATATCGTGGAACATGTCGATGAGCCAGAGATGATGTTCCGGGAGGCCTTCCGGATTTTAAAAAAGGGGGGCCGCGCTTTCGTGTTCGCGCCGCATATTCGCGAGGAGCATCAGGCGCCGTACGATTACTTTCGCTACACGCGCTTCGGCCTGCGCCATCTCTTCGAGAAAAGCGGCTTCGACGTGGAAAGCATCGCCGTGGCCTCCGGCATATTTGATGTTCTCTCGAAAACCACTATGCTCGCTTTAGAATATCTTCCGCCTGGAAAGCAAAAAATCTTTGGGTTCTTTTTTAACCGCCTTTTGAAGCCCCTTCTTTGGAAGTATGACCGGCTCTATCGAGAGAACAGGGTCCCGAAAGTGAAGGAATGTCCGATGGCCTACCTCTCATTTCTGCGAAAACACTGAATGGCAGTGTCTCTTCCGATGGCCGGGAGCGCCGGGTCACCATTGAAAACGCTTTTCATCTATCTTCGTCTCGGTACTTCGCAGCGGAATATTCTCAGGACCGACGTCATCGAGGTGCTAAGAAACTCTCTCGATCTCAGGATCGTCGTTGTTTCTCCTCTGGGAAAAGAGCCCTATTTTCGCGAGGAGTGTCGAGCGAAGGGTTTGCTGGTCGAGCCGCTGCCGAAGACCCGCGTGGGTTGGCTCGAGCGGGGGCTCAAGAAACTGAAGCTTTATCTATGGTCGGAAAGAGAAACTTCGGCGACCTTCAGGATCAAGCGCCGGTATGAATACTCGGACAGGGGGCGTTACTGGCGGGATTCGTTGGCGCGGGTATTGGGCCGCGTGGGGGTGACCGAGGAAAAGATCAATGCCTGGGAAATTAGTCTCTTTCACTCGCAAAAGATCTCCCGCCTTTATGATAGTTATCATCCGGATGCGGTGCTCTTCACGAAGCTTTTCTCTACGAATATCCACATGGTGAAGGAAGCCAAAAAGCGGGGAATCAAAACAATCTGTTTCGTGGAGGGCTGGGATAATCTTAATTCCAAGGGGCCATTGGCTGTTATCCCTGACAACATGATTGTCTGGAATGAACCCATGCGGGAGGAAGCCCGAGAGCTACACGGCTATCCGGCGGATCAAGTCGAGGTCGTGGGTATCCCGGAATTCGATCTCTATTCCAACCGTGTCCTGTTCAGGAGCCGCGGGGAATTTTGCGCAGAATATGGCTTGGATCCGAGCCGGAAGATCATCACGTATGCCATTGCGGGGGGTGCGATTGCGCCGAAAGAGCCGGAGATCGTCGATCTTTTTTACCGGGCGGTGATGGCGGGAGGCATCCAGTCACCCTGTCAGATTCTTCTCCGGCTCCATCCCAACACTCGCGGTGCATACCTGAAACAATTCGACCGCTTCAAAGATCGACCCGGGATTACCGTTCAAAGTGCCGGCCGCGCGGCGCGCATTCAGGACGGATGGGACCCCACCTGGGAGGATATGATCCGGCTGGGGGAAGCCATGCTCCATTCCGATGTGGTTTGCACCGTGGGTTCCACCATCTGTCTCGATGCGATCGCGTTCGATACTCCGGTGGTCGGCGTGGGTTTCGAAGGGGCGGAGAGGAACGATTACTGGCATTCCTACCGGCGATACTATGATTTTACTCACGTGCATCGAGTAGTGAAGAACGGTGGGGTGCGGGTGGCGTGCAGCCTGGAAGAAATGCTTAAAGCGGTGAACGGCTATCTTCTCAATCGGTCTCTCGACGCGGAGGGGAGGAAGCGGGTGAGAGAGCAGGTGATCCCTAATTTAGACGGAAAGTCGGGGTGGAGAGCCGGAACGGCCGTGCTGCGCGCGATGGGAGTTGGCGTCGCTCAAGAACGCGAGAACCCCAGGGTTTCTGGAGAAGATCGGGCCTTCCGGCAATCACCGGGTTTGTGAGTCGTATGGAACCCGCCATTTCGATTATCATCGCCAGCAAGGGACGCTACGAGGGCCTTCAGAGGCTCTTTGGGAGCTTAAAAGCGTTGCAGGACAGGGCGGCCATTAGACCCGAGATTCTCGTAGTGAACAACGCCGACGACGGCGCACCGGAGTATCGTTTGGCGGAAATGGTCAACGCCCTGAATCAAGAAATCGGAGGCGTGCGCTGTTTGCGGGACGCCCGTATCCCTCCGCCTCGACCAAAATGTCAGGGCCAGAACCTAGCCATCCGTGCGGCCACCGGCTCCATCCTGGCGTTTATCGATGACGACGTGGAGGTAGTCCCGGATTGGCTCGCTGCGATCAAGAATTTCTTCCGACAGCACTCCTACGACGCAATGCAAGGAGCCATTCTGATGCCGCCTGCCGTACAGGCCGACCAGAACTTTCTTAGGGTCTGGAACCGCTATCGCACGATCCCTTATATCAACTACGGCGAACAGGTTATGGAGATCTTTACTCTTACCGGCCCTAATATGGCTATTCGGCGCGAGATTTTCGACAGGGTTGGGCTCTTCGATGAGCGGCTTGGGCCGGGCCGTTCCGGGATGTCGGAAGATGTGGAGTTTGCTCAAAGAATGTTGAGCTCGGGAAAGCGGATTGGATACGAGCCGGCGGCGGCGGTTTATCATGAAGCTGATTGGGACCGTCTCAACGAAGAATTTTTCAGGAAATGGCATGAACAGCAAGGAAGAAGCCGGTTGCTCTACAAAAACACCTCTATCCTGAGTATTGTTCCGAACTTGAGCCGCTCACTCCTTTCTTACGGGTGGTACTCTCTCTTTTATAAAGAGCGAAAGAGATACCGGGCCCTGGGAAGGTACTATCATTATCTCGCAATGTTCAGGCAAAAGTTTCGGAGCGGCGACCTGACGGCGACCAAAATTGTTTAAGGGCTGTTTCATTGCCGGCTTCTAATCATTCGTTAAGTTGGTATGGGATCGAATAGGAAACGAAAATTGTCGCTGAAAGAAATCCTCTTCCAGATTGGTCTGCGGAAAATAAAAAAGGATCGATGGCGGGAGTGGGGCGATGGTAAAATTCGGGGGTTTTTGCGATCCACTCAAGAGGGAGTAGATAGCCCTTCAAGGCAGAAGATTCGCGAAATACTCGGACAATTTCCTGGAGCGACTCTGCTCGATGCGGCATGCGGGCCTGCCGTTGAGCTGGAAGGATACAGAAAATATGGCACCCAGGTAGACTACACTGGTATGGATGCCACTCAGAAGATGATTGATTACGCACGGAGTCTATTCCCCGGGCAAAAGTTTCGTTTGGGCGATATAACCCGAATCGATCAGGAGGAGGGCTCGTACGATGTTGTTTTAGCAAGACACATTTTTGAACACCTGCCGCACTACCGCGAAGCCCTGGTTGAATGCCATCGGGTGGCGAGGAAGGCCGTGATCGTGAACTTCTTTATCGAGCTCAATTCCAGCCGTGAAGACATCATCACGACGAGAGGAACGGATTATTACAATAACTGTTATTCCAGGTCGTTGTTCGAGGAGTTTCTTGAGGAGACTTTGAAGGTCAGCAGTTTTGAAAATTTCCGCAACTTGGGGCCGTCCGTGTTCTCGGAGAACGAGATCTATTTCATGTGCAAGTGAAGTCTGCTCTTTTTCCGGCCATTGGAGTCGGTGATCGGAAAAAGGAAAGGGACGCTATGTGGCTTTTGTTGCGAACATAAAAGTCTGAAAGAAGGGCTTCTTCGAGTTAAATCGTCCGCTGTAGTTGACCTGAGGTCGGGCCGGGACTAGTCCATTTTCGGCCAGCATTCTTTTGATTTCGCTGGTGCTGAAGAGAGTCATCCGGTCCGGGTTATCCGGGAATCTTACCTTGTAGTCTTCATTGAAGCCGAAGAAAGAGGAGTGAAAGTACGAAAAGGCCAGAATTCCTCCTTGATCCAAGATTCTTTGGATTTCTCTCAAATAACTAATTATTCCTTCCCTGCGCATATGCGTAAAAACCGATGAAAGAACGACCAGGTCGACCGAGTCGTCTTCGATCGGAAGCTGGACTTGATCCGGTCGAATAGCGCCTTTCGGGTTGTACATGGTGTTGGCAATATCCAACTGAACAAATGAGAGTCGCTCATTGAGAGTCGCAATATTTTCTTGAGCCCACACAATCGCCTTCTTTTGCACGTCCAGCCCTATGTACCTCCCCGGTTCGTCGATCAGATTGATCAAACCTAACGCAAGAACGCCTGAGCCGCAGCCTATATCCAGTACACGTGATTTTGCATGGAGTCCGCCGTAGGTCCTCAGGAACTTTGTAAAGTGGATGGCCCTGAGATAACAGTCACCTACGCTTTTCGGGTTGCTTGTTAGCTTTCTGATTTCTTCCGGAATTTCTGGCTCGCCTGTCAACCAGTACATAGGATAAGTAACGGCGAACGTTTCACAGAACTCCCTGATATAAGTAGCCAGCCCGGAAGAACCCGGGGCTGGCAGGCCGGCGAGAGAACGAAGGATCTTGTCTAAGGCGGGAGTTTTTTCGACCAGGTAATGGGCGAGAGCTCGATCCCGGTCAAGTCTTGGAAGATAGTAGATGGGTTCCGGGGCGATGCAGTCCTTCAGGAAACGCAGGTTATAAAATCGGCAGCTGTTTTTCAAGATTTCTGGCAGTCTCTGACTCGACCAGTCGTTGGAAGCCGTCCGTTCCCGCCTCAATTTTTTCCAGAGAAGCGAGGCGCCCCAACCTGGGAGCATCGCCCCCGGCAACGAGAATCGATTCAATCTTTCGGGAGTGGTACTTGCGCCGTTTAGGATCTGTTGGAGGTACTTTGTTGATAAGACCCAAGGTATGAGACCGGCGATCTGGTCGCTATGAAGGAGATCGCACTCGTTGTCTTTGAGGAGTTTTTCAACGAGATCGATTGCTGCGGCGGGCATACCACAGGCATTTTCGGGCAGCACCATGACGCGATCTGTATTGGCGCGTTCCGCCAACCGAAGAAGTGCGCTCCACGGTCCGTTGGCGGCAAGGAAGATCCTATCTTTCAACGAGGGTATTTCGTGGAGGAGGCGGCGAGCAATCAGTCGACCCGTATGCGAAGCGGGAAGCAATAGGCAGAAATTTTCGTCTCCGACGAATCGCTTGATCGTGGTTTGAAGAACATGGTCTTCAAGGAACCAGCGGCAGGAGGGTATGCCTTCAATGGGCATGACCAGTGGAGTATTTTTCATGACACGGCTCATCGTCGAGATAACAAGATAAGCAGAGGTTCTAACTTGCGTCAAGACCGGCAGATGGCCGCCGGGTCTTTCATGTGAGCCGGTTCGCCGTGGCTCTGTTGAGTCCAGACTCCGGGTTAGCTGGGACAGGTCCCATCATTTGCTTTTTTCACCTTTAGTCCCTATCTTTGATTTAATCTTTGCCCATGAACTCAAGGCCGGAAATCTCTGCGATCGTTGTTTGCTTTAACGAAGAGGACAACATCGGCGATTGCCTCAAAAGCCTCACGTGGTGCGATGAAATCGTAGTAGTCGATTCCTTCAGTACCGATCGGACAGTAGCGATCTGCCGGGAGTACACGAACCGGGTGATCCAGCGTCTCTGGGGCGGGTACCGCGATCAAAAGGCCTTCGCTCACTCCCAGGCGACCAAGGATTGGGTCTTTCTTGTGGATGCGGACGAGAGGGTTCCTGCGGAGCTTCAAGAGGAAGTCAAGGATGCCCTGGCACGGTTTGGCGCTCGATGCGCCGCGTTCTCCGTGTCTCGTCTCGTCTACTATCTCGGGAAGTGGTGGTGGCGGGGCGGATGGTACCCGGATTATGACATCCGCATCTTCCGCCGTGAGGGTGCCACGTGGGGAGGCTTGGAGCCCCATGAGCGTCTCCTTGTCGATGGCCGGGTCCGGAAGCTGAAGCATCCGTTGCATCACCGCTCCTACCGAGATATCACCGACCACTTCAAACGCATCAACCATTTCACCACGCTTTCCTCAAAGGAGCTTCAATCCCAGAGAAAACGCTGGCGTTGGGCCGATAGTTTGATGCGGCCCGCCCTTCGGTTTTTTTATTCTTATTTTTGGAAATGGGGGCTTCTGGAAGGATTCCCCGGATTTTTTGTCGCTGCCACCGCCGCAATTTATGTCTTTCTTAAATATGCTAAGCTGAGGGAATTAGAGTTGGCCGTCCATGAGCCACCCTAGGCCGCTGAAGATTTTACACGTCGATCCGGAACGGGCATGGGGGGGAGGAGAAAGCCAAGTCATGGGCCTCCTGAGCTATCTCGTTTCGCGCGGGCACGAAAATCATCTTTTATGCGACCCGGAGGGATATCTTCTTCGTGAGGCTCAAAAGAAGGGTATTTCGATTGTTCCTTTGAGGGTCAGGAATGAGATCGACCTGCGTCCGGTTCTATCCTTACGGAGACGCCTCCGAGCTCAGAGATACGATATCATCCATTTTCACACCAAAAGGGCCCATGCCCTCTCCCTGTGGTTGGGGCGGCGCGACCCGCGGACCAAGTCCGTGGTCACTCGCCGGATGGACTACCCCGTCAGTCGGAATTGGCATACTCGCTATCTTTACAACCGCCGCGTGGACGGTGTAGTCGCCATTTCGAAGAAAATCGCGGAGCTGTTGGTTGAAGGCGGAGTGCAAAGGGAAAATATTCGCGTCATCCACAGTGGAATCGATCCCGCTCCCTTTCGGAACGGGCGAGGGCTCAGGCCCCACGGTGTTCCGCCGGTTATCGGGACCGTCGCCGTCTTGGAGGAGCGAAAAGGACATCGTTTTTTGTTGGAGGCGGCGGCCCTTCTCAGGCAACGGGGCTGGCAGCTCCAGGTTCATTTTGCCGGAGAGGGATCGTGCAAAAATGAATTGAAGGCCCTGGCGGCGAAATTAGGACTCGGAAACGAGGTTGTTTTCTACGGTTTTATGGCAGACATTCCTTCCTTCCTGGCCACCATCGATGTTTTTGTTCTTCCTTCCCTCTACGAAGGGCTGGGAGTGGCGGCGATTGAGGCCATGGCGGCCGGTAAGCCGGTGATCGCCACCCAAGTCGGCGGTCTGCCGGAATTGGTCGAAGATGGCGTGACCGGTTTTTTGGTCCCGCCGGGCGATCCTGAGGCGCTGGCGAGCTCTATTTCTCGTTTGCTCTCCCAGGAGGGACTCATGGAGCAAATGGGCCGGAATGCTTGGGAGCGGGTCCAACGCCATTTTACGATGGAACAAATGGCGAAAAAAAACGAGGATTACTATTACGAACTACTCCAGGAGGATGGGAGGTAGAATTGCCGCCGACAGCGAGAAGACTTTTGGCTCTCCAAAGCCGGTTCCGGGGCAAACATCTCCTCGTGGTCGGGGATCTGATTCTGGACCGCTTCATCTGGGGAAGCGTCGAGCGAATTTCTCCCGAGGCCCCGGTTCCTATCCTTCGGGTGGATTCGGAAAATTTACGATTAGGCGGCGCCGCGAACGTCATCCACAACATTCGCGCGCTGGGGGGACGGGTCACCGCCTGTGGTATTGTGGGGCAAGATGAACCGGGCAAGAGGCTTATTGAGGAGCTGAAGAAAGTTGGAAGTTCAGTAGCGAAAGTGGTGGTTGCCCGCGGGTTTTCCACGACGCAGAAGACTCGCATCATTGCGAGCCCGCGTCACCAACAGATTGTGCGGCTGGATCGGGAAAGTCATCGAGAGATGGATCGGAGATGGCTCCAAAAGCTCAGAGAGTTCGTGCGGCGTCAGGCGGGCCAGTGCGATGGTATCGTCGTATCCGACTATGGCAAGGGGGTCATCCATCGTGAATTGCTCGAGCTGATTGCGGAACTGGCCGATGAGAAAAAGCTGGTTTGCGTCGTGGACCCGAAGAAGGAAAATTTCAATTATTACCGCAACGCGACGCTGGTGACCCCGAACCAAGAAGAAGCGAGCGGCGCATCGGGCATAGAAATCCGAGATGACACGTCATTGCGGGAAGCGGGGCGGAGACTCCTGGATTTATGGCAAACGCAGGCAGTGCTGATTACCCGTGGCCACGAAGGGATGAGTCTCTTTCGCGGCGATGGGAAGAGCGGATACTTTCCCACGACCGCAAAGGAAGTTTTCGACGTGACCGGGGCGGGCGATACCGTAGTGGCGACTTGCGCCCTTGCTTTGGCCAGCCGCGCGGCCTATGAGGAGGCCGCCGTCCTGGCGAATCTCGCCGCCGGAATCGTCGTGGGCGAGGTCGGTACGGTCGCGGTGACTTTGGAGCAACTGAAGAAGACCATCCAGGCGGGCTCCTGGTCAAAAGGCAAAATGTAAAGTGCAAATTTCAAAATGCAAAATGGTTAACACAAATTGTTCTAAGGGCTGGCTTCGTGGGGAAAATTTGCCTTTCAGACATTTGGACTTTTACATTTTGCAGTTTTCATGGGATCTACGATGAGGAGCATGACGGGATACGGGGAGGCCACGGGCCTTGGAAAAACAGCCAAGGTCGCGGTGCAGGTGCGGACGGTCAACCACCGCCATCTCGATATCCAGGTCCGGGCCCCGCGAGAGTATTTTTCCCTGGAGGAAGAGGCCCGTCGGGCGGTCCGCGAAGAGATTGCACGGGGGCGGGTGGAGTTATGGATTACCCGTGTCCCGGTGCGGGAGCGGGCGCGGAAAATGGAACTGGATGAGGCATTGGTGCGGCAGTATCTCCGCTCCTTGCAGCGTGTACAGAGAAAATTTGGACTCAAGGGCGATCTCGACCTCCTCTTGATCTCCCGCCTTCCGGAGCTTTTTCAATTCCAAGAGAGAGGGTTGGGCGGTGAGAACGAAGGGGGCCTGGTTTTCCGCACTCTGCGGATCGCTCTGAGGAATTTA
>Ga0184640_10000256_pt1 | contig 13289 bp, 17 predicted proteins | sample PLM31_200_b2_FD_133161 | JGI IMG/M metagenome (GOLD analysis project Ga0184640, IMG submission 133161) | Groundwater sediment microbial communities from an aquifer in East River, Colorado, USA - PLM3-1_200_b2 | ecosystem: Environmental > Terrestrial > Soil > Riparian zone | place: USA: East...
GAGGAGACGCGAATAAATGTCATAAGCTCGTTCGCCACGGCCCGTTTGCTCAACGACGATGGGGATGAAGTTCATATGTAGGTAAACCCCTTAGCCACGAAAAGCATTTTAGCTTTTTTGGGCTTCCTCATCAACCGTAGAAACAGGCGGATCCACTTCTTTTATCTGCGCCCGATCGAGCAAGAAAGCGAGGGTTCGATCGAACGCGATCTGCGCCCGCAAATCGTCTCGGGCATCCGCTCGCGAATAGAACTCGCGCACGGTTTTTGCGCGCTCGCCTGCCGCCCGCGCCGCACTGTCGACTCGATCTTGAACATCTTTATCTGAAATCTCAATTTTTTCGAGTTGCGCGATCTTTTCTACCAGCAGAGTCGCCTGGACTTGCCGCATGGCCCGCGCTTCGAGATTTTTCCGGGCCTCTTCCATCGGCGGCGCCGCTCCAGCATCTGAACCGGCCTGACCCGCGCTCTGATTCTGATAGCGTTCCATCAAGTAACGCGTTTGTCGCTCGATCATCGACGGCGGCGCTGTAAATGAATGCGACTCGATCAGGCGGCTGACAATTTTCTCCTTGAGTTCCTCGTTTTGATAATGCTTCAGCTCATCTTCCAATCGCGCGCGAACATTCGCTTTTAATTCGTCCAGCGATGCGCATTCACCATGATCCTTGGCGAATTCATCATCGAGTGAAGGCAACACTTTTTGCTTGAGCTCGCGCACCACCACCGAAAAATCGACGGTTTTCCCGGCAATTTCCTTATTAGTGTAATCTTCGGGATAAATCACTTGGACCGTCTGCCGCTCACCCACTTTTAGTCCGATAACGGCATCTTCGAATTGCGGCAAAGCACGGCCCGAGCCGACTTCGAGCAGATAATTTTCACCCTTGCCACCCGAAAACGGCTTACCCGCGATCATGCCCTCGAAATCAAGCGTTACAAAGTCGCCCTTTTGCATGATCTCTCGGCCTTCTATCGGCTCCAATTGCGCGTGGCTTTCCTGTAGCCGTCGCAGCGTTTCTTCTATCTGAGCGTCAGGGATCGAAAGCTTCACTTTCGCGAGCTCAACTCCGAGATAATCTTTGGCGTGGATTTCCGGTTTCACTTCGAAAATTGCCGAAAACGAGAATGTGCCGCTCTCGTTGAGTTCGTTGGCCTCCACCTCCGGCCGCGAGACGATCTCCAAACCGCGTTCCTTGATGACTTCGCCCAGCGATTCTTCGACGAGATGCGATCTGACTTCGCCTTTCACCTCGTCTCCATAGATTCCCTGTAAAACAGTTCGCGGAATCTTGCCGCTGCGAAATCCTTTTACGCGGACTCGTTGACCGAGATTTTTGTAAGCGCGGGAAAACTCGCTGGCAACCGTCTCGGCCGGAAGTTCCACGCGAACTTTACGCTGCACGGGACTCAACTCATCGATGTCAATCTTCATAACAGCAACTTACCACAGGCACGTTCACTCCGTGTCAAATCTCGTTGCGACAGCGAGCGACGCCCAAACAGCCAACCTTTCTTGCGGAACAATTCACATGATCACCTGGTCGAAAGAACTCTGGTGCGAGAGGGGGGAGTCGAACCCCCACGGTTGCCCGCTAGATCCTAAGTCTAGTGCGTCTGCCAGTTCCGCCACTCTCGCGCGACACGGGCTTGAAAGGAAATCTGCCTTTCAGGCTATTCCTCTTCCGACTCGAAATGGAGAGTAGAAATTACCCCGTGGTATGTCAAGCGTTAGAAGGGGCAAAAACGGGCAAGTGAAATCTATTCGATTCGCTGAAAAATTGCGTGATGGAATTTATCGCATTCGCCACCGGCGTAACGCGCGTTGATACTCGTCCGGAGTGTTGAGATTGATAAAACTCAGCCCTTCCGGATCGATTTGGCGCACTTCTTGTTCAGAAATAATTCTGGTTGTAACCTTTTCGTACAAAGAGGTCGGACGTAACACTCCATCATCGAGCTGCTGCTTTAAATATGAAATTACCGTCCTTCGATATGCCGCATGTAGCGGTTGCAGGCGGCCTTCCCAGAACGGCACGGCGACGTCGGCATCGCCGAGAGCTGCGACAATTGACTCAATGAGCCGCGCATTCAAAAATGGCGCGTCGCACGAAGTGACGAAGCCGATTTCGGCCGACGTCGCTTGCAAACCGTAGTACATTCCACCAACCGGTCCCTGGAACGGCAACTCATCCCGTATCAATTTAACCGGCAATGGCGGCAATTCCTGATCCGGCGCGGCGACGACGATGACTTCAGCGAATTCATTTTTTAACTTCCGAAGGATATGCGCGATCAACGGCTCGCCATCGAAGGGAAGCAAGGATTTCGGGCGCCCCATGCGGGAGCTCTTGCCGCCGACAAGAACGATGGCCGAGACGTTCCGAACGAGTTCTCCTGGACTCATGACTCAGCAGAGGCGCGACGATTTAAAATGGCAAGATCAACTCGCGGCGACTACGGCTTGTCCGAACGCCGAGTTTGGCAATCATTACAGGGACACAAAGATCTCAGGTAGTCGTAAGTGTAAATTCCAGTACTGTGACCGTCATGCCAGCGCAGTTCGACGGCGTAATTACCGACAGCGCGAATCTCAACTAATGTCGCGCCCGGAACGGCAACAAATCGCCGTTGCGCCCCATGTCCTTGGCATAGCGCGCAAGGACAATATCCGCGCATATACTCCTGCTCGTACTCTCCCACATGTCCGTCGTCCCACGTGATGCGTATGATACCGCGGGATTTGACATGATTGATCTCGGTGGGAAATGCTGACATTGGCTTCGATTAGAGCTCGACCAGGCCATCGCCAATCGCGGTCATGAAGCCGATCTTGGCCCGATTCACCAGATAGGTGCGCGGCTCGACGTCCTGTCGATCGACCAACATCGCTTCGGTAACCGGCAGAAATTGGCTCTTCTCCATCAGTAGATCGTGCAGCGCGTTTCCCGGCAATAAATGTACGTTGCCATGCAGCAAGTAGGGTCCGACGCTGAATAAGGCTTTCGATCGATCTTTTTGGACGTATAGGCTGTCGATACCCGATCGTCGCGTCCGGCCTTCGGAATTCAAGTCAGCGATCAAAAACACCTCCTGCATGTAGATCAAGTATTCATCCGCTTCGACCGACACCGGCTTTCGATTGAAACTTTCCAATGTGGCATCCTTCAGCCCGAAAACCTCCTCGCCTTGCCGAACGATCAGAAAATTACTCAAGCGATCTTGATTGGTCGCGAGCGCGCCGCGAACCACCGCGGCCTGGAGATAAACCTCCAAATACATCGAATAGGTCAGGCCTTCTTCGAGGACCATATCACGCCGTTATTGAGTACTTCATTATATACGTGCGCAGCAAAGATTTAGACAGAACGATAGGATTATCGTACCATCACCGCTTATAAACAACAAAGCTTTTCACAAGCGAAGGTCAGATCGAGATTTGACGACAGCTAAGCGGTGAGTTTGGAGGTGCTGGACGAGTGCGCGTGACGCGCGCGCTTTTAGATTTTTTCATGAGCGCGGATTGCCCGAATTTGACGAGTTCGAACGACCAATGACGTTCTTCATCCGAATTACTGCAATTAAGATCGCCGGTGCAAATAGCGCGCGAATTTAACGATCACGCTACGGCGTAACCACGGTTAACGGGTTAACGAGCCGAATCATTGACCAAATAGGGGCTCCTCCCATCGGCTTTGCTTTGCTGCGCGCCTTCAAGGGCGGCGATACTCAGCCCTATCCTCCATGCTTCAGAGGCGCACGCCGAGCAGACGTCGACACTGATCGCATCGCTGTAAGCGCGGTATTGCGCTTTTACCTCTCTCAAACATCTTTGACAGTTCATGATTTTCACCGAATCCTAACTGATGGGATCGAGATTGGACTGCAGCGACGCGGAAACGGTCGGAAAAACATTCTGCCCCGGAGCTTCGTCGTCATAACTAGGGCTTGAACTGCTCGCCTCCAATGGCATTGGGCGCATCGACAACTTCACGCCGGCGTCCGCGAAGACCCAGCGCCCAAGCCAACGATCGCGACTTTCCACGTCCTGCTGGCTAAACGCATGCCAGAAAAGATGCCAATCTATTTCCGCAATCTTCATATCGCTTTCTACATTAGTGAAGTTGCAGCAAATTCTCCTCAGTTAATTCTTTGGAATATCTGCCGATGCCGGTGCGCAGACGACGCAGGCGCTCTTGAAACCAGGTTCCGCGCGGCCAGTCCCAATTTTGCACCGGCAGACGATCTCCATCATAACGGCCGTCGTTCACCTTGCTTTGTTGAAAAATCAATTCCCACGAATTCATTGCCATCTCCTCTCCTGCATATGACTGTGATCTCTGCGTCGCCACGACCTACGCCGGCCAACTAGCCGGCTAGCTTCTGGCCTTCCCAAACGCTGCGATGAGATTGCTGCTGGCGATTTTTCTCCTTCCAGCGGAGCAAACCCTGGCGCACGTATTCGGGGTTAAAGCCCAAAGTCTCACAGACATTTTCAAAAGAAAAAATCCAATCGCGATCAGTCTTAGTGATCCACTCTTCAGCGTCCTCGAATAGTCTTTTCCCCCGCCGGTCTTGTGACCACACATTGTCCTGAAAAGAGTGAATGGCATCTTCCAAGATCGCCCAGATGAGCCTTTTCTCAGGCTCGAAGTGGGTATTCCTGCGAAGATTGTCAAAATATTGCGCCGCGACCAGCGTATCCGGCTGAAACAGCGAAGCGATTTTCTCATCGATCCCGAGGCCGGCATCGTCGCGTGTGTATGTAGATCTGTTTTGTCCAGGTTCCATCGTTTTATCTCCTTAATTTGCCAACGAGTGAGTGTCGATCGCTCGTGCGATCTCTTCCCGACTGACCGCGCCCAAGATACGTTTCTTCTCCTCGCCGTCACGGAACACGATCAAAGTCGGTATCGCTTGAATCCGATATTTTTCGACGACGGAGGGATTGTCATCGACGTTTAGCTTCACAACCTGCGCGCTGCCTGCGTATTGTTCGGCCACCGCTTCAACGATGGGCGCAAGCGCGCGGCACGGACCGCACCATTGGGCCCAGAAGTCCACCAACACAGGACGCTCAGAATCCAAGACGACCTGTGCGAAATTGTCGTCGTTGACCTCTTCGATGTGACTGTTCATGAATCTTCTCCTAGTATGATCCGTTCGATGATCGCTTTGGTCATGCATCCCGTGGCCGTCAGCTCCACTCCTTGCCGATGCATGTCGGCCAGGAGTTTTCTGCCTGCTACATCAATGAAAGTTACTTCATTTAACGCGACCCCGACCTGCTGTTTTTCGGCGACAGCTTTCTGCCAGCAAGTTTTAAGTTCCTCGACCCAGGGTCCGGTAAGCCGTCCTTCTAGTTTGAATATCGTTCGCCCCGCGTCTGTATCGGTCGTGATTTTCAGCATGAGCAAAAGAATAAACGTTTATATTGGCTCGCCATCCACGACGGTCACAAAAACTCCGTGGAGATCATCCCTGCCCTCAAGGAGCGCGCGATCTATGGCGATCCTCTGGATACCGAATTGATCGACCCAACCGATGGCTACCAGCTCGCCGTCGCTGTCGTACAATTCAAGATAATCCTCCGACCTCTGCGTGGCCGGGTCATCATATGCAGCGAGCGCGCCCACCGTTTTGCCGTCAGCAACCACTGGGGACAGCGAAATCAGATTCAACGACCGTTGCGGCAGGCCGAGGGATTGGATCGTGATCTTTGGCTCTTTGGCGCTTTCGGCCGCTAGTACGGTCGCATTCGCGATCCAACCGAGAAAAACTAATTCGGCGACAAAGCCAAAGAAATAACCGATCGCCAGCAGGATCTTATTCTTGAGTGACATTGCGCGTTCCCTCCCCGATGAACTTAAAACTTCAGTTCCAAGTGACTTGCCTGTGCAGGACAATTTCCCCGCCGTCCTCGTCGTCGATCTCGACGACCGGATCGCACCAACAGAAATCCGAATCCAAGTGGTTAAGGCCGATCGGCAGCTCCACCGGCGCCGCTGCGGGGTAAAACCATGTGCGGTTTTCGAACAGCATTGAGGTTCTCCTCAGTTCTCATTTCGATCTTACCGATCCGTTCCCGCGCAGTTAACGGAGGATCTTCCCCGCTGACTTAACTCGGCTCATCGACCACTCGATCACCGTCGATACCAGCGCCTGCTCGACGCCTTGAACCGCGGCACGCGCCATCAATTCGCTCCCGAGAAGAAGTAAAGCGGCCAGAATTGGAATTTCGATCTTCATGACGTACACCATGTTTTTCTTTTCTCTTGATAAGTAGCTATGGCAAGGCATGTGCCAAACCAGCGCGATGTTGGACGGCGCGACAAGTGGTCCAGAAACCGTAAGTTTTAGCGTCTTCGGAGCCGAGGCGTTCATGGCGTGACGATGGGCGAGTGCCGACCTATCGGCACGCGCCGAAATTTTGACTTAATTGGATGGTTGCCGCGTACCGATTTATCGGCAGGCGCCGAAATGATGGCTCAATTGGAAAGAGCTACGGATGTCTCGAAAGTGGGGCGGTTTATGTAATTGACCATGTTGTAGCCCGCCCGGTGCTCGGAACGACGACGCCTTAGAAAATTTTCCGCCCGATAGAACGCGGAATTTTTTTCTGTTTTCAATTTTATTGATAGAGAGTTTGTCCCGGCAGTGAGGCCTCTCGGACACGGAGCTATAGATAGTTCGCTCGAGACCGCCTTTCGCCCGAAGCGCGGCGCCGTTGGTCGCCGAAGAAAGAGGGCTTGCGACGAAAGCGATCAGATTGGCGATCTCGCGCGGGTCAATTAATCGTTGCAAGACAGACGAAGATCGGTGCTTTTCAAAAAATTCCTTCTCGGCTTCTGCGCGGGTAGAGTTTGCCTCGTTGTTACGGCGCGACGCGGACGATCAGCTTGCCGAAATTGCGCCCATGCAATAGCCCAATGAACGCTTCGGGCGCGTGTTCGAGCCCATCGACGATATCTTCGCGGTACTTGATGCGCCCCTCGCGCAGCCACGCAGAAACATCGCGCAGGAAGTCGTCCAGCCGCGCGTTGTGATCGGTGATAATAAAACCGCGCACGGTGAGGCGCTTGATCAGCACAGAGCGAAGATCCGGGCTCCGACTAGGCGTATTGTCGTTGTAATGTGCGATCAGGCCGCAGACGACGACGCGCGCGAAATCGTTGAGCAGAGGCCAGACTGCCTGTAGTACGGCGCCGCCGACATTTTCAAAATTGACGTCGACGCCCCTCGGACAAGCACGGGCGAGCGCCGCGCCGAAATCCGCCTCGCGATGATCGACACAAGCGTCGAAGCCGAGCTCGTCGACAACGTACCGGCACTTCGCGTCTCCCCCAGCAATGCCGACGACGCGGCAGCCTTTGATTTTGGCGATCTGGCCGACCAGCGACCCGACCGCGCCGGAGGCCGCTGAGACGACAACGGTCTCGCCTGGTTGTGGTTGGCCGATATCGAGCAGACCGACATAGGCAGTATGGCCAGGCATACCGAGCACGCCGAGCGCCGTCGAAACCGGCGCCAATACCGGATCTAGCTTGCGCAGTGTCTTGCCCCGAATGAGCGCGTACTCCTGCCAGTTGCCGAAACTGACGACGATGTCGCCGGCAGCAAAGCCAGAATCGCGGGAGGCGACGACCTCGCCGATCGTCCGGCCGACCATGACCCCTCCGATCGGAACCGGCGTGGAATATGATTTGGTGTCGTTCATCCGACCGCGCATATAGGGATCGATCGAGAGAAAAAGCGTTCGCGTCAGCACTTCCCCCTCGCCCGGCTCCGGCACTGGAAGTTCGACCATCTCGAAATCGGATTCTTTGGGGAAACCCAGCGGCCGCGCGGCCAATCTGATTTGCCGATTCACCTTCGCCATCCAATTTTCCCTTCTTAAAAAATTCGACTTGGTCACTTGCTCTTCGCTGATAGGCTTTGGGACTTCTTTGTATTGCAAAGCTTCCGGACCGCCGTATCTGATTTATCCTCTCACTCCTCGCACGCGGAGATGTCCAGCAGATCACCGGCTTCGGCACAGTTCAATCCGTACTGCTCCATAAGAATTTCCGCGGCATCTTTCAAACGGTTTTCTCGCAGAGCCTGGCGAGCTTCCGAAGAAATGCTTTGTCCGGTGAGCAACAGTGGTACGAGTGAAAATTTCATATGATCCCGTCCCTTCTTGACAAACTTCTCGCTGAAAAAAACCACGCACACGCCGGTCACACCACCCCGCCGCCGGCTTGGATATTTTCGCCGGTGACCCAGCGTGATGCATCGCTTGCCAGAAAGGCGGAGACATCCGCGACTTCTTGCGGCGTGCCGATGCGGTTGAACGGTGACAGACTCGCTCCCAGGGCGCGTGACTCTTCGTTGCTGAGCATTTCCGTATCTGTGAAACCCGGCGATAAAATATTCACCGTCACGTTGCGCGGACCGAGCTCGCGCGCAAGCGAGCGGACGAATTGTTCCACCGCCGCTTTGCTGCCGAGATAGAGCGAGGCGTTCGGAAACGGCATCTTCGTGCCTCCGGTTGAAACGGCGATGATTCGACCGCCGGCGCGCACGCGGCGCGCGCCCTCCTGCAAGATAAAAAATACACCCCTGGTGTTGATGTCGAAAACATAGTCGTAATCCGCTTCGGTGTTTTCGATGAGCGGCTTTGAAAGAAAAACTCCGGCATTGGCTACCACAATGTCGAGCGGCCCCACCACTTTCTCAGCTTCGCTGAATAGCCGCCGTACTTCGGCGGGCCGGGAAACATCGGCTTGAACGGCTAATGCCTTGCCGCCCTTGGCCACGATACCGCTTACGACTTCCTGCGCTCGCTCCTTATTGCGCGAATAGTTGACGACCACAGCCACCCCATCCGCAGCGAGACGCTCGGCAATCGCCCGGCCTATGCCACGTGATGCTCCGGTGATCAGCGCCGATTTTCCTTCGAGTAATAGAGACATAATTTCTCCTTTGTTAGATTTTCGTTTCGGACACGGATGCGACAAGTCGAGAGATGATGGTTGCGCTTCCATCCGAGTATCTAACAAAGGTCGTGCCAATAGCCGTCGGTGCTCGAAACAACATGCAAATGCTTCGCACAGAAGCATTTAGACAGCTCGGTATTGTGAAACGGAAATCTACGTGGCGATGAAAGCGTGCCGAGTTATCGGCACACGCCGAAATGATGGCGTTAGTTGTGGCGGGCGATGCCCAGCTTTCTCATACGCGACTGCAGCGTCGTGCGCTTCATGCCGAGCCGAGCGGCGGCGCCCGTGGGTCCGCCGATCACCCAGTTGGTTTCGCCGAGGGCGCGCACGATGTGCTCTTTCTCCGCACGTTCCAGAGTCGCGAAACCGCTGATGGAAACGGCCGGACTCGAATTCGATCTTTGCTTGAGCTCGGTCAGCGGCAGCTCAAGCTCCGAACCGCGGGAAAGGATGACGGCGCGCTCAACGAAATTTTCCAGCTCGCGCACGTTGCCCGGCCAATGGTATTCCGACAGCGCGGTCATCGCTCTGACGGGAATCGTCTCGATGGGCCTTTTCATGCGGCGCGCATATTTTTGCGCGAAGTAGCGCACCAGCAGCGGAATATCCTCGCGGCGCTCCCGCAGCGGAGGAATCACGATTGGAAAGACGTTAAGACGGTAATACAGATCGATGCGAAATTGATTTTCCGCGACTTTTTGTGCGAGATCCGCGTTGGTGGCGGTTACCAGGCGAACGTCCACGCGGATGGTACGCGCGCTGCCCAGGCGCTCAAATTCTTGCTCCTGAAGAACGCGCAAGAGCTTGGGCTGAAGCTCCAACGGGATGTCGCCGACTTCATCGAGAAACAGCGTGCCGCGATGCGCCAGCTCAAAGCGCCCGACCCGTTGGGCGATGGCGCCGGTAAACGCTCCTCTTTCGTGGCCAAAGAGTTCGCTTTCGAGCAACCCCATGGGGATCGCCGCGCAATTGACTTTGACTAACGTGCGTTCGCGGCGCGAGCTCAAGTTGTGAATGGCGCGGGCGATCAATTCTTTCCCTGTGCCGGTTTCGCCGAGAATGAGAATCGTCGAATCGGTCGGCGCCACGGTCTCGGCCAATTGCTGCAAGATCTTTTTCAACACGGGACTTTCGCCGACGATCTCCTCGAAATTAAATTCAGTGCGAATTTCGTCCTGCAGGTAGAGCTTTTCTTCGGTCAATTTATTCGCCCGCTCCACGACCTGCCGAAAGGCGAGGGAGTTTTCCACCGCGATCGCTATTTGATTGGCGACATTTTTGAGTAGCTCGGCGTCTCGCTCAGGAAAATTCTCTTCCTGCTGACTTGCCACCACGAGCGTGCCAAGCGGACGGCCGTGAGAAATCAGCGGTAAGCAAAGCGCCGATTTGAGTCCCTCGGCCAAGATGCGCCGGGCAATGTCGGAGCCGAATTGCTCTATCTCGCTTCGGGTAATGAAAACGGGTTTGCGCGTGGTAAGCGCGCGCCCGGTCGGCGATCCCTCTACGGGAATCGAAAGGCCTTCCTGCAGCAGCCCCTTGCTGACCGGGAAATCCAACGCATGAATTTGCAAACGTTGAGTTTCCGCGTCGTAAAGAGACAGACTGGCGTACTCGTGCGGCACCAAGCGCCGCAACGACGCCGAGACGGCGTTGAGCAATTCATGCAAATCAAGCACGGAGACGACCGTGTTGTTGACCTCCAGCAGGAGGCTCAATCGGTCGCGTTCTTCCTTGAGCTGCTCCTGAACCGATTGGGCCTGGGCGAAATTAAGCGCGTTATCGACGGCCACGGCGACCTGTCGAGCTACTTGCTGCAGAAAGATGACGTCCGCCTCGGAATAGGCAGATTCAAGCCTGCTGCCGAAGGCGAGGGCGCCCAGTTTTCTCAATGCCGTTGTGACCGGAACGACGCAGAGCGACAAAACGCCACGGTCATAAAGCCATTGCGCCACATCCGGGAATTGCGTGTCGCTGCGAAGATTTGACACCACCCAGGGCTTTTGGGTTCCCCGCACCCAACCGCCCGGCGTCTCCATCGGACATTCGCCGGGAGGACAAGTGTAGGCCGGATCCGGCGTCTCCAGAACATGGGATTTCATCACCTGGCTCGTCGGCTCGTAGAGAATCAGATTGGCAAAGTCGAACTGCACGACGTGATGCAGTCGCGGGGAAAGGTCGTTAAAAAGCCGGTCGAGCTCACGGTGCGAGGCAATCGCTTCGGAAATCTCGAGAAGAGCCTGGTACTGGCTGTGCAGAAGATCCATCTCTCGCTGCTCTATGGTATCGTCCTTCATCGCGCTAAGATTATACGTCGATCGAGGCTCGTTCAAGACGGTGACCTCGATTACCTTTCAACAAATCGAGAATTTAATCTAGATTTGTCACCCCCGAATATTTCTAGCCAGCGTCCAGTCAAAATTTCATTTAGATTTCCTATGGAAGGATTCGGAAGAGAAAATTTTAAGCTACAAGCGGCAGCGAATTAACGCGCAAAAATTAGAAATATGCGGAAATGAGATCTTGCTCCGCGTCATCGACGCACGGGGTTTGGAAGAAGTTGGTGGGCCGCCGGAGACTCGAACTCCGGACCCCGCGGATTAAAAAATCTCGGTCTTCTCATGGCTGTAATATATATCGGTTCTCACGCTAATGCCGCCGGTGTAATCTTGACGAGATCCATGCCATGCGTCCATTGCCAATCCCCTGTAACATGGGGGTTCTATCTGCACATCATCGTCCCCGCTTGCGTGCGCTGTGATTTGCTCCCTAAGCGCGGTTTGCAAATTAGAAGTCCAATTTCTATATTGCACATATGATCGACCGGAATTATGGAGCTGTTCTCCGCCGTCTACTGCGTCAGTTCCCGTGCGTGACCGTGTTGGGTCCGCGCCAATGCGGTAAGACAACTTTTATCCGAGCAGCCTTACCGGCTTGGACCTATTTAGATCTAGAGCGTCCGTCCGACAGCGCACCGCTCGCCGCCGATCCCGAAGCGCGTCTAAACCAGCTCGGCGACCGGGTTGTCTTTGACGAAGCTCAACGCATCCCCGAACTTTTCGCAGTGTTGCGCGGAATAATCGACAGCCGCCGTACTCAACGGGGTCGCTTCGTTCTTCTAGGCTCGGCCTCGCCTTCGCTAATACGCCACATCTCCGAATCGCTCGCCGGTCGCACGGCTTTCTTGGACTTACCGCCGTTTCGTTGGAGCGAGGTCAAAAGCGACCGTCAGACGCGAAATCTCAAGGCCCTATGGTTTCGCGGCGGTTTCCCTGAAGCATTTCTGCAGCGAGATGATCGTGCGCGTCACGATTGGTTGGAGTCGTACACCCGATCATTTATCGAGCGAGACCTGCCTTCCCTGGGAATAGACGTTTCTGCCTCTCAGATGCGAAAACTCTGGGCGATGCTGGCACATTGCAATGGCGGCGTGTGGAACGCCTCTCAGTTGGCAGCCTCTCTTGGTGTGAGCTACCACACCGTGAATCGTTATGTCGATATCTTGGACCAGACATATTTGATTCGAAAGCTACCGCCCTATTTTGCCAACATCGGCAAGCGGTTGGTTAAAAGTCCCAAGCTATATTTTCGGGACACCGGTTTGCTGCATTTTTTTCTTGGCATTCATTCCGTGTCTGTTCTCGATACCCATCCCGCCCGGGGAATGAGTTGGGAGTCACTGATCATCGACCAGCTGATTTCATATTTCCAGCAAGCAGTGCCAGGCAGTCAGCATTATTTCTGGCGTACCTCGCAGGGGCATGAGATAGACCTGCTAATCGATCTCGGAACCAACAAGATTCCCTTCGAAATCAAATTGCACTCCGCTCCAACCGCTCAGGATGGCACGACTCTCAGACAATGTATGCGAGATCTGAATCTCCCGCGCGGCTACCTTGTCCACTCCGGTCGTGAAAATTATTCGCTGGGCAACGGGATCACCGCTCTCGCAGCCGAACAAATCCTGTCTCGTCCGCAAGCTCTATTGCGCTGATCTCGACAGTCCTAATCTGAAATCGAATTGCCGGGCCGGTTGTATTTGCGAAGCCATCGCTCTCCAGCGTCGCTTGTTGGTTGAGATCGTTCAGGCGGCTGGGTCCAGAAGCTCAAATGTGATGTTGTGTTGTGATGCACGGTTACGCGTGACCACAACAGCGCTCGGAGGAGTTTTGAGGTGGATAGGAAAGCTTGGTGGGCCGCCGGAGACTCGAACTCCGGACCCGCTGATTAAGAGTCAGCTGCTCTACCAACTGAGCTAGCGGCCCATGTTCTCGTTTCACTCGAAATTTCAAATCTCAGATTCCAAATCCCA
>Ga0184640_10000257_pt1 | contig 13286 bp, 13 predicted proteins | sample PLM31_200_b2_FD_133161 | JGI IMG/M metagenome (GOLD analysis project Ga0184640, IMG submission 133161) | Groundwater sediment microbial communities from an aquifer in East River, Colorado, USA - PLM3-1_200_b2 | ecosystem: Environmental > Terrestrial > Soil > Riparian zone | place: USA: East...
ATTTGTCGGCAGGGCCAGAATTGCTCGAGTGTCGTACCGGATCTCCCGCATCATGTAGTATAGCGGGGAGTGCGCAGGTTAGATGTTTTTTTCTCTCATTGGGACTCCGAAGAATATCTCATGACCCCCGGTCCGGTCCAGATGTTCCCGGACTAATCTAGTTTGCGAGTCGAATGGTGCCCCGAGCAAGCGACCAACGGAGCGAGTCGAGGGGCAGGCGCTTCTATTAATCGCGGTCTCTATTCCCTTTTCCCTTCCCCTTCCCTTTCCCTGGATGTCTCTCTCTTCTTTCCCCTGATTCATCCCACTTCTTTTTCTTTCCTTTTTTGACCTCGTCATTGATGGCTACGAAGGCTTTCCCCCGGGACCTCATCTCGATTACCTCTTTGGGACGATAGCCGTGGTGTTCCGAGATAAACTTGAGGTTTACCAGGTTAATCACCTCGTCATCTTTGAGCACGATCCTTTTCCATTCTCTCTTGGGCTTGTTTTTGTAGTGGCCGTAGGCCTTGCCATAAGGCGGGCCCTTGACCTCCACCTCTTCCACCTCCACATAGAAGATTTCCGGACTCAGGTCAAAGTAGAGCACGATATCCGTCCACGTCTTTCCCCGCCGCCTAAGATCTATAATGGTGGCAGGAGCCACACGGGCCCTCTGGGCAACCAGCAAGACTACCGGAATCTCGTCGTCGGGTATGCCCCTTTCTCTAATGATGATTACCTCTCTTTGGGGTACCCTGTAGTATTCTCCGATGGAAAGATGGAAGCCTTTGAGGCCGTCCTCCCCAATGGAAACGCCGAGATTCACCGATTGTGCCCAGGAATCGGCCAGGCTGCCGGTGAGAAGAGAAAGGATGAAAGCCAAACCAACAAAAACAGCGCGCATCATGGGCCTCCTTTTAAACTATAACCTCACGCATGGCTCTTTTTTATTTGTCGGCAATCGTCAATAATAATGGTCTTGTTAGGTTTGACCATGAACTTAAAACGAGCTAGCTTCGAGCAGCGAGCGGTTTAGCTCACGGGAGGCGCGACTGTGAGAGCGTGGCTCTCAGGCACCACAAGAGGTGGCTTTTCTGCCTGCTGGTCGGATCTTCGCCCCAGGAGCAATTGGATCATCTTGATAAGCTCCTCTTTGACGACAGGTCTATGGAGGAGCAGATCCGCGCCGGCGGCGATGCCTCTGGCGCGCTCCAGGGAGAGATACCCGGCTAGCAGGAGGATAATGGGCAGGCGCTGATAAGAGGCGCTGGACGATCTTATGGAGCGGCAGAGATCGTACCCATCCAGTTTTCCCCTTAGGCAGGTATCGATGATAAGCAGATCGATGGTTTCTCTCTCGAGCCGGACCATCGCAGCCTCCGCGTCTATGACGGCTGCGGTCTGGAGCGGGAGCGCCAGGCTCTCTAGGTGTTTGGAGAGGGACTTTATGTGGCCTCCGAAGCTTTCGACAATCAGGATTCGGGGAATAAAACTATCTCCGTTGTTTCCCATCGTTCCACCTTTCAACGTTACAAAAATTGCCAATCGTTATCGCAAAGTGCCAAATTCCGGTAGAAAAACCCTGGCTTTTGGCTGATTCCCTATCTATTTTTGTGGCAGCAATTTTTGTGCCAAACCCTACACAAAACGAATTTCTGTTGACTCCAAAGGATATCTGATGAATTGAGGATACCTGGACCGAAAACGCGACCAAGGGCCATGCGCAAGGTTGAACGATAGCGGACAATTTTCGGGTCAATTGCTGTGCCACTTAAGACCTGCTGGTGGGTTTGAAGATGGGATTCTTTCATGCTATAAAACATCGTACACAAAAAATTTATATTGGGGTGCGGTTATGAAAGAAGGTATTCATCCAGCATATAAACCGGCAACGATTACCTGCGCCTGCGGCAACGTCGTCGAGACGCGTTCTACAGTCCAAAAGATCCACGTGGAGATCTGCTCCCAGTGCCACCCTTTCTTCACAGGCAAACAGAAGTTTCTGGACCCGGCCGGTCGTGTGGAGAAGTTCAGGAGAAAATACGGGCTTAAGAGCTGAGCTCGGAGGGTTTGGGGCTCAAGGTCAGTGAGGGACCCCAGGAGAAAGGGCAAAGGGCAGGTAGTCCCCTTTGCCCTTTCTCTATTGCCCCGAGCCTCTTTCGGCGGTTAACCCATGCTCGATAAACTGGCTGAAGTGGAAAAGCGCTACGTCAAGCTGGAGGGCCTCCTGCTCGACCCCAAGCTCTTGGGTAACCAGAGGGAGTATTCCAAGGTGGCTAAGGAGCGGGCCGATCTGGAGGAGGTAGTCTCCTGCTACCGGGAATGGAACAAGGTCGAGCAGGAAATCGAGCAAAACAGAGAGCTGCTTCAAGAGCAAGACGAGGCGATCAGGGCGTTGGCCCGGGAGGAGCTGGCGCTCCTCAAGACGCGCAAAGAGGAGCTGGAAGGCCGCCTCAAAATTCTCCTTCTCCCTAAAGACCACAACGACGCCAGGAACGTCATCCTGGAAATCCGGGCCGGGACTGGCGGGGAGGAGGCGGCCCTTTTCGCCGCTTCTCTGTTTCGTATGTACAGCCGCTACGCTGAGTCCCTGGGATGGAGGGTTGATATCATGAACTCCAACCCTACGGGCCTGGGTGGATTCAAGGAGATCATTGCGCTCATCGAGGGACGGGGTGTCTACAGCCGGCTGAAATTCGAGGGCGGGGTCCACCGCGTCCAGCGCGTCCCTGTGACCGAGGCCTCCGGTCGCATCCACACCTCAGCGGTGACCGTGGCCGTGCTCCCCGAGGCCGACGAGGTCGAGGTAGAGATCGACCCCAAGGATATCCGAGTGGATGTCTTTCGCTCCTCGGGGCCGGGGGGACAGAGCGTCAACACCACAGACTCGGCCGTTCGCGTGACGCACCTGCCTACTGGCCTAGTGGTCACCTGTCAGGACGAGAAGTCGCAGCACAAAAACCGGGCCAAGGCGCTGAAGGTCCTAAGGGCGCGCCTGCTGGAGCGCAAGCAGGAGGCGCAGCGCTCTGAGATCGCAGCGACGCGGAGGCTCATGGTCGGAAGCGGGGATCGGAGCGAGCGCATCCGGACGTACAACTTTCCCCAGGGCCGGATGACAGATCACCGGATCAACTTCACCCTCTATAAGCTGGATCGGATCATCGATGGCGAGCTGAATGAATTGATCGATGCCCTGATCACCTACTACCAGGCCGAGGTGCTCAAGGCGGCGAGCTGAAGCGAGGGGAGGGCAGTGGACCGTCAAGGGTTGTTACTGAAGACGAGCGCCGCAATGGCCGTCACAGTCGGTCAGGCGCTGAAGCTCGGGGCCGGTTTTCTCTCTCAAGTAGGCAGGCAGGGCGGCTGGCTGGATGCCGAGGTGCTTCTGGGGATGGTCCTGGGGCGGGGTCGGGAGGATCTCTACCGCAATCCTGAAATGCCCCTTCAGGAGGAGGAAGCGGGGCTTTTTCGGCGCTTGCTCGAGCGGCGCTCCCGCGGTGAGCCGGTGGCTTACATCACCGGACATCGGGAGTTCTGGTCGTTGGATTTTCTCGTGACCCCTCAGGTGCTCGTGCCTCGCCCCGAGACCGAGCGCCTGGTAGAGGTGGCACTCAGGCTGTTGGCGGCGGCTGAAGGACAGATAAGCCGAGCCGCCATCCCTCATCCCAGAGGGCGCGTTCTCGATCTGGGGACGGGATGCGGGGCTATTGCCGTGAGTCTGGCCCGGGAGCGGAGCGACTTGGAGATATGGGCGACCGATCTCTCTTCCAAGGCCCTGGATGTGGCCCGGGCCAATGCCGTGCGCCACGGGGTAGGTGAGAGGATCCATTTCCTCGAAGGAGACATCTTTGGGCCCGTTAGAGGTCAAGAGGCTTTTTTTCATCTGATTGTGGCCAATCCTCCCTATGTACGCCAGGGCTCAGTAGAGGGTCTGCCCCAGGAGGTGCGGGAGTGGGAGCCGCGGATGGCTCTCGATGGCGGCTGGGATGGGCTCGATCTCTATCGCCGGATCATTGGGGAAGGGTGTCTCTATCTCCAGGACGGGGGATTCATGGCGCTGGAGATTGGATCGGACATGGGGGGGGAGGTCTGTCGGTTATTTGCCCGCCAGGGCTCCTATTCTGAGTGCACGGTGCACGGAGACTTAAGCGGCAGGGAAAGAGTGGCGTCCGTGCAGAAGCTCCTTAGAAGCTAGACCAGAGGCAAAAAGTGGATAGCATCGTGGTGCGCGGTGGCCGGCGGCTGGAAGGCGAGGTGATGGTGAGCGGGTCGAAGAACGCTGCTCTGCCGATTCTGATCTCCTCGCTTCTGACCGCTGAGCCGTGTCTCTATGAAGGCATCCCGGACTTGAGAGACATCCGCACCGCCTCAAGGCTCTTGTCCGGTCTTGGGGTGAGAGTACAAAGCGAGGGTCTTGCCCGCGGCCGTCTCACGCTCCAGGCAGATCGCGTGGCCAGGATGGAGGCCCCTTACGATCTGGTCAAGACCATGCGCGCCTCGTTTTTGGTCCTGGGGCCGCTTCTCGCCCGCTTTGGCGCAGCACGAGTCTCCACCCCGGGAGGATGCGCCATCGGCGCCCGGCCAGTGAATCTCCACCTCAAGGGCCTGGCGCAAATGGGGGCGGATATCGAGCTGGTTCACGGCTATGCGGAGGCCAGGGCAAAGAGGCTTCGCGGGGCCAGGGTCTATCTCGATCTGCCCTCTGTCGGAGCGACAGAGAATCTCATGATGGCCGCGACCCTGGCCCAGGGGACGACGGTGATTGAGAATGCGGCTAAAGAGCCGGAGATAGAAGACCTGGCCTCGGCGCTGAAGCAGATGGGGGCCAGGATCCAGGGCGCCGGGAGCGATGTGATCACTGTTGAAGGCGTGGATGCGCTGAGTGGGGTGTCGCACCGGATTATCCCGGATCGGATCGAGGCCGGGAGCTTTATGGTGGCCGCGGCATTAACGCAGGGAGAGGTCTTGGTGCGAGGTGCCCGGGCCGATCATCTGGAGGCCTTTCTGCTCAAGCTCAGAGAGTCCGGTGTCACGCTCAGTGTCGAGCAGGACGGGATCCGAGTCAGGGGGAGCGGGAGGCCAAAGGGCGTCGATGTCACGACGCTCCCCTATCCCGGATTTGCCACCGATCTGCAGGCCCAGATGATGGTCTTGACGGCAGTGGCCGATGGGGCGAGCCTCATTACGGAGAATATCTTTGAGAATCGCTTTATGCACGCTTTGGAGTTGAACCGGATGGGCGCGGATATCCGCCTCGAGGGGAATCGCGCCATAGTCAGGGGCGTAGAGGTCCTTTCCGGTGCGCCGGTCATGGCTACGGATCTGCGCGCGAGCGTCTCTCTGGTCCTGGCCGGCCTGGTGGCCCGTGGGCAGACCGAGGTCTCCAGGGTCTATCACCTGGATCGAGGCTATGAGCAGATCGAGCGCAAGCTCTCCGCTCTCGGCGCGGACATACAAAGGATAAAGGGCTCAAGGGTTCAAGGGTGAAGATCAGGGTGATTAAGACGAGCGATCGAGGCTTTGCGTCGACCCTTCGGCGCATCCTCCAGAGAAGCGGGGAGGGGGAGGGAAGGGTCGAGAGGCGGGTGCGCGAGATCATCCGCACGGTGCGCGATGATGGGGACCGCGCCCTGATTCGCTACACCCGCCTTTTTGACGGCGTGCGTCTGAAGGGATCGGGGATCGAGGTGAAGCCGCGGGAGATCGATCGGGCGCTAAGGCTTGTCTCCAGGGAGGATCTCCAGGCCATGCGGCTTGCCGCCGCGAGGATCGCTCGCTTCCATCGCCGGCAACTGGAGAAGAGCTGGGATTACCGCGATCCGCTCGGTCTTGTCTTGGGCCAGAGGGTCACGCCTCTGGAGCGCGTTGGGGTCTATGTCCCGGCGGGAAAGGCCGCCTATCCCTCCACAGTCCTCATGAATGTCATCCCGGCCAAGGTCGCCGGGGTGCAGGAGGTGGTCATGGTCTCTCCGGTGCGCGAAGAGTCAGCCTCGGTCCTGGCCGCGGCGCGCATCGCCGGAGTGGATCGGATCTTTCGCGTCGGTGGCGCGCAGGCGATTGCGGCCCTGGCCTTCGGCACCGAGACCATCCCCAAGGTGGATAAAATCGTGGGGCCGGGCAATATCTATGTGGCGACGGCCAAGCGCCTGGTCTTCGGTGCGGTGGATATCGACTCTATCGCCGGTCCCAGTGAGATAGTGCTTCTGGCCGACTCCGGTGCCGAAGCGGAGCATGTCGCTCTGGACATGCTCTCCCAGGCCGAGCACGACGAGATGGCCGCGGCGATCTGTATTACCCCCTCTCTGCCGTTGGCCCGCAGGGTTGCGGCGGCCTTGGAGAGGCAGCTCCAAGAGGCCAGGAGGCGGGCCATTATCGTCAAGGCGCTGGAAAAGTATGGGGCGATTATTGTAACCAGGGGACTGAGGGAGGGGGTGGAGATCGCCAATGCCATAGCGCCGGAGCATGTGGAGCTGATGGTCAGAGAGCCGCGCCGGTGGGCCCGGTTGATCCGCCATGCCGGGGCCATCTTTCTCGGCCCCTATTCTCCGCCGCCCTTGGGGGACTACATGGCCGGCCCCAATCATGTCCTTCCCACAGGCGGCAGCGCCCGCTTCTTCTCGCCGCTTGGGACCTATGACTTTCTCAAGCGTACGAGCCTGATTGAGGCGGACAAAAGAGGCCTCCGGTCGTTGGCGCCCTGGATCATTCGTCTGGCACGCCTGGAGGGCCTCTATGATCATGCCCGGGCGGTCGAGGCACGGGTGAAAAAAGGAGGGCCATCATGGGCCGAAGCGCGAGCGTGAAGCGTCAGACGAAAGAGACCGAGATCGCAGCCGATCTGGATCTCGACGGCAGCGGCAGGTCAGAGATTCAAACCGGCGTTCCCTTCTTGAATCACATGCTTGAGATCTTCGCCCGGCATGGATTGTTCGATCTGAAATTGAGGGCTCAGGGGGATATCGAGGTAGACTACCACCACACCGTGGAAGATGTCGGATTGGTCCTGGGCCTGGCCTTTAGGGAAGCGCTGGGAGACAAGCAGGGGATCCGGCGCTTCGGCGAGGCCAGCGTGCCCCTAGACGAGACCCTGGCGCAGGTGGTCGTGGATCTAAGCGGCCGGCCCTATCTCTCTTACAACGTCAAGATCCGTCCCGGCCGCGTGGGCGGCTTCGATACCGATCTGCCGCACGAGTTCTTCCGGGCCTTCGCCAACCAGCTCGGCATGAACCTCCACATCAACGTACCCCAGGGAGACAATCCGCACCACATCATCGAGGCCTGCTTTAAGGCCCTGGCCCGGGCGCTGGAAGGGGCTACCAGGCTCGACCCCAGGATCCAAGGGCTGCTGTCGACAAAGGGAAGCCTGTGATCGCGGTCATCGATTACGACATGGGCAATCTCCGCAGCGTCGAGAAGGGACTGGAGCGCGTGGGTGCGCGCGCCGAGATCACCCGCAACCCCCAGCGCATCGCCGCCGCCGCCGGCGTCGTCCTTCCTGGCGTCGGGGCGTTCAGCGCCTGCATGGAGAATCTCAGGCGCTTCGGATTGGTCGGGCCGATTCAAGAGGTCGTGCGCCGGAGAAGGCCCTTTTTGGGCATCTGCCTGGGACTCCAGCTCCTCTTTAGCGAAAGCGAGGAGTATGGCCCGCAGAGAGGGCTGGACCTCTTTCCCGGCCGGGTCGTGGGGTTTCGTCCGGAGAATGGTCTTAAAGTGCCCCATATGGGATGGAATCGGATCGAGAAGAAGAAAGAGACGCCCTTCTTAGAAGGGATCACGGAGGAGGACTATCTCTATTTTGTCCACTCCTATTATGTGGTCCCCGAGGATCCTTCGCTCATCGCCACGACCACGACCTACGGGACTTCTTTTGTCTCCAGCATTGCCACGGACCACCTCTTTGCCTGCCAGTTCCACCCGGAGAAGAGCCAGGCCATCGGGCTGCGCCTCCTGGCCAATTTCGCCCGCTTCGTGGAAAAGGGAAGGGCACGGTGCTGATCATCCCTGCCATCGATATTAAAGACGGCAGATGCGTGCGCCTCTATCAGGGCGAGATGGATCGGGATACGGTTTATTATCAAAGCCCGCTGGAGGCGGCACGGCACTGGGTCGAGCAAGGCGCGGAATACCTCCACGTGGTGGACCTGAACGGCGCCGTTGAGGGACGTCCGGTGCACAGGCTCGAGGTCGCGGCCATCTGCATGGGCTTTGGTGTCCCCGTGGAGCTGGGCGGTGGGCTGCGCTCCGTGGAGGCCGTGGAGGAGGCCTTCGCTACGGGAGTGGAGCGGGTGGTCGTGGGGACCGCAGCCTATGAAGAGCGCAATCTTCTCCGCGCCATTTGTCAGAAGTTTCCGGGAAGGGTCGTGGTGGGGATTGACGCCCGGGAGGGCCTGGTGGCGGTCAAGGGATGGAAGGAGACCACCTCCCTGGAGGCCGCGGAGCTTGCCAGGCGTTGCGCGGAGGACGGCGCCGCGCGCATCATCTATACCGACATCGGCCGCGATGGCACAGGCTTGGGGGTCAATATCGAAGGGACCTTACACCTTGCCCGCGCGGTGGAGATTCCCATTATCGCCTCGGGGGGCGTAGCCTCGCTCGACGATATCCGGCGGCTGCGGGCGCTTGCAGGAGAAGGCGTCGAAGGGGTCGTCATTGGCCGCGCCCTCTACCGCGGTGCCTTTACGCTGAGAGAGGCGATTGCGGCTGGCAAAGAGGGTTAAAGGAGGAGGAAGGAAGGATGCAGGTCACAGCTCAGCGCAGTTCGGTGGGCTCCAGACCGGTTGGGCTCTCGGTGGGGCGGAACAGCTCCTGGAAGGCGGCCTGGTACTTACGGTCTTTTTCCAGCGCGGTGATGTTGAGGGTGTAGTTGCAGGCGGCCAGGAGCCGCTGGTTGATGAAGCTCCTGCCGGCCTCGTGCTCGTATTCGAAGTAGGCGGCCATGACTCGAAGGGGCTGCTTCATCAAGGCGCGCACCAAGGGCACGAAGTCCCCGTCTCCGGTTACCAAAACGACGATGTCGATCCGATCCTGAAACGCCATCTGGAGGGCATCGACGGCCATGGCCACGTCCACTCCTTTTTCCTTCTGGCTGTAGGACATGGGCTCGTACTTGGGCTCGATGCCGGCAAGGACCAGGTCTTGGTAACGTTTGCGCTCGTATCTGAGATCGTCCTCCGTGGCCTGGTTCGAAGGAAAAAGGCCCTGATACCAGCCGGCATAAATCACCTTGAAGGCCGTGAAGTCCTGCTCTTTTTCCTTCACGAAATTCTCCAGCAGGGTATGAAACTGGGAGAAGGTGAGCCAGCCCAGCCCGCGCCGGTGATAGAAGTATTGCTGCGCGTGGATGAAATAGGTTCCGTCGTAGAACACTCCAACGCGGCATAGGGATCTGTCTGTCATAAAGGTCTCACTTGGCCTGAAGAGTGACTACCGCAAAAGGCATGCCAAGAAAAGCGGTCAGCACGGGGGTCATCAAATTCGCCTGTAAATCCGGCGATTATCAAATAGGGGCAAGACAATCTCGCGTCTCCGTCGGCGGGACGGGACGACCAGAAGTGTCCGACCGTGACGAAAAATGGTGCAGACTTCTGGCCCTTGATTTCCCGCCTATGGCCAAGTAGCTTTCAGTTGTTCCAACAGCTTCCCAGTTCAAAGCGGCCCATGCTTGCCAAGCGTATCATCCCCTGTCTCGATGTCGATGCCGGCAGGGTAGTGAAGGGAGTCCGATTCGTCGGGCTTAAGGACGCCGGCGATCCGGTTGAGATCGCCCGGATCTATGATCGGGAGGGGGCGGACGAGCTTTGCTTCCTGGATATCACCGCCTCGCATGAAAATCGGGAGATTATTCTGGACGTGGTAGCGCGCACGGCGGATGAAGTCTTCATGCCGCTGACTGTCGGGGGAGGGATCGGCGGGCTCGAAGATATCCGCCGGCTTCTCCGGGCCGGGGCCGATAAGGTCTCGATCAACACCGGGGCCGTGGCCCGGCCGGAGTTGGTGCGCGCGGCGGCGGAGAGCTTTGGCAGCCAGTGCATCGTGGTGGCCATCGATGCCAAGCGAGTGGATGGGAGATGGGAGGTCTTTACTCACGGCGGCAGGAAGGCCACAGGTCTGGACGCCTGCGAGTGGGCGGAGGGGATGGCCGCCTATGGGGCGGGCGAGATCCTGCTCACCAGCATGGACCGGGACGGCACCAGGGAAGGCTACGATCTGGAGTTGACGCGGGCCATCGCTGAGCGGGTGCCGATTCCCGTGATCGCCTCCGGCGGGGCGGGGAATCTGGAGCACATCTATGAGGGCCTCACGACCGGCAGGGCCAGCGCCGCGCTGGCGGCCTCCATCTTTCACTACCGGGAGTATACCATAGGGGAATGCAAGGCCTATCTGAAGGCGCGGGGGATTCCCGTCAGGATGACGCGCTCGTGATCAGGATCGATCCCGGAGAGCTGGAAAAAAAGCTCCGGCACATCGTCGGCGAGAGAAATCCCTACAGCAGTCCACGCCATCTGGCCGCAGTGGAAAAATATATTGCAGCAGAGTTTCAAAGCTACGGGCTCAGCGTGGAGAGCGACGCCTTCGCCTACTCCGGCAGGCACTACCGCAACATCATCGCCCATGCCGGCCTGGCGCGCCATACCCCGCTCATCCTTCTCGGCGCCCATTTTGATTCCGTGCCTGGAAGTCCCGGGGCCGATGACAACGCCAGCGGAGTGGCGGTCCTGCTCGAGGCGGCGCGATTTCTTTCTCGCTCCAGGCTCAGCTCCCGGTTGCTCTTCTGCGCCTTTAATCTGGAGGAGTTGAACATGATCGGGAGCCTCCACTTGGCCAGGAGGCTTAAGGCCCAGGGCGCGCGCCTCCAGGCGATGGCCTCCCTGGAGATGGTGGGTTTTACCGACCACCGCCCTGGCAGCCAGAAGTATCCGCCCGGGCTTCGATGGTTCTACCCGGGGCGCGGCGATTTTATCGGGGTTATCGGCAACTGGCGCTCCAGCATCCTCCTGCGCAGGTTCTCAAGTCTCATGCGCCGTGTCGAGGGACTGGCGGTGGAGGGCCTCACGGTTTTTGGCAATGGCCTTTTTCTCCCGGAGGTGCGGCTGAGCGATCATTCGCCCTTCTGGGATCTGGGCTATCCGGCCTTGCTCGTCACCGACACTTCCTTTTTTCGCAATCCCCATTATCACCGCCCCACCGACACGCTGGAGACGCTGGACCTCGGTTTTATGGCCAAGGTGTGCGAGGGGATTGTGACTGCCGTGCTGAACCTGTAGAAGGCGTGAGGCTAGAGGCATGAGACGTGAGACGTGAGAAAAGTGTTCTGTTGCCTTCTGTTCACGCCCGTTTTCTCGGGGGATCAAAGAAGGGGGGCTTTACAATCCTGGCCTTCACCTTTTTCCTCACGTACTCCACAGTCACTTCCATGAAGAGGTCGGTTCCCGGCTGAGAAAACTTGCTTTGAACAGTGGCCAGGGCAATGTATTTCTTTATCGTCGGTGACCAACCGCCGGTGGTTGCCTGCCCCACTTGCCTGCTATCCCGATAGACGGGCACCCCACCCCTCCATGCGGCTGTTGGAAGCTGGGGAGCCAGGCCGACCTCCCGATAGAGGCGCTCATAGTCGTCCCAGTCGATCTCCAGACCTATGAGTTGCCTGGAAGTGCCGCGCTGCTTCTCTTCCAGCAATGCCCTCCGACCGACAAAGTTTTCCTTATCAAGACTGACTGTCCAGCCTAAACCAATCTCAAATGGAGAATACCTCTGTGACGCAATCAGCGCCTTTTCCGCGCTGGTGTAATCGACATCGAGCAGGATGAAGCCGGCCTCCAGACGCGCCAGATCGAGCGCCAGCATCCCTGCGGGCGTAATCCCGTAGGTTTTTCCAACCTCCATGAGACGATCCCAAAGCTCCTCCGCCCGGCTCGCGGGGACCCAGGCCTCGTAGCCTAAATCGCCGGTATAGCCGGTGCGCGAGATGATGGCCCGGACCTCTCCGACGTTGGCGAAGGTGAAGCGAAAAAATCTCAACTGGTCAATATCGCCGTCTACAGCCTCCTTTAGGATCTCACGCGAGGTCGGTCCCTGGAGGGCCACAGCGGCCACCTGCTCGGAGACATCTTGAATATTGACTTCCATGCCGGCGGCATTGATCCGAAACCAGCGCAAACCCGGCTCGGCCAGATGAAAGCGAAAATTCTTCTCTCCCAGGCGGAACACAGTGCCATCCTGGATGACTTTCCCCTCTTCGTCACAGAGGCAGGTATACATCGCCTGGTAGGGAGCACACTTTGCCGCGTCTCTGGTAGCTACCCGATTGACGAACTTCAGGGCGTCATTGCCGCCGATGTCGTATTTGTAGAGTGGCGAGACATCGATGAGGGCTGCGGAATTTCTGATGGCGTGATACTCGTGGTCATGCACGACCGCGTAGGAGCTTGCCACGACATAGCCGGACCAGGTGCGCCAGTTGTGGCTCAAGCATAAAGCCGAGGTGCGTGAATGAAAAGGCGTCCCGAGAGGCATAGTGTTATTCTCGATTTTGGATTTTGGATTTTAGATTGAAGCCAAAACCCGCAACCATATATCCAAACTGGGATTGACTTATGCACCAAAATTACAAAAAATGGCTTCTGAAGCAAGGAAGACCTTTTAGTCTGTTCATGGAAGCGCCTGGTAACCATGCTCCCAGAGCAAATTCCTGTTTTTTTTCGCGTCGCCGGGTGGAACATCACAATTCCACGGTTTGTTCTGTTCGTAGCCGTGGTCATGATTGCCGTCGAGATCACGCGCCCCGGCCGCTCCTGGCCGAAGGTGACGGGCTGGTGGACCCGCGCCGCGCTGCTCAACGGCTGTCAGGTAGCGATCGCTTATTTAGCGGGATTCTTGTGGGATGGTTGGATGCTGCGCCACCGGCCCTGGTCTGCTGATGCTCTCGGCGTAACCGGCGGCGCCATCACTGGATACCTGGTCATTACCTTCGTTTATTATTGGTGGCATTATTGGCGTCATAGGTACAACTTTCTCTGGCGCTGGTTGCACCAGGTGCACCATAGCCCGCAGCGCATCGAGATTATCACCAGCTTCTACAAACACCCTTTCGAGCTGGTCGCCAACAGTATCCTTTCCAGCGCTATCCTCTACCTCTTTGTGGGCGTTGGTCGGGAGTCTGCTGCGTACGCCGTGCTGATCACTGGGCTGGCGGAGCTCTTCTACCACTGGAACGTGCGCACGCCTTACTGGCTCGGCTTCATCGTCCAGCGGCCGGAAAGCCATCGCATCCACCACCAGGAAGGGGTGCACGCCTACAACTACGC
>Ga0184640_10000258_pt1 | contig 13278 bp, 10 predicted proteins | sample PLM31_200_b2_FD_133161 | JGI IMG/M metagenome (GOLD analysis project Ga0184640, IMG submission 133161) | Groundwater sediment microbial communities from an aquifer in East River, Colorado, USA - PLM3-1_200_b2 | ecosystem: Environmental > Terrestrial > Soil > Riparian zone | place: USA: East...
TCTTTACTTAAGCAATGTCACCCTGAACGAAGTGAAGGGTCTCATGTATTTGGAAAGACGAGATTCTTCGCTTCGCTCAGAATGACAATCAAAGTAAAGGGACTTATGACTCACAACGCTAGTAGAGGGAAGGCTGCTATTTTATACCCGAAAGACCTGATCGGCTTCTCTCACCTTCTCTTTGACCTTGACCCCGACGACTTTCCCCTTTTCGGCGTGGCTCACGATTTGGTGCTCGATCTGCATGGAATCCACGGTCTGGGTAAAGTCGGTGTGTTTCCCCCTGATGTGAATCATATCCCCCACGTGGAGCTCTCCATCGGTGAGCTCAATCATGCCAACGCCGAGCTTGGAATAGTAATGGGTGACGCGACCGATGAGTTTTTCCTCCGCCTTGGCGGCCATGGCAAACCCTCCTTTTGAGCCATTATGGCACGGAGACCCGGTCAAGAGAAGACAATTGGGCGCTGGAGGATTTGACTTATGCCGCGCTGACGTTTATCCTAATTCTATTCGATCCTCAATGGTGATGCGGGACAGATGGTGAAAATCCTTCAACCTGCCGGCTCAGCCCTGAATCACCCCCAGGGCATCCCAGTCACTTCAGCCTCCCGGACGATGGGCTCATGGTAGGCTCCAGCATGAAATGCCCCAGGTGTGGCATGATCCAGGTGCAGAGCCCAACCTGCAAGGCCTGCGGCTCTGTGGTAAATGCGTCGGCCCCGAGCCCAGACCCGCCTCCAGCCCAGCTCAAGAGAGTGGAAAGTCCTCCTCTACCACCACCCCCCAAAGCCGAGATCCAAGAGAAGGCTCCCCTGGCAGTGGCCGATTCGGCTCCCGGCCACCGCTTATCCTTCCACGGCAGCGGGGGCACCCTCTTCGGCATCCAGATCGTCAACATGCTGCTGACTATTGTTACCTTGGGCATTTACACCTTCTGGGGTAGAGTTAAGGTGCGGAAGTACCTCTTAAGCCAGACCGAGTTCGAGGGTGATCGCTTTGCCTACCACGGGACTGGCAAAGAATTGTTCCTAGGTTTTCTAAAGGCCGGTCTGGTCTTTTCGACTATCGGCCTCTTCAATGCCTTGCCGGGCTTGCTGGGCCTGGGAAAGGAGATCGAAATTGCGGCGCGCATCCTGACCTTCGGCCTCCTGATGGTATTTATCCCCATCGCGATCGTGGGAACATTGCGCTATCGCCTGAGCCGGATCTCGTGGCGCGGCGTCCGCTTCTCGTTTCGTGGGAAGGTGATGGACTTCATCAAGATCTTCTTAGGCGGCTCGCTCCTCAGTTTCATTACCCTGGGGATCTACTATCCGATCTTCGCAACCAGGCAGTATGGCTATGTCGCCTCCAACGCCTACTTCGGCAACCAGAAATTTCACTTTGACGGGCAGGGACGGGCCCTTTTGGGCAGCTACCTGCTTGCGCTCCTGCTGACGCTTCCTACCCTGGGTCTCTACTGGTTCTGGTTCTCCGCCAAGATGGCGCGCCATTTCTGGTCCCACACCTCTTTGGCCACAGCCCGCTTCCGCTCAACCATCACCGGCGGGGGGTTCCTCCTCCTCCACCTGGGCAATCTATTTTTGCTGGTCTTTACCCTGGGCCTCGCCTTCCCCTGGATTTTGATCCGCAGCGTGCGTTTTTTCATCGCCAACCTGGAGCTCGAGGGCGCATTGGATCTGGCGGCGATCCAGCAGGATGCCCAGGCTGCCTCTGCCACTGGTGAGGGGCTGGCGGGCCTTCTCGATGTGGATTTGAACCTCGGTTAGTTTGTTCCTCCTATGTCTGTCCGGTTTGAGTGGCAAGGCAGCTATTTAGATGGCCAGAGCGCTGCCCGGCAGAAGGCGGCTATCCTGGTGACCGAAAGCGGCCTCCGGGTCACCACCGAGAATGGAGAGAGCTTCTTGTGGCCCTACGGAGAGATCCGTCAGACTCAGGGCTTCTATGCCGGAGAGCAGATCCGCTTAGAAAAGGGTGAAGGGCTGCCTCAAGCGCTCCTGCTCTCGGATCTTGCGTTTTTAACCTCTCTCCACCGGCTGGCACCGAAGCTGACCGGACACCTTCATAACCCCACTCGGCGGGGGCTGAGGGCCCGGCTTACCGTCTTCGCAGCCTTCACTGTCGTCGGGGCTGTGGCCGCCCTTTACCTCTGGGGCATTCCTGCCCTGGCGGCCTTTGTGGCGCCCCGAGTCCCCCTCTCCTGGGAGGAGCACCTGGGGAGCGCCGTGGTCGAGCACCTGGCCCCACCAGAGAGGCGCTGCACGGAGCGGAGCCGCAATCAGGCGATCGACCGACTCATGACAACTCTCATCTCGCCCCTAAAAGAGACTCCCTACACCTTCCGCGTCCTGGTAGTCGATGACCCCATCCTCAATGCCTTTGCCGCCCCGGGCGGTTACATCGTGGTCTTTCGCGGGCTGCTCGAGCGCACCCAAAGCGCCGAGGAGCTGGCGGGCGTGCTGGCCCACGAAGCGCAGCACATCCTTCGACACCATGCCATGCGCCAGTTGCTCGAGCACGCCTCCACCGGACTTATTGTGGCGGCGCTGGCTGGGGATGTCAGCGGCGCCATGACCTATGGCCTGGAAAGCGCGCGCACCCTCGGCCTGTTGCGCTACAGCCGGCGCAACGAAGAGGAGGCGGACAGCGCGGGGATGGAGCTCCTGCTTGCCGCTGGGATCGACCCCAGGGGGATGATCGCCTTCTTTGAGCTATTGCGCCGAGAGGGTGGAAAGATGCCCGGGCTGCTGCAGTACCTCTCCACTCACCCCAGCACAGAGGGGCGTATCGAGAAGCTAAAGGCCATGGCCGCAACGTCGGCTACTCAGCCCGTCAAACTGCTTGCCGGCCATGACTGGCAGGAGATCAAGAAAATCTGCCGGCCTTCCTCTAGACAAAACTGACAAAGCTAGAAGATACCAAAGGCCAGAGCTCGAACCTTAGGCTCTAAGAGAAAACCAGGAATAGACGGATGGCGTGACGAAGGCCTCGATAAAGGCGGCGAGAAGCAGGAGCGGAACGATAACCAAAAAAAAGAATTTGAGGGCGCGCAAGAGCTCCCCGGTTAAGCTCGCTTCCCGCCTCCCGAATAGGCGCCCTGCGGCGCGCGTCCCCAACCTGAGCCCGATGCTGGTACCCAGCAATACGGCTGGAAGCTCAAACAGCCCGTGGGGGAGAATGCCGAGAACAGAGGCGAGCGTCCCTTCGGACGCTACCGAGAGATAGATGACCATGCCCAGGACGTAACCATTCAGGAGCAGAAAAAGCACCGGCCATACGCCAAAGAGTATCCCGAAAATAATTACCGTCAGCACCTTGACGGCGTTATTGCCGAAGATGGCCAATGCCAGATGGAGCCTCGGCAGGCCAAAAAACATTTTGGCAAATTCGCCGATCCCCGCCCTGACGGCGTCGGCAGTAGTTGGAATATAGATCGTGGTTATAATGCCAAGATAGGTCCCGGCAGCGATAAAGAGAACGCTGGTGACAAGATACGGTATGAGCTCGCGGAGATAACGATTCACTGTTCTCTCCATGAGCTTTATCATATCAAATCAGCATCCCGCAAATAACCCCAAGCCTTTGGGATCCTTTTTAACCCAATAAATTAGCCTGAAAACTCGCAGGCTTTTGACATAAGAGCCCCTATTGGATACCCTCTCCAAGTAGAGAAGAACCCATGGTCTACCTCTGGCCGTTGCTGATCGTCGCAGTTGCCTGGGCGCTCGCCTATCTGCGGGCACCGCTGATCGTATGGACTGGCGCCGCAGCGGCTTGGATCGCCAGCTACAGTTTAGCCAGCCCCGCCTCTGCGTCGCATCTCGTGAGCCCCTGGGCACTATTTCTCGTGGTTGCCCTCCTGCTCAATTTCATTCCCTTACGGCGCCGTCTCGTGAGCAACTGGATCTTGCGACTGGCGCGCAAGATCATTCCGACCATGTCCCGGACCGAGCGCGAGGCCCTGGAGGCCGGCAGCGTCTGGTGGGACGGCGATCTGTTCAGCGGCCGGCCCAGATGGCATCTGCTGTTCGGCACCCCGGCCCCGAAGCTGACACCCGAAGAGCATGCCTTTCTCGATGGGCCGGTGGAAGAGCTCTGCCGCCTGCTCGACGAGTGGCAGATCACCCATGAGCTTCAAGACCTGCCGCCACAGGCGTGGCAGTTTATAAAGGAGAAGGGCTTCTTCGGCATGATCATCCCGAAGAGATACGGCGGGCTGGAATTCTCCGCCCTGGCCCACTCCAGCGTCGTCATGAAGGTCGCCAGCCGCAGCATCACCGGCGCGGTAACCGTCATGGTGCCCAATTCCCTGGGTCCGGCGGAGCTCCTGCTGCACTACGGGACCGAAGAGCAGAAGGACTACTACCTGCCGCGGCTGGCGTGCGGGGAGGAGATCCCCTGCTTTGCCCTGACCGGTCCTGAGGCCGGCAGCGACGCCAGCGCCATGCCTGACAAAGGGGTCGTATGCAGAGGCGATTTCCAGGGCGGGAAGGATCTCCTTGGAATCCGCCTCGACTGGGAGAAGCGCTATATCACTCTGGCGCCGGTAGCCACGCTCATCGGCCTCGCCTTTAAGCTCTACGATCCGGATCACTTGATCGGAGATCAGGAGGATCTGGGCATCACCGTGGCCCTGATCCCCAGGAATAGCCCTGGCGTCACCGTCGGCTACCGGCACAACCCGTTAAACATCCCCTTTCAGAATGGCCCGTGCCTGGGCAAAGATGTCTTTATCCCCATCGATGGGATCATCGGCGGGGCGGAGCGCGCCGGCCAGGGCTGGCGCATGCTCATGGAGTGTCTCGCGGCCGGCCGCGGCCTCTCCCTGCCCGCCCTCTCGACCGGCGCCGCCAAATTGGCCTGCCGGGCGGTCGGCGCCTACGCCCGCATCCGCAAGCAGTTCAAGATCCCCATCGGCTGGTTCGAAGGGGTGGAGGAGGCCCTGGCGCGCATGGCCGGCTATGGCTATATGATGGATGCGGCCCGCACCCTCACGGCCGTGGCCGTGGACCAGGGAGAAAAGCCCGCGGTGATCTCGGCGATTGTGAAATACCATTTGACCGAGCACATGCGCCGGGTGGTCAGCGACGCGATGGATGTCCAGGGCGGCGCCGGGATCTGCCTCGGGCCGCGCAACGTGATCGGCAGGGCCTATCAGGCCATACCCATCAGCATCACCGTGGAAGGAGCCAACATCCTCACCCGCTCGCTCATCATCTACGGCCAGGGCGCTGTGCGCTGCCATCCCTACGTCTTTCAGGAGATGCAGGCGGTGGCGGACGGCGATCCGCGGCGCGCGGCGAAAAATTTTGACCGCGCGCTCTTCGGCCATATCGGATTCGTCATCAGCAACTTCTCCCGTGCCCTGTGGCTGGGACTGACCGGGGCCCGGTTGGTGCGCGTGCCCATTTCAGGTCCGGGCCGCTGGTACTGCCAGCAGCTCACGCGCATGAGCGCGGCCTTCGCCTTTGTCTCCGACGTGGCCATGCTGAGCCTGGGCGGCGCCCTGAAGCGCAAAGAAAAGCTCTCCGGCCGTCTGGCCGATGCCCTGAGCTTCCTCTATCTGGGCTGCGCTGTCCTCAAGCGCTTTGAAGACCAGGGCCGGCCGGCCGCCGATCTGCCCCTACTCCGCTGGGCCAGTGACTACGTCCTCTACCGGATCCAGCAGAGCCTTCACGAACTGTTCAGGAATTTCCCCAACGCGCCGGCCGGCTGGCTCATGCGGCTCGTGGTTTTTCCTCTCGGCGGCCACTACGCGGCGCCCAACGACGACCTGGGACACGAGAGCGCCGGCATCCTGCTGCGGCTCTCGGACGCGAGAGAGCGCCTGACCTCCGGCATCTATCTCCCCGGGGATCCTGATGAGACGCTCGCCCTCATCGAGCAGGCGCTGGACAAGGTCATCGCCGCAGAGGTCGTAGAGCGCAAATTGCGCCAGGTCGCGGCCAAGGGAGTAGTGGCCGATAACGAGGAGGCGGTGCTGGCCGAAGCCCTCCGCCGCGGCGTGATCGACGGGGCTGAGGCGGAGCTGGCGCGTGAGGCAAATCGTCTGCGCCGGGCAGTGATCGAAGTGGACGCCTTCGCGCCGGTCACGCGGCTGCAATAAAAAAGGAGGCTCCCATGTCTGAACGCAGGGCCCTGCTCATCGACGGCAGCCGCACCCCATTTCTCAAGGCCACAAACCAGCCCGGTCCTTTCAGCGCCGCGGACCTGGCGCTCCTGGCTGCCCGGCCGGTGCTGGCGCGCATGCCCTTTGCGCCATCGGAGCTTGACGAGGTCATCGTCGGCTGCGTGATCCCGGCGCCGGACGAGGCCAATATCGCGCGCATCATCGCGTTGCGCCTGGGCTGCGGCAAACAGGTGCCGGCCTACACCGTCCAGCGCAACTGCGGCTCAGGCCTTCAGGCGATCGCCAGCGCCTGCGAGCGCATCGCCCTGGGCCGGGCGGATCTGATCCTGGCCGGCGGCACCGAGGCGATGAGCCATGCGCCGATCCAGTGGAACGCCGCCATGGTGGGTTGGCTCGCCAGCCTGATGCGCTCCCGCAGCCCGCTGGGACGGCTCAAGGCCGTGGCCGGCTTGCGGCCCGCCTATCTGAAGCCGGTCTTCACGCTGCTCCTGGGACTTACCGATCCTCTGGTGCAGCTCTCGATGGGACAGACCGCAGAGGTCCTAGCGCAGCGCTTCGGCATCAGCCGGGAAGAGCAGGACGCCTACGCGCTGCTGAGCCACAAGCGGCTGGCCGCGGCATTCGATAGCGGCTCTATGAAGCCTGAGGTCGAGGCCATCTATAACACCCAGGGAAAGAGTTACGCGGAGGATACGGGTCTGCGCCGCGATGCAGAGATGAAAAAGCTCGCCCAGCTCAGGCCGGCCTTCGACGGCAAGTACGGCTCGGTAACCGCGGGCAACAGCTCCCAGGTTACCGATGGCGCGGCCATGGTGGTGGTGGCCAGCGAAGAGGCAGTGCGGCGTTACCAGCTCGAACCGATGGCCGAGCTGCTCGGCCATGAGTGGGCTGGCGTCGATCCCAGCCAGATGGGGCTGGGCCCGGTCCACGCCACGGCAAGGCTGCTCAAGCGCTTCGACATCTCCACGGACAAGCTCGCGCAGATGGAGCTGAACGAGGCCTTCGCTGTCCAGGTGCTCGCCTGCCAGGCGGCATGGGAGAGCCCTGACTATGCCCGCAACGAACTGGGCATGGACAAGCCGCTGGGCCGGATGGACCCAGAACGGCTCAACCCGGAGGGCGGCGCCATCGCCTGCGGCCACCCGATCGGCTGCAGCGGCGCGCGCCTGGCGCTCCACCTGGCTCAATCGCTCAGGCGCAAAGGCGGTGGCCTGGGCGTGGCGACGCTCTGCATCGGCGGCGGCCAGGGCGGCGCCATGCTGGTGCGCGCCAGTGGAGGAAAGACATGAAGCACTGGCGCCTGGAAGAGTCTCCATTCGATGGCGAGCTCATGGCCGAGCCATCCTGCGCTCTCCTGACGCTGGATGTCGCCGGTCAGTCAGCGAATGTCCTTTCGCTGGAGATCTTGCGCGAGCTGGAGGAAGTGCTAACCGACCTGGAGACAAAGAAACCACCGGGACTGGTGATCTGTTCTGGAAAAGCTTCTGGGTTTCTTCTCGGCGCGGATGTCACGGAGTTTCAAAAGGTCTCCGATCGAGAGCAGGCGACGGGGCTGGCCCGCTTCGGCCAACGCCTCTTTGACCGGATCGCTCAACTGCCCTGTCCTACAGTAGCCCTGATCCACGGCCATTGTCTCGGTGGCGGGTTGGAGATGGCCCTGGCATGCGACTACCGCATCGCCCGCGATGATCCGGCCACCCGCCTCGGCCTGCCGGAGGTCAGGTTAGGGATCCATCCTGGTTTTGCCGGGAGCGTGAGGCTGCCCAAAGTGGTAGGACACCTCCCGGCTCTGGAGCTGATGCTGACCGGTCGGGGCATCAGCGCCGGACAGGCCCGGCGGCTCGGGCTGGTGGATGAAGTGGTGCCGGAACGCCATTTGATGCACGCGGCCCTTGCCTTCGTGACCCAGAAACCGGCCCGGAAGCGCCCGCTGCTGAGCCGGCGCCTGCCGGGATGGCCGCCCCTCCGGCCGCTCGTGAGCCAGATCATGCTGCGGCAGCTGAGAAAGAGAGGGGTCCATCCAGAACACTACCCCGCGCCTTACCGCATTATAGAGCTGTGGCGCCGGAGGGCCGGAGCGGAAGCGGAGGCGGCTTCTGTCGGCGAGCTTCTCGTGGGCCGCACCAGCCGCAATCTGGTGCGCGTCTTTCTCCTGGGCGAGAAGCTCAAGCGCCTCGGGCGCAGCCAGCCCCACAGCGTCGAACATGTCCATGTAATCGGCGCCGGCGTCATGGGCGGCGACATCGCTACGTGGATCGCCTACAAAGGCTTCAAGGTCAGCCTGCAGGACGAGCGTCCAGAGGCAGTCGGCAGGGCAGTCAAGCGGGCCTACGATTTTTTTAAGCAGAGGTTGGAAAAGCCGCGCGAGGTCGAGGCCGCCCTCGACCGGCTGATGCCGGATCTCTCCGGCAGCGGCCTTAAGCGCGCCGATCTGGTCATTGAGGCGATCGTCGAGGATGTGAGCGCCAAGCGCGAATTATTCAGCACCGTGGAGAAGACCGTGCGTCCGGAGGCGTTGCTGGGCACCAACACGTCCAGCATTCCTCTGGAGAGAATCGCCCCGGCCTTGCAAGACCCATCGCGGCTGGTCGGCTTGCACTTTTTCAACCCGGCCACCAGGATGCAATTGGTCGAGGTCGTGCGGGCGGGGCAAAGCTCGGAGGGGGCCCTCGCCCGGGCACGCGGCTTCGTCACCGCCATCGATCGCCTGCCGCTCGATGTCAAGAGCAGCCCAGGCTTCCTGGTCAACCGCGTCCTGATGCCCTATCTCCTTGAGGCGGTGAAGATGGCTGAGGAGGGAATCCCGCTGGCAGAGATCGACCAGGCAGCGGTCCGTTTCGGCATGCCCATGGGACCGCTCGAGCTGGCGGATCTCACGGGTCTGGACATCTGCCTTGCGGTGGCAGGGGAGCTCTCCAAACCGCTGGGGATCGCCGTGCCGGAGCGGCTGCGCGCTAAGGTCGAGCGCGGGGAGTTGGGCCGCAAGAGCGGAAGAGGTTTTTACCACTACGACAGGAGAGGGAAGGCGCAGAAGGCTAAGGGCCGCGGCAGCGGCGATGCCTCCGTTACCGATCGGCTGATCTTGAGCCTTTTGAACGAGGCCATGGCTTGCCTGCGCGAGGGCGTGGCGGAGGACGCAGACGCCGTGGATGCCGGGATCGTCTATGGCACAGGCTTCGCCCCCCACCTCGGCGGGCCCATGCGCTACATAGAGGACATGGGAGAGAGCCTGCGCCACCGCCTCGATCGCCTGGCGCAGGAATATGGCGCACGCTTTGAGCCGGATGAAGGCTGGGGCCGGCCCGAGTTGCTGGCCGCCTTGCCTCTCAAAGGCCGGCAGGCTCTTTCGTGAATTTCACGGCGGGTGTGCCATTACTCAACGAAGTGGACAAATACGGAATTGGAGACCAGGATGCCGCGGCGCGTGAGGCGAAGCCGACCGCGGTTCTCCTCCATCAGCCCCACCTCTACCCAGTCCTTGATCTGCGGATAGAATTCCTCGGGCGTCTTCCGGAAGCGACAAGAAAACTCAGCCAGCGAAATTCCTCGGGCCATTCTGAGACCCAGAAACATAAATTCGCCTGCGGCCTGTTGGATGTTGCTCTCCTCCTCCCCAACCACAGCCTTACCTTCCTGCTCGATCCTTTCCATGTAGCGGCCGGGATTCTTCTCGTTGTGCCACCTCTGTCCCCAGATGCCGTCGCCGCTCATCCTCCGATAACTGTGCGCCCCGGCGCCGATCCCAAGGTAGTCTCCTCCCTGCCAGTAGTTGGCATTGTGGCGCGAGTGGGAGCCTGACTTGGCGTAGTTGGAGATCTCGTAGCGCTGAAGCCCGGCCCGAGAAAGAGTCCCTTCGATCAGCCCCGCCATAGAGATCTCCTCTTCCTCGGGCAGAGGCCGGATCCGGCCGGCGCGGTATTCTCGGAAAAAAGGGGTCCCCTCCTCGATCGTGAGGTTGTAGGCCGAGAGATGAGGCGGATCAAAACTCAAGGCCTCCTCCAGGTCAGCCTTGAGATCCAGGAGAGACTGGCCCGGGATGGCGTAGATGAGGTCGAGATTGAAGTTGGTAAAACCAACCCTCTGGACGACCCTTAGAGCCTCCCGGCTCTCCTCAACGGAGTGGATGCGACCGAGGAAGCTGAGGAGACGCGGACGAAAGGTCTGGGCCCCGATGCTGATCCGATTGACGCCACAGGATCGGTAGCCAAAAAAATTTTTGCTCTCGACAGTCCCGGGATTGGCCTCCAGAGTAATCTCGATATCTTGGGCAAAAGAGAATAAGCCCACCGCCCTCTCGAGGATCTTGCCCACGCTCCCCGGGCTGAAGGTTGAGGGGGTGCCGCCGCCAAAGAAGATGCTCTTTAAGCCCCTACGACACCAGTCTCCGGTCCCGGCATAAAAATCCATTTCCTTGAGCAGGGCCGCGGTATGTCTCTCTTCCGGGATCTCGGAGACCACGTGGGAGTTGAAATCGCAGTAAGGGCACTTGCTGATGCAGTAGGGGATGTGGACGTAAAGTGAAAAGGGCGCTTGATCGGACACCATGGGATTCTTAGGATACGAGAGTCGACCTTCGATGTCTATAGACCTTGCTGGATTGCCGCGATGCGCTCCGCTGGAGTCGGGTGCGAGTAGTGGTAGGCGGAGTACCAGGGATGCGGCGTAAGATTGGACAGGTTTTTCACGGTTAAGTTCACCAGGGCCTCCTCCATGGACTTGCCATCTTTTAAGGTGTGCACGGCAAAGCGGTCGGCCTTGTATTCGTACCGGCGTGAGAGAAAATTCACGAAGGGATCGAGGTAAAAAGTAAAAGGCCCGGAGACGAGCGCGAAGAGAATCAATGCCCCATGGCTGGAGGCCCTTTCCAGGCCGAAGGCCCGGAACATGGGCTCATAGTCCACCAGCAGACCCAGGATATAGAGGCCCACGAGGAGGAGGCCGGCCTGAATGAGCATCATCCTCAGGATGTGCTTCATCTTGTAATGGCCCATCTCATGGGCCAGGACAGCCAGCGCCTGGTCCACCGTCAACTGTTCCAGAAGGGTATCGAAGAGAACGATCCTTTTGCTCTTTCCGATCCCGGTAAAGTAGGCATTGGAATGGGCGGAGCGCCTGGAGCCGTCCACGGTGTGGATCCCGGAGGCCTGAAAGCCGATCCGACCAGTGAGGGCTAGAATCCGCGCCCGCAGCTCGCCCTCTGGAAGCGGCTCGAATTTATTGAACAGCGGTGCGATGAGCGTGGGATAGATGAAGATCATGAGGAGCTGAAAGCCGAAGACAAAGAAGAAGGCCCAGACCCACCAGTAAGGGCCTGTGGCCTCCATCAACCAGAGGACACCAAAGAGAAAGGGGACACCGATCCCGACTCCTAGGCAAAGCCCCTTAAGCTTATCCGTGAAATAGAGCCTTAGCGTCATTTTATTGAAGCCGAAGCGTTCCTCGATCACGAAAGTACCGTAGAGGTCGGTAGGGAGACCCAAAACTGAAAGGACCAAGCCTGTACTGAGGCAGAATAAGATTCCCGTAGCCTGGGTGCCGGCTGGAAACCGGCTGTCCAGGTCTTGAGAAAGACGGTCGAGATAAGGGAGCACGCCGCCGAAGAGGACGAGCAGGGTCACGAAGCCCTCATAGAGTTGATCCCAACGCTGAAACCGCCCTTTGGCCAGCGTGTAGTCCACGGACTTGTGGTAATGCTCTGAGCTCATCTTGCCCGAAAAAAGTTCAGGAAGGTTCTTCTCCGCCCACCTTCCACGGACATAACCCATATTCAGCTCGTTGAGGAGAAACTCGACCAGAAATTCCACGGCAAAAAAAGCGATAAAGAAACTGATGATGAGCTGTTCCACAGAGCTATTGAGACTTGCTTGAGTGACGGTTATGAGCCGAGAGAGCGGCAGAGTTCGCGATCAATCGCTTCTATGTCGGATTTCGGCATGGATCTTAGTCTGCGCTAACGACTCCATGGTGTCAATGACACCAACCCTTCCATTGCTCCCATCTTCAACTCCTTACTCGCCCCCTATTCTACACTAAACTCAAGGCGGGTAAGTGTCTCACTCATATTGGCAGAGAGGGGGTTTTCAGCAGAATCACAATCTGACCTCTCCGCTTTTGCTTGTTACGCTTGCCGCTTCGGTTCATCGTAGACTCGTAGCTGGAAGTCCCGAAGTTCACGGATACGCTCGAAGTCTCTTCGATTCCGGGTAAAAACTACTGCACCGATCTTTCGGGCCGTGAGAGAAATAAGAACATCGTGAGTCAGTCGTGCAAGCCCTGTTGCCTCAAAACCATGCCGAATTCCGAGTTGCTGGAGAACCTGCGCAGTCTCAAACCAAACCTGCTTGTCCGGTGTAAGCACCCGATTCAATCGGTCAAAGGTACGGTAGAGCCGCTCCAATAGTTGAACCGTGGTCCGATCTTTGGCACCGGCGTAAAGTTCCGCGAAGACAACGCTGCTCATATAAAGCAGGGTCGGTCGCAGCAAAAACCCTAAATCGTGAATTTCTCCGCCTCTTCTTAAAAATGGGAGATAGACAGAAGTGTCTAGGATTGCCTTAGCGGGCGAGACGGCCATAGGCGTCTTCGATATTGCAGGCGCCCTTCACGGAGAGAAGCATTGTCCGGATCTCTTCATCAGCTATAACAAGATCCAGCGCCCGCTCCACGGCTTCCGTCTCTGTCTTGGCAGATAGGATTTTTTTGGCCTTCCTTATTTTCGCGACAGGTAGAATAAACTGCTTGCGAGCCCTCTCTTCCGGCTTCATGACAACCTCTTGACTGGTCTAAATGATGCAATGTGTATGGTATCGGGAGTTCGTACACATGTCAAGTTATCTCTGCCTTGTGAAAGCATCCTATCCTTAAATGCCCCCTGCGTCAACTTTCGCCTTCTGCCTGTTCCCTCACGTGTGTATTCTGATGCCTTCATTTTTCCCCTACTTACGCCTTCCGCCTCACGCCTGTCTTATATTGCCTGTTGCCTTCTTAGCGATTTTGCCCTATTTTACGCGAAGCTAGCTTCGGCTGGGTCCCCCGATCTAGTCACATCTTTGATTCCACATCATCGCCCGACTGGCTCTATCAGTCGGACTTTTGTATTGATGGTTTTTATTGCCAAGTTGAGCCATTCGGAGGTCCAGGGGTCA
>Ga0184640_10000259_pt1 | contig 13260 bp, 9 predicted proteins | sample PLM31_200_b2_FD_133161 | JGI IMG/M metagenome (GOLD analysis project Ga0184640, IMG submission 133161) | Groundwater sediment microbial communities from an aquifer in East River, Colorado, USA - PLM3-1_200_b2 | ecosystem: Environmental > Terrestrial > Soil > Riparian zone | place: USA: East...
AGCTGGAGAAGGCTCTCGATGCTAAAAAGAATAGAAAGTCGCCGCGCCTGGTGAATTTCATTTCTGACATGGGCGGCAAAAGATTCATATGAGTTGGTCAGTTGTTGAACTACGAAATGTTGTAAGAACCTATTTGCGCGGTGGCCTGTCAGGGCTGGCTGATCACTGGCGCCCAGCTTGGAGGCTTTCACTCGTATCATCGTGCGGAGTGGGCCTCATTAAGGAGTAGATGCTTATTTGAACTCATCCTTCATTGCGGTTTTCGTGTCCGGTGTCAGGCATTGGTTATTTGATATTTTCGCTTCCGGCCCCTTCTCAGAGTTTCGCACAGTTGGTTTATCTGCTGCTAAAGCCCTGATTCCTCTTTCATTCGCTCCTCAAGTTTCTTTATCCGAAACGAGAGTCTGGATCAGTGCGAAAGAGGGAAAACAATAGGGTCAGGCATGCCTAATTGACCTTATACTATTATTCAGATAGCCTCCCGCCACCATGGCGAGAAAACCACGAGTCCATTTCCCCGGCGCTCTCTATCATGTCATGGCCCGCGGCAATCATGGACAGGCGATCTTCAAGGACGATGATGATCGTCTGCGCTACCTGGATCTGCTTCGGGAAAGCCAACGAAGATTCAAGTACAGTCTGTATGCTTATGTGTTAATGGGCAACCACGTTCATCATCTCATTCAGATCGGTCGGACGCCGCTCGCGAAGGTCATGCAGAATATTCTCTTTCGTTATACCCGCTACTGGAATGCGAGGAATAGAAAGATCGGTCATTTATTTCAGGGGCGCTACAAAGCGATTCTGTGCGATAAGGATAGCTATCTATTAGAGCTGATCCGCTATCTGCATTTAAATCCGGTACGGAGCAAGGTCGTCAAAGACCCCGATCAGTACCAATGGAGCAGCCATAAAGCTTACTTGGAAGGAGTCGGGAAGGAATGGGTTGTGGTAGACGAGGTTCTCCCGCTGTTCGCAAAAAGTCCGGCGCAAGCCATTACGGCTTATCGACGCTTTGTCCGTGACGGGCTCCAAGTGGGGCACCGAGACGATCTGTATGATGTCGTGGAGCAAAGGTACCTGGGGGATGAGCAGTTTGTCGAAAACGTTGAAGAGCGAGTCGCCGACCGAGACCCTCCGAGCGTTGTAGAACTAACATGGGCGGAGGTTAAAGACACCGTTTGCAAATATTTCGATCTCCCGCCGTCGGTCGCGTTGCACCGCGGGCGTGGGAGAAAAAACGCCAAGGCGAAGCGGGTGATGGCTTGGATAGCGAGGGAGGTGGGGGGCTTCACCAATCAAGAGATGGCAAAAGAGTTACGACAAGACGCGGGGGCGTTAAGCCGAGGAATCGGCAAGCTGGCAGATGAATTGTCCAAGAACCATGAGCTACGCGAGGTCGTCGAGAAGCTTTGCGAGAATCTGAGAAGAGGAAAGACAGCGAAAAGATCAATTAGGCATGCCTGACCCCTCTTCCTCTTCGTGATTAAGACAGGGCTTGGTGAATGACGTCTCTTAACAGAGTCTGATAGGGTTTCCCCAGCTTTCTGGCTCGTGCTTTGGCTTTGGCAAGATCTGCTCCACTCAAACGCAAGGTTACCGGTGTAGTTTCGGGTTCGAGAATTCTCCATGTTCCTTTGACGGCGTTTTCCTGGTCGCGCCCTTCGATCTCCTTAGCTAGGCACGACAGACAAAACCAATTCAGATCCTCCGCTTGATACAGTTCCGATCCGCACTTTTTGCATTTCCTTTTCATTGAATTCCTCCAACAGTTCTTAAATAAACCTCAACGTGCGCTCGTTTCGCCGGATAAGCTGTAACGACGAATACGTAATCCTTGTTCTTGCCCCATTTGAAGATAACCACCAGGAATCTGCGCGAACGAGTGTGGGTGGCCGATTCCTTTTAAGGCGCCGCCGTAAGTTGGCTGGACGGCCATTCTGAAGTGGAACATTTCCTTGACTTCCCGTACCGCGACATCCGATGGCGTTTTCTGAAATGAACTTTCCCATCCTTCTCGCGAGCAAACACAAACTTCACGTTAGAATCCTAATGTGGCCATAGTGATGTGTCAATCAATGGAAGGGGAAAGGGTCGGGAGCCTTTTCCCCGTCAGACCGCGATCAAGCAAGATATCGAGGAAGGCAATCGCGTCGGCGTCGGCGGCACGCCGAAACAGGTGTCCGTCAAACCGGGGCTAACTCAATGATTCGTGAGAGTGAGGGCCGGAAAGCAAAAATAGCAAAAAGGCTTACCTGACCTCAAATTTCGGATAATTTTCGGCGCCCCGCCGTTGGATGCTTTCGCGCGGATCATCGATGACGAATTGGCGCGCATCGTTGCCGCGCAGAGCGGGGTTCGTTAACTGGCGAATCGTCATATGAATTCATTGCTGTGCAAATTGACCTGCCAATAATCGGCGTATGCCGTAAGCCCTCGGTTTTTTCATTCCTGTCTTAACCCGTTATTGCATACCCGCCCGCCAGCAGCCGCGCGACGTTCTACGCACGAACTGCTCCGTCGGCCACAGCTTTCACCAAATACTAATTACATTCGACCAAGTCTGTTTCACGACCGTAGAAAAACAGATTCTTACTTGACCTCACTTGGCAAACTCGGCTATAGACTGCTGAACCATTTCTGGAATCCTCGATTCGTCGAAATTTGACGTTGGCACGAGATCCGCCAAGTTAAACTTTTTCGAAATCGTGATAGTAGAGAAGAGGAAAGAGGCGGGGCCACGAGCCGATGAACTGCCCCGCAGCAAGCTGGGAATATCGACAGACCTTTGATAATTTTTTCCAAAGTTGTCGCCCCCGAATGTTTTTATCGGGGGTCCAGTTCCGAACCCGCCTGGATTCCCGCTTAAAACATGCGGGAATGACGGACTTCGGATAGCCAATTTACTTAACGCAGCAAGCTGCGGGGAATCGACCCACAGAGATTGAAAAAAGAATTTGACTTACAAATTTATGAATAGGGCGCTTAGGAATCGCGTTAGAACAAACAGCCGAATGCTTTGGCGCGGTCTCCTACTGACGGTTTGGCTAATTCACAGTTTCGCCGCAGTCGGGTTCGCCGACAAGCTTGTGTTGATTTCCCCTCATTGGGAGGGGATCAGATATGAGTTCGAACGAGCGTTTAAGGCACGCTATCAGAGCGAGACTGGACGGACTGTAGAGTTGGAGTGGATGGACGTAGGTGGCTCATCAGAAACCCTTCGCTATCTGCAATCGGAATTTAAAAACAAGCCGGCGGGTATCGGCATCGATATCTTTTTCGGGGGAGGGCTTGACCCTTATTTGGCGCTAAAAAAAGAGCATCTCCTTGACGCCTACGCTTTACCCAAGCCGCTGCTTGAACAAATACCCCCGACGTTGGCCGGTGTTCCCCTGTATGATCCGGATTACAGTTGGTATGGCGCTACCTTGGCAGGCTTCGGTATCGTCTATAATAAAATCGTACTAGATCTTACGAAGCTGCCGGTTATCACGACCTGGGAAGATTTAGCATCACCGCGGGCGTTCGGCTGGGTGGGCTCTTCGGATCCGCGTAAGAGCGGCAGCGTGCACATGGTGTATGAACTCATCCTGCAGGCGTATGGGTGGGAGAAAGGCTGGCGAATCATCACCGGCTTGGGAGCCAATGTGCGCAATTTCACGAATTCGGCGAGTCAAGTTCCTAAAGACGTAGCTATCGGAGAAGTGGCCTACGGTTTGGCAATTGATTTTTACGCCTGGGCTCAAGTCAAGGAAGCAGGGGCCGATAAGATCGGTTTTGTCATGCCCGACAACTTAACGATCATCACTCCCGATTGTATCGGAATCTTGAAGGGTGCACCCAACGCGGATGTCGCCAAGGCCTTCATCCGCTTCGTGATGTCCGCGGAAGGTCAAAAGCTGTGGTTGCTGGTCGAGAAATCGCCAGACGGCCCGCAGCGTTTCCAGCTCAATCGCTTCAGCGTACTGCCGTCGTTATACGCGCTGTCACCGCAGAGCACCGCGGTAAAGCTCAATCCATTCTCTTGGCGATCGGACTTTGCGTTTGACCCAAAATTGAGTTCCGAGCGTTGGTCGATCGTCAATGACTTAATCGGCGCTTTGGTAATCGATCAAAAGCATCTCCTTACTCGAGCGTGGAAGGAGGCGTTGGCGGATGGTTTGAGCGAACAGGAGTGGCAGAGGCTGACGGCTATGCCCATCTCCGCGGATGAGGCTCTGGAACTGGCGAAGACGAAGTGGAAAGATTCTGTGTTTCGCAATCAAAAACTCAACGAGTGGGTTCACTTCGCTCGGAGTAAATACCTGTTGGGCGTCAAGCCACCTCTAATACGCTCAGAATGGTACAGCCTGCTGGCTTTTGTCTGTCTCTCGTTCGGCCTGGTAGCGTACAGTTGGAAAAAAAGGAGTTGAGGCTCGGGGGCTTATCTAATGGTTAGCGTTAAATTAGAGTCAGTCAGCAAGATCCTCGGCCAGTCCAGGGCAGTCGACAACCTGACCCTGGACATAGGCGCCGAGGAGCTGTTCTTTCTTTTGGGGCCGTCCGGATGCGGCAAAACCACGGCGCTCCGATTGGTCGCCGGGTTTTATACTCCCGACGACGGTCGAATTCTTTTTAACGGCCAAGATCAGAGCCGGGTGCCGCCCCACAAACGTAATACCGGAATGGTTTTTCAAAACTATGCGCTGTGGCCGCATATGGACGTGCGAAGTAACGTCGCCTACGGACTAAAGATGCGCCGTGTATCAGAAGCCGATAAAGAGAAGCGGGTTAGGCACGCCCTTGAAATCGTCCACATGCAGGCCTACGCCGAGCGCATGCCGAACCAGCTTTCGGGTGGCCAGCAACAACGAGTCGCTCTCGCGCGAGCTTTGGTTATCGAGCCGGACGTCGTCTTGCTGGATGAGCCTTTGTCCAATCTCGACGCCAAACTGAGAGTAGAAATGCGCACGCAGATCAAAGACATCCACCGTAAAATAGGGCGCACGATGATTTACGTTACCCACGACCAAGCCGAGGCCTTATCCATGGCGGATCGTATTGCGGTGATGCGCCGTGGCCGGCTCGTTCAGGTTGGCACACCCCATGAGCTGTACACCCGGCCTGAATCAGCATTTGTCGCTGAGTTCATCGGTGGGACTAATCTAATACGCGGGACGTTGGAAGAGGTCGGTGATCTTTTAACGGTTAAAACTCAAGCCGGCATTGTGCGTGCGAAAAACGGTGTCAAAGGGATGGCGCGAGGCGAGCCGGTTTTTTGCTCGGTGCGGCCGGAATCTCTGCGATTAACGCCCGCCGCGGGGTCAAGCGGTCTACCACCATCCGATTCAACGAACGAGTTGCTCGCCGAGGTGCAAAGCATCATGTACCTCGGCGACAACGAACAATACTCCTTGCGTCTCGCGGACAGCGCCATAGTGCGTGCCGTGGAGTACAACCCGACAACGAGGAAAGCTCAAGTTGGAGACCGACTCGCGCTGCAGTTCGATACCCAAGCTGTCGTCGTGTTGCCCCAGGAGGAGTTGGGTGACTAGCTGGTTGCGTCGCTATGACTTGAACGCCGCCAATGCCGCGGTGCTCATTTTTCTCTGGCTTTTTTTCATCGTTTTCATGCTGTATCCCCTCGGTTACGTTTTCTCCAATGCTTTTTTCACTGCAGAAGGTTTTTCCCTGGTTTTCATGAAACTCATGTTTTCTAGCCCGAACTATACGATCATCCTGGCCAACAGCGTCAATTTGGGATTGGCGGTGACACTATTTACTACTCTGCTCAGTCTTCCCTTGGCCCTCCTACTGGTGCGTTACAATTTTCCCGGCAAGGGGTTATTGAACGGTCTCATATTGATTCCCATGGTGCTCCCACCGTTCGTCGGGGCAATTGGCATGCGTCAACTGCTGGCGCGTTTTGGATCCATCAATCTGTTGCTGCTGGAGATGGGTGTTATCAGCCAGCCGATCGACTGGCTGGGTGGCGGGAGTTTTTGGGGTGTGGTGATCCTGGAGGCGCTTCATCTTTACCCGATCATGTATTTGAATTTGGCGGCGGCCCTGGCCAATGTCGATCCCAGCCTTGAGGAAGCGGCGAAAAACATGGGAGCAAACAGCTTCAAGCTTTTTAGTACGGTTACTTTCCCCTTAATGCTTCCGGGATATTTTGCCGGGGCGATCATCGTGTTCATCTGGGCGTTCACCGACCTCGGCACACCGCTGGTTTTTGAATATCGCGAAGTCGTTGCAGTGCAAATTTTCAACATGGTGACCGACTTGCATCAAAATCCCATGGGCTACGCTTTCGTGGTGGCCGTCATCGCGCTCACGCTTTTTTTCTTTTATCTGTCGAAACGCATCCTTGGCGGGGGGCGTTACGAGATGCTTGGCCGCGGCCATGTAGCTTCAGCCGCGCGCCCCGCGTCAGCATCCATGACCGTAATTGCTTACGGCGTCGTCCTGGGCATTTCAGCGGTGGCTCTCATTCCCCATCTAGGCGTTTTACTGACGTCAGTGACGAAGCGCTGGTTTTTGAGCGTACTTCCCAGTGAATATACCGTCCAATTTTATCAAGCTGTGTTTAGCCATGACCTCGCGCTCCTGAGCATCAAAAACAGTCTCTTTCTTAGCAGCCTGAGCACGATCATCGACATCGTCCTTGGGGTTACCATCGCTTACCTTTTGGCGCGCAAACGGGTGCCTGGTCGAAATGTGCTGGATGCGCTTGCCATGCTTCCTCTGGCGCTTCCTGGTCTCGTATTGGCATTTGGTTATGTTGCGGCGTTCTCGGCAACACCGCTCGATGCTCGTATCAATCCGGTTCCACTGCTCATTATTGCCTACGCCGTGCGCCGACTGCCCTATATGGTACGCGCGGCTTACGCCGGGTTTCAACAAACTAGCGTCGCTCTCGAGGAAGCTGCCATAAACCTCGGCGCTAGTCCGATGAAGACGCTTTTTCAAATCACCATGCCGCTGATATTCGCCAATCTCATCGCGGGGGCGGTGCTGTCTTTTTCGTTCGCAATGCTGGAGGTAAGCGATAGTCTCATCCTTGCCTCGAAAGAGCCGAATTATCCCATAACAAAGGCGATCTACGCCCTTCTGGGACGAATAGCGGATGGCCCTTATATCGCGAGCGCGATGGGAATTCTGGGGCTTCTGCTCTTGGCGGGAAGTCTTTTCATCGCCGGCCGCTTTTTTGGTCGGCGCATGGGTGAGCTTTTCAGGGCATAAGCCGGACTGAGAAGAGTCTACGAGCAAGAATTTTTACTTTTTGGTTTTTTTATTGGTTTTTCCGAGTTTACTGTGGAGGAGTATTCACCACGAAGGACACGAAGAGCACGAAGGAAAGAATATCTAGCCGCAAAGGCATGTCCTGAGCGAAGTCGAAGGAACGCAAAGTGCGCAAAGAATTCAGAGGTCAGTTCTGTAGGGGCAATCCCCTGTGGTCGCCCTCTTTAAAAAGCAGATTTCGATGCGAAACGGACGACGATTACGGGCACAGGAATCTAAATTCTTCGTGTCCTTCGTGCTCTTCGTGGTGAACCAAGACTTTAGGACCGTGTCACGTTATCCACAAGGAAGCCTGAAGTCCCTTTTTATTATTCGTTCCACATTGGCATATTATCTCATTCCCGGGCCGCGACAGGGCCGAACGTTATCAATCGTACATAGGACTTGTTTAGATACGATATTCGGTAACTCGTTTGCGGGGCAAGCCAGCGCGCTCGGACCCAACAGCGCTGAGAGTAATCGATGCCACAAAAAATTCTCCTGGTCGACGACGAGCCGCTGAATCTCGATTTGCTGGAGCAAGAGTTGACCGACCTGGGCTACGGCGTTGAAAAGGCCGACAGCGGTCGAGCCGCGCTGGATAAGCTCGCCGTGACTTCTGCGGACCTCGTTCTGCTCGATTATCAAATGCCGGGTATGAACGGCATCGAAGTTCTGACCGAAATCAAAAAGAAATATACCGACCTGCCAGTCGTGATGATTACCGCCTACGGAACCATCGAGCGCGCCGTCGAAGCGATCAAGAGCGGCGCGGACGATTTTGTCACCAAACCGTTCGACCCCGATCATTTGGCGTTGGTGGCAAAGAGAGCGTTGGAAAAGGCCAGACTCAAATCGGAGGTGGACTTTCTCACTCAGGAACTGGCCGGCCGCTACCGCTTGGTGGCGGGCAACAGCACCGCGATGGCGCGAGTCATCGAGGAGGCTAAGAAAGCTGCGAGCAGCAAAACCACCGTGCTGCTCTTAGGTGAAAGCGGTACCGGCAAGGAATTGTTTGCGCGCTCGATCCACGAATGGAGCGAGCGCGCGGCTCGACCCTTCGTCCCGATCAATTGCGTCGGGCTATCGAAAGAACTTCTTGAAAGCGAGCTCTTCGGTCACGAACGAGGCGCATTTACCGGCGCGCATCAAACCAAAAAGGGAAAGATGGAAGTGGCCACCGGCGGCACCGTCTTTCTTGACGAAGTCGGCGATATTTCGCCCGAGCTGCAAACCAAGCTGCTTCGCTTCCTCCAGGAGCGCGAGTTCGAACGCGTCGGCGGCACACAGCCGATCGGCGTGGACATTAGAATCATCGCGGCGACAAATAAAAATCTCGTGGATTCGGTGAAGCGACGCTCGTTTCGCGAGGATCTTTATCATCGCTTAAACGTGATCGCCATCGGGTTGCCGCCACTGCGCGAGCGGAAAGACGACATTCCTTTCCTCGCCCGCTATTTTCTGCGGCGCTTTGCTTCGGAAACAAAGAAGCCGTTTAGTGAAATCGCCGATGACGCGCTGGCAATTCTGTGCGACTACGCTTGGCCGGGAAATGCTCGGGAACTGGCCAACGTCATCGAACGCGGCGTCGTATTGGGCGAAGGACCGACATTTACTATAGTTGATCTTCCGTCCCGCGTGATCGGCAACAGCACCGTCGCGGCGGCGGGAACCCAAACCTTCCATGAAGCCGTGGACAGTCACCGGCGAACATTGATCGTAGACGCGCTCACACACGCTGAGGGTAATCGTGTCGCGGCGGCGAAAGCGCTCGGGCTTCACCGCACTCACCTGCTAAAACTAATGAAGGCATTGGGAATCAGTTGACGCGAGATTTTATCCCGCTGATCGCGAAGGCACCGCGCGAGTCGCGCTATGCGCCGCATCCGCTACGCACTTGGTAAGTCGTGATTCAAGTGCCAATCGGTAGCTCGTTGGCGCCGCTTGAGCGTCACAGAAGGGCGACGATACCAAGGTGAAAATGCTTCGAAAGGCCGGCGACGTCAGTTTGCTCTCATCGCACGCGATATGTATCGCTTACTATTCGTTATTAGCGAGTTCGGCGTTGATACCTCGGCCGCGCCTAAACTCTAACGTGGTAAGTTTCGAATTCCTTTTACAAAATTATTTCTAAAATGATATTTTTTTCTTGACATACTATTTATTGTGGCCTAATGTTTGATTCACCTACAAAATATGGGAGGGTTTCAAAAAATCTTTCTTCGCCTGAGTCACTCTTTCATGCCTGTCAATTCAATGGAAAGCCCACCCGTGTAATCCTAATAAGGAGGTGCTTATGGCTGCTAAGAAAAAAGCCAAGAAGAAAGCCAAAAAGAAAAAGAAGTAAGCTTAGAAGTGGTGAGGTTGTGGCGGTGATATAAACCCTCCTTTTTCTCAGGCGGTAAGGTAGCCGTTCTGGTTACCTAATACACAAAGCCCTCCAGTCATAAACGTGGAGGGCTTTGTGTTTTCGCACCACTCAGGATGCCCTTCACTAACTCTCAGCTATATCTTTCCTTCGCCTCCCGGTTGCGTAGCTAATTTTCCAACGGGCGGAACTTTTCCCCATGCCGCCGCGTTGGTAATGGACGAGTATTGCGTCCGGCAAATCAGTTAGTTAGAGTTACGCTCTATGAGAATCCAATTAGCCGAGTTTTCACTGCCTGCGATAGTGCTCGGCGCGACCCTCGTTCTGCTGGGTTATGACGGACCGGTATGGAGCCAATCCAAAGTCGATTACAAAGTCGTGCCTATCTTGCAGCCGATGAAGGACGCCGCGCCGACGCCGGAATTCAGCTTGAGCGCGCCTGATGGCAAGAAAATTTCGCTAAAGGATTTTCGCGGCAAAGTCGTCTTATTGAATTTTTGGGCAAGCTGGTGCGTGCCTTGCCGCGAAGAAATGCCGGCAATGGAAAAATTGTATCAGGAATACAAGCCAAAGAATTTTATCGTTCTTGCCGTGGCGGTTAAGGACCGTAAACAGGACGCCATCGACTTCGTCAAGGAGCTCAAAATCACTTATCCGATCGCGCTGGACCCGGACGCCAAGGTGGGCGGTGAGTACGGCGCCTGGGGCTTGCCGGCAACTTATTTAATCGGCCCAAAAGGCGAAGGACTGGCGCGCGGCTGGGGACCGGCGGAGTGGTACGCTCCCGCGGCACGCAAATTAATTCAAGATCTCACTGACGGAAAGAGATGACCGACGTTAACGTTTTTGTCGCCTTCGCTGCCGGCGTTTTTTCCTTTCTCTCGCCTTGTGTTCTGCCGCTTATCCCTTCGTATCTGTCTTTCGTCTCCGGCATTTCGCTCGACGAAATGCGCAACGAGCAGGGTCTGTCGCGCGTGCGCTGGCGCGTGGTGCTGAATTCAATTGCGTTCATCTTCGGCTTTTCTCTGGTATTTATCTCGTTGGGCGCATCCGCGAGCTTTCTCGGCGGACTTTTCCTCGGCTATCGAAATATCATTCGTATTCTCGGCGGCGTGTTCATTTTGCTGGTTGGACTTTTTCTCGTCGGCGCATTCAAAATAGCAGCGCTCGAACAGTACCTGCAGTTCAATCTAAAGGACAAGCCAGCCGGTTATCTCGGCTCGGTGTTGGTGGGAATTACCTTCGCCGTGGCGTGGACGCCGTGTGTGGGACCGATCCTCGGCGCGACGCTCGCGCTCGCCAGCACCGCGGGCGAAGTTAGCCGGGGAACGCTGTTGTTGACAAGTTACGCGGCGGGTCTTGCTCTGCCGTTTTTTCTGAGCGCGCTGGCGATCAATTCGTTTTTTCAGTTTTCACAGCGCCTGCGCCGTTACGTGCAAACGATCCACACGGTCGGAGGCCTGCTCTTGATCATCGTCGGCATTTTATTGATCACCGACTACATGACCATGCTCAATGCCTACGTCTTGCGCTTCACGCCGCACTGGTTGCTCCAACGCCTCTAATCGACCGCTGGTTTGACCCGCCTTCGGCTTAATGTTAATTTTTTTAGACTTTGCCGCGGAGAGACGCGGCATCTTCCTATTAGCCGGAATCAATCATGATCAGAGGAAAAACGACGACACTGTTTAGAGCGAGAGGTGAGCCCGGAGAGACGAAGGCGTCCGACTCTACAGCCTCAACGACTTCTTTGGTGCTCCTCTGGACGATGGCGCTCGCTCACTGTCAGTCGCTAAACTACCGCCGGCCTGTCGTGGGCCTCAAGGCACAGGCCCATCGCCTTCGGCTCGGAGGGCTCACCCCTCGGCCATCGGCAAAGTGGGAATAATCCCAGCTAACTAAACACCACGAACCTCGACGGAGCTACGATGGAAGAACAGATTCGTCACATTCTCAAAGCGATCGGTGAAGACCCGGATCGAGAAGGTCTGTTGAAAACACCGCACCGCGTCGCCGAAGCGCTGTCTTTTTTGACTCGGGGATATGCGATGGATCCGGAGAAGGTTATAAACGACGCGCTCTTCACCGAAGACTACGAAGAGATGATCGTGCAGAAGGACATAGATTTTTTTTCCCTGTGCGAACACCACATGCTGCCTTTTTTCGGCAAAGCTCACGTTGCCTACATTCCGCACCATAAAATCGTCGGTATCTCCAAGCTGGCTCGCCTGGTCGACGTTTTTGCCCGCCGTTTGCAGGTGCAAGAACGTATGACCAATCAGATTGCCACGACTATCATGGACAAGCTCGAGGCGCTGGGCGTAGCCGTGGTCCTCGAAGCAGAGCATCTTTGCATGCGCATGCGCGGCGTCGAGAAGCAAAATTCCTATGTCATCACCAGCAGTTTGCTCGGCGCGTTTCGCACCCGCCAGGAAACCCGCAACGAGTTCATGACTCTGATCCGTCATAAACCTTAAACGAGGACCGGATGGAAGTAAGATTTCGCGACGCCAGCGTAGAGCGCATCAAGACCGATCTGCTCGTCATTCCGGTCCGTGAAAAAAAACTCGACGAGCCGTATATCCGTGCCTTGGACCGGCGAATGAACGGTAATCTACGCGCACGATTACAGAAGAGCAAATTTACCGGCGCGGAGGGAAGCAATTTTCTCTATGCGAGCGCCGGAGCCCTGCCGGCGGCTCAGCTCTTGTTGATCGGACTCGGCGGCGGCGCGGAGATAGGCTCGGACACTTGGCGAAAAACCGGCGCGCTTGCGCGCAAAGAAGCCGCTGGCGCTGGCGCGGAAGATCTGGCGATATTCTTTTCGCCCGACAAAGACTCGGAGACCGCCGCCGGGGCGACGGTCGAAGGCGCGCTGCTTGCCGCATATCAATTTAGTAAATACCGCTCCAACGCCAAATCGCCGGCCGAGGTAAAATCCTTAACCTTATTTAAGCCTGGATTATCCCGCACCGCGGCTTTGCAGAAATCCGTCGACGCGGCGCAAGCTATCGTCCCTGGAGTTTTCCTGGCGCGCGATCTTGTCAACGAACCGCCTTCGGTTGCCACCGCGCGTTTTCTCGGCGAACAAGCCGCGCGCTCCTGCCGCGGCCGCGGCCTCAGAGTCGAAGTCTGGGCGAAAAAGAAAATCGAAGCGATGAAGTTGGCGGGCCTCTTGGCCGTGAACCGCGGCAGTCACGAAGAGCCGCGCTTCATAAAAATTCATTACAAGCCATCCGGCAAAGCGAAGAAAAAAGTCGCGCTGATCGGCAAAGGCATTACCTTCGATTCAGGCGGGCTCTCGCTCAAGCCGTCCAAGTCGATGGAAACCATGAAGCTCGACATGGCCGGCGGCGCCGCCGTGATCGCCGCGATGAGCTGTTTGCCCAAGCTTGGTCTCGACATCGAAATCACCGGCTACGTTCCGACGACGGACAACCTGCCCGGCCATAATGCGCAAAAGCCCGGCGACGTGATTCGCTACTTGAATGGCAAGACAGTCGAAGTCCTCAACACCGACGCCGAGGGCCGGCTGATCTTGGCCGACGCTCTCGCCCTCGCCGCCCAGCAGAAACCCGACTACATGATCAATCTGGCGACGCTGACCGGCGCCTGCATGGTCGCCCTCG